>PVMK01125330.1_pt1 | contig 43020 bp, 39 predicted proteins | sample 1853481 | NCBI WGS metagenome assembly PVMK01 (sample SAMN08533507, study PRJNA380276) | Marine sediment metagenome, whole genome shotgun sequencing project.
ACACACGCTGTTTGTGTGCGCGACCGATGCGAGCGGCCCTCGAGTTAGGGAGAGCGCTTCCAAAGGAAAAGCCCCGCCGAAGCCGGGCTCGGATCGCGCCGCACAGTAGAGAAGGCCCCGAGACCATTTGTGATCTCGGGGCCGGCGTCCCCACGGAGGTTTGAACTCCGGTTACCGGCGTGAAAAGCCGGGGTCCTGGGCCACTAGACGATGGGGACAATAAGCAAGAGAGGCTTGCGCCTCTAGGGTGGGCCGTCAGGGGCTCGAACCCTGGACCGTCGGATTAAAAGTCCGCTGCTCTACCAACTGAGCTAACAGCCCGACGAAATGCCCGGGGCTTAATGACAGTGGGGATCGGGGGCGTCAAGTGAGCTTGCAGAAGGCCGCGGCGGCCGGTGTCAGCCGGGTTTTTCGGTGTAGAAGCCACAGGGGAAAGCTCAGAGGTGGGTTGAGTTCGGCCAGGACAGCGCCAGCGAGGGCCGCGCGCTCGGCGTGGCCTCGTTCCGTGATGGTCATCCCTTCGCCCGCCAGGACGAGGGGAGCCAGCAAGGGCCGGACGGCCGTTTCGATTCGCACACTCAGAACGGCTCGCGCTTCGGGGGATCTCACTCCGCGGCGCGCAGGCGTGCGAGCACCGCTCCGGTGAACGCTGGCCGCAAGTAGAACCCGCGGGGCATCGTCCACTGCACGGCGCCTTCTTCGTCGGGCGCCCTTCGCCGGCTCCTTCCATGGGGAGCCTTCGGCCGCACTTGTAGGACCTCACCGAGGTGGCCAGTGATCTGCTCGACGTCGCCAGCCGCGATCATTTCCGCAAGACGCTCCCAGTCGGCGCGGAGCGATCTCAACTCATTGTCGGTGGGCACCCACACGTATGCGCGGCCTACGCGCCGATCGCTCAGGGCTGTCTCCGACGCCGCTTCGACAGGGACGAACAGTACCTTGGAGAGCTTCTTGAGAACGGTGCTCCGTTCCCATTCGGTGTCGCCCATCGCCGAAAGCGAGATCGAACACACGAACGTCGATTCTTTAGGCTTGCCCGTGGCGTCTAGCGGAATCGTCTTGAGCTCGATCCCGAGCCCGACGAAATCGGGCTCGGCTCGCGAACCCGCGGTCGCGCCCAGCGCCTTTTCGAGAATCTGTCCGGCAATCCCCTTCGCACGGACCGCTTCATCCGGGACTTCGACGCCAACCTGCGCGCCGACCTCGCCAAGCGTAAGTCCTGCTAGATTCCGCGCTCGCGTGACAAGCTCCTGCTCCGACTGCGGTTCAGAGGAGGGAAGCACGGCTCAATGGAGCTCGCAGACTTTGGTGCCGAAGAGGCGTTCTAGGCCGGTGAGGAGGGCGTCGGAGGCGTCTACGAAGAGGCCGGTTTCGGCGAGGTTGACGCACCAGTCGCCGGGGGAGCTCAGCTCGAGGGACACGGGGCAGGGGCCTGGATATTGTTCGAGTATCGAGCGGAGGGAGTCGAGCTTGGTGCGGTCGATGGTTTCGACGGTCAGCCGGACGGTGATCGAGGTGGTGCGTTCCTGGAGTGCCTCGCTTAGGAGGGTTGCTTCCTCGAGGAGGATCTTGGCTTCGGGTGCCGCGCTGTCGTCGTTCCGATCCTGCTCGTGCTTGACGCGGCCGGTGAGCAGTATGGGCTCGCCTGACTGCAGCGCCTCGCGGATGCCCTCTTTTTCGAGCGGCTTCGGGCGGACGATCACTTCGACGCGGCCGAGCGAGTCTTCGATGTGGAAGAACGCCATGGTGTGACCCATTTTGGTGCGGCGTTCGCGGTAGCCCTCGACCGTGCCTCCGACTGTGACCTGCCGATGGTTGCTGAGCCGGGCCAAGCTTTCGGTTGTCGCATCACAGAAGCGAAGCAGCTCGCCTCGATAGCGATCGAGTGGGTGCCCGGAAACATAGAATCCGAGCGTGCCCTTCTCCCGTGAGAGTTGGTCGCGCGAGTCCCAGGGGTCGAGCACCGGAAAGCTGCCGCCCGGGTGTTCGTAGGCCTGCGCTTCTTCTTCGCCGCCCATCAATCCAAAGAGACTCTCTTGACCGCTGGAGCGCTCCGCTTGGATCCGTTTGCCACGCTCGATCGACTGCTCGATGGCCAGGAACGACTGCGAACGATGAACGTTGATCGCGGCGTGAACCGTGTCGAACGCCCCGCACTGGACGAGCGCTTCGATCACGCCCTTGTTCACGCGGCGCAAGTCGACTCGCGCGCAGAAGTCGAAGAGGTCGACGAAGGATCGCTCGTGTACATCGCCTCCTTCTTCCTCCGGGTCTCCCTTGCGCGCCTCGAGAATCGCTTCGACCGCCCCCGTGCCCACGCCCTTGATGGCGCCGAGCCCGAAACGAATCTTCGGCCCCATGGGATCGTGTACCTCGCCGTTGTAGCAAACCGGCTTGTGACGCAGCCGTGCGACGTCTTGTGCGTCGTCTGGTGCGTAGACGACGGTGAACTCGATCTCGGACTCGTTGACGTCGGGCGGCAGCACCGTGATCCCCATCGATCGCGCCTCGGCGACCGTGCGAACCACCTTGTCGATCTTTTCCTTGTCGGCGGTCAGCGTCGCGCAGGTGAACTCGACGGGGAAGTGCGTTTTGAGGTGCGCGGTCTGGTACGTGATCAACGCGTACGCAGCCGAGTGACTCTTGTTGAAGCCGTATCCTGCGAAGTACGCCATCAGGTCGAAGACTTCCTCAGCCTTCTCTTGCGTGTGACCGCGCCCAGTCGCGCCCTCGATGAAGATGGCCTTCTGCTTGTCCATCTCGGAGGCCTTCTTCTTGCCCATCGCACGCCGCAACAGATCTGCGCCACCGAGTGAGTACCCGGCCATCTCCTGCGCGATCTGCATGACCTGCTCCTGATAGACGATGACGCCGCGCGTCTCTTTGAGGATGCCTTCGAGGGACGGATGCGGGTACTCGACCTGCTGCCGCCCGTGCTTGCGATGAACGAAGTCCTTGTCCATCTGCGCGCCCATCGGGCCGGGGCGGTAGAGCGCGACCGCGGCCACGATGTCGTCGAACCGATCGGGCCGGAGCTGCTTGAACAGGTTCTGCATGCCGCTTGACTCGAGCTGGAAGACGTTGGTCGTCTCGCCCGACTGCAGCAGCGCGTAGGTCGCCTGGTCATCCATCGGAATCTGGTCGATTCGGAACGGAGCCTCTTGGCGATCCGGCCGGCGGTCGATCAGCTTGGTCGCGATGTCGATCACGGTCAGCGTGCGAAGCCCCAGGAAGTCGAATTTCACCAGGCCCGCCGCCTCGACGTCATCCTTGTGATACTGCGTGACGTAGACGTTTGGCTCCGGGCAGAACACCGGTACGTGGTCCCAAATCGGTCCCTCGCTGATTACGACGCCGGCTGCGTGCATGCCCGCGTGTCGTGTCAGGTTCTCCAGCTCCTGCGCGGTGTCGAGCAGCTCGTGCGCTTGGCTGTCCTGCTCGTACGCCGTCCTGAGCCGCGCTTCCTGTTCGAGGGCATCGCTGATCGGCACGCTCTTCCCACCGACCGGCTCAGGAATCATCGTCGCGATCAAGCCCGCTTCGCCCGGCGTCATCCCCATGACGCGCCCCACGTCGCGCACGACACTACGGCTCTTGAGCTGATGGAAAGTCGCGATCTGACCGACACTCGCCTGCCCGTATTTATCGCGTACGTACTGAATGACGCGGTCGCGCTGATCCATACAGAAGTCGATGTCGAAGTCGGGCATCGACACGCGTTCGGGGTTCAGGAACCGCTCGAACAGAAGTCCGTGTGTGATCGGGTTCAGGTCGGTGATGCGAAGTGCCCACGCAACCAGCGAGCCCGCGCCCGAACCACGTCCCGGGCCCACCGGCACGCCGTTGTCCTTCGCCCAGTTGATGAAGTCCTGAACGATCAGAAAGTACCCGGCGAAACCCATCTTCAAGATGACGTCGAGCTCGAGCTCGAGCCGCCTGTGGTACGGGTCTTCTTCGAACGTTTCGCCGCGCCCCCGCATCTCCACCATGCGCTTCCCGAGGCCGGCGACCGACAGCGCGCGCAGGTAGTCCTCCTCGGATGCGCCGCCCGGGACCGAAAAACGTGGAAGCTTCGGGTCTGCGAGCGGACTGGCCTGTCCGGCACACATCTCGGCGATCAGGAGCGTGTTCTTTGCCGCGTCAGGGACGTGCGCGAAGAGCTTGAGCATCTGCTCCGGCGTCTTTAGGTAGAGCTCCGAGGAGTGGTGATGCACCGCTTCCATCTCGCGGACGCTGCGCCCTGCGCCAATGCACTGAAGCACGAGCTGGGCATGCGAGGACTGACGCTCGAGGTAGTGGCAGTCGTTCGTGCCGACCATCGGCACATCGAGCTCTTTGGCGAGCCGACCCAGGACTTCGTTGAGCGGCCGGTTCTCCGGGAAGCCGTGGTCCTGAAGCTCGACGAAGAAGTACCCAGGGTCGAAAGAATCGCGCAGCTTCGCAATCGCGTCGCGACCGACCTCGGGCCCCTTGTTGAGGATCTCCTGCGCGACGTGACCACCCAAGCACGCGCTCAGACCGACGACGCCCTTGTTGTGTTTCTGAAGCACCTCGAAGTCGATGCGCGGTTGATCGTAGACCGCCATCCCGTCGACCCAACCTGTGCTTACTAAGCGCACCAGGTTCTGATAGCCCTCCTGCGAGCTGGCGAGGAGCAGCAGATGATGGAGCTCGTGGTTCTGAGGGTCGCGGCGGTCGCCCGACGTGAAGCTGACTTCGCATCCGAGGATGGGCTTCACGTCGGTTCCTTGGCACGCACGCACGAGTTGCACGGCGCCAAACATGTTGCCGTTGTCGGTCAGCGCGACCGCCGGCATCTCCATCTTGCCCACGTTCTCGACGAGCTGCGGAATCCGGATGGCTCCGTCCAACATCGAGAACTCGCTGTGAACGTGCAGGTGAACGAACTCGGCCGCCATGAGCGCGCTGACTCTACTGTGCCGGCCGAGCGGGATCCACCGATCCTTGCGGCAATTCGCGCCCATAGGTGTTAATGGTGGTCGCAGGCAGCGGGAGGGCGGCGGCGCGGCTTGCACGGTAGGGGCCCCGTGCTACTCCGGGCGCTCCCCAGCCCAGAAAACCTGGCGTTTCGGGGCCATGGTGCACGTAATGAGCAAGTCCCCAATCTCGATCGTAAAAGAGCGCTTCGGAGACGATCCGAAGAAGGCAAAAGAACAACTCGTTGCTGCCGTGAAGAAGGTCGCCGGCAAGGATCTCTGGCTCGACCGGCTGAACGAGGAAAAGGGCCTCCAGCACGTGTCGAACAGCAAGCTGCTCCATCTCGAGCAGGTGTTCGAAGCGATTGGCAAGGCGGTCGGCTCCCGGGACAAGCTCATCGGCGAAATCGCGAAATTTCAGGGCCGCTCGAAAGATGACGACTACAAGGCTCGTTTGGGCGAGGAATCGACTCCAAGCTTGTGGGATCGGTACCAGTCGGTACAATCCAGCTCTTCCGGTAAGTCCGGATCGAATTGAAGCACCGCCTCGGCACGGCGCCGCGTCGGCTGCACAGTGAAAGAGTTGACCATGAGCAAGAGACTGTTCTGCGGCGGGCTCGCCTGGGCTACGACCACTGAAGACCTCCAGGAGGCGTTCACGCCTTTCGGCGAGGTCACCGATGCGAAGGTCGTAAGCGATCGTGAGACAGGCCGTTCCCGCGGCTTCGGCTTCGTCACATTCACGACGGAAGAGGCTGCAGCATCAGCCCGCGACCAGATGGACGGCGCCTCGCTTGGCGGCCGTACCATCCGAGTCGACCTTGCGCGCGAGCGACAGGGCGGCGGCGGCGGCGGTGGCGGCGGCGGCGGCGGTTACCGACGCTAGGCGTTCACCGCTGAAGCAAGCCGAAGTACCAGGAGAGTATCGCGTCTCCCGCGAGAAGATATTCTAGCGCACCGAGCGCAAGGAACGGCCCAAAGGGAAGCTTGAGAACTCCCACACGACTCGCGTCCGGCTCTTCGGGCGCCTCAATCACCTCGCCATCGACGACGCGCTCCTCGATGTCCGGGGTGAGCTTACGTCCGGTGACCAACGCGAAGGCTGTGAACACGAGCCCTTGCAATGAGCCGGCGACGATGCTGAACAGCGCGCCTTTCCATCCGAGGAACGCGCCGATCATCAACAAGAGCTTCGAATCGCCTTCGCCCATGCCGCGGCGGCCGGCGATGCGTTCATAGCCCCAGACGAAGACCAGTTGAACCATCAGATATGCAGCGCCCGCTCCGACCGCTGCGGACCAAACCCCAGGCTCCGTTCGAAACGGTGCGCTCAAGAGGCCGAGCGCCGCGCACGGGAGGCTGACTTCATCGGGGATCTCCATCCATTCCAGGTCGACGAAGGTGGCTATCAATAGACCTCCCGCGAAGACAAAGTAGAGGAGGGCTTCGATCGTCGTGTGCAGAAGCAGCGCTTCCGGCGCCGCTCGCACGACCCAAAGCTCGGCGATTGCAACGCAAAGCACCGCAGATAGGAGCTCCACCACCGGGTACCGAGGCGAGATGGAGGCGCCGCAACACGACGCCTTTCCACGTAGGAACAACCAACCCAGGATCGGGACGTTGTTCCAGGCGCGAATTGGCGTGCCGCATCCGGGGCAATGGCTCGGCGGGGTGACGACCGACATCCCGCGGGGCCAGCGATAGATCGCGACATTGAAGAAGCTCCCCCAAGCCGCGCCCCAGGCGAAAGCCATCAGCCAAACGAACCACCGCGCCACGTCCCCCGCAAGCATCCCCCAATGCTACCAGTCAAAAGGGGACTGTCCCGTTTTCCCGGCAACGCCAGAGGGGCTGTCCCTTACGCCCCCCCCTTAGTCTAGTTGCAGGCCAGCCCTCAGAATGCGATTCAGAAGCCACCCATGACCGGCGACCAAACAAGATCCGCCCTCGGCGACTGCAAGCGGTTGGTCGTCAAGATCGGTAGCCGCGCCCTCTGCGCGGACGGGGGCCGGTTTGCGCAGGTGGCCGACCAGGTTGCGACCCAGGTCAAAGCCGGCCGCAAAGTCGTCCTCGTCTCGTCCGGTGCTGTTGCTGTCGGCAGGCAGCGTCTTGGCCTCACCGAGCGTCCGAAAAAGGTCTCCCTGCTGCAGGCTGCTGCCGCCACGGGCCAGTCCTTGCTCATGCGCGCCTACGAAGACGCGTTCGAGCCGCTGGGCATCCACGTGGCGCAGGTTCTGTTGACACACGACGTGGTGACGGACCGCGATCGATACCTGCACGCGCGGCAGGCGATCGACGAGCTCCTCAGGCTCGGGGTGGTTCCGATCATCAATGAGAACGACACCGTGTCGATCGACGAGCTTCGGTTCGGGGACAACGACCAACTCGCTGCCATGGTGTGTACCCTCGTTGGCGCCGACCTGCTCGTCCTCTTGAGTGACGTGGTAGGGATTCTCGACGCGCAGGACGAGCGCATTCCGCTCGTCCGCGAGGTAGCCGACATCGAACACTTCATCAAACCGCCGGAAGGCGATGTCGGGCTCGGCGGCATGCAGTCGAAGGTGGAGGCGGCGCATCGGGCCACGCTGCACGGGTTACCGGTCGTCATCGGCCCCGCAGCGTCATCGGGTTTTCTCGACGAGCTCATGCGCGGCGATGACGTAGGGACGTTGTTGTTGCCGCATGGCTCGCCGCTGCCGAGTCGAAAGCACTGGATTGCGTATACGCTGAAGCCGCAAGGGCGCATCGTCGTCGATGCAGGCGCGTGCCGAGCGTTGGAGCAGCGTAACTCGAGCCTGCTTCCTGCCGGCGTCGTTTCGGTTTCGGGTTCGTTCGCAGTCGGCGACGCCGTGTCGATCGTAAGTCAGTCCGGCCAGGAGCTGGCCCGAGGCCTTGCGCGGTACACTGCGGCCGAGGTGAGCCAACTTGCGGGCGGCCACAGCCAACAAATCGCGGAACGCATCGGCAACCACGCCGGCGACGAGATCGTACATCGAGACGACATCGTTCTCACCAAGAACGGCGCCTGAGGGGCGTGGCTCCCGCCGGCCGCAAAAGGTGCTACGTTCACGGGCCATGAGTGATGACTTGACCGCGCTCGTCACGGGCCTAGCCCAGCGAGCGAAAGAAGCCGCGCGCGTCCTGGCGACGGCGAGCACCGAGCAAAAGAACGCCGTGTTGCGCCGGGCGGCTGAAGCCCTACGCGGCAAGGCTGGCGATCGCGTGCTCGAGGCGAACGCAAAGGACATGGCAGCCGCGCAGGAGATGGGGCTGTCGAAAGCGATGCTCGATCGCCTCGAGCTCGATCGGAAGCGTCTCGATGGAGTGGCTGACGGCCTCGAGCAGGTTGCGGCGCTCTCGGATCCGGTAGGCACGGTCGTCGAGCAACGGGTGCTCGACAACGGTCTTCGGGTCGGAAAGATGCGCGCGCCCTTGGGGCTCATCGGAATCATCTATGAATCCAGGCCGAACGTGACGGCCGACGCGGCCTCCCTCTGCCTCAAGAGCGGCAATGCTGTCCTGCTCCGAGGAGGCAAAGAGGCATTTCACAGCAACACGGCGATCGCCCAGATCTTCACTCAGGCGCTCGCGGACGAGGGCTTGCCGCCCGAAGCTGTCACACTTCTACCCACCACGGATCGCCAAGCGACATTGGTCATGATTGGTCTTGATGGTATTCTCGACATGGTCATCCCGAGAGGCGGAGAAGGATTGATTCGGTTCGTAGCCGAGCACGCAAGAGTTCCTGTCATCCAGCACTACAAAGGTGTGTGTCACGTCTTTGTCGACCGAACCGCCGACTCCGAAATGGCTCTGCAGATCGCGCTGAACGCCAAAGTGCAGCGTCCGGGTGTGTGTAACTCCATGGAGACGCTTCTGGTCGACGCCGATATCGCGCCGACGTTCTTGCCGAAGCTTGGCGCCAAGATGGAGGCGGAGGGCGTCGAGATCCACGCTGACGCTCGGGCCGCCGCTCACCTCAATGGTGTCAAGAGTGCCACCGACGAGGACTGGGACACCGAGTACCTCGACTTGATCCTCAACGTCGGCGTCGTCGACGGCATCGACGGTGCGCTCGATCACGTGGCCAAACACGGCTCGAACCACACTGAGGCAATCGTCACCGAAGACGCCGCCCATGCCGATCGCTGGCTGCGCGAGGTCGACGCGAGCTTGGTTCTCGTGAACGCATCGACTCGTTTCAACGACGGGTTTGCCCTTGGCCTCGGCGCCGAAATCGGAATTTCGACAACAAAGCTCCACGCATATGGTCCAATGGGCTTGGCGGAGCTGTGTACTCTCAAATGGGTAGGCCGAGGAGAGGGCCAAGTCCGGCAGTAAAGGAGGAAACTAGTTGGTCAAACAAGCAGAAAGCGCACAATTGAAAACGAACCCGAGTCCCCCTTCGAGTAACGACCAAGTTGTCGGCCGCGAGCTGGCTTTGAAGGTCGCCGAGGCAGCGCTCGATAAGAAGGCAGCGAGAATCGAAATCATCGATGTACGCGGCAAGGTCGATTACACCGACTACGTCATCGTGATGAGCGGGCGGAGCGATCGCCAAGTGGCAGCCATCGCGCGTGGCATCGAAGAGGACCTCAAGCACAAGCATGGCGCGCGTTGCTCCGGGGTCGAAGGGCTGCCGCAGGGCAACTGGGTGCTTCTCGATTTCAGCGATGTAGTCGTGCACATCTTTCATCAGGACACCCGCGGCTACTACGACCTCGAGGCGCTCTGGCTCGATGCGGATCGGGTAGAGTTCGAAGGCCAGAGGGCCGACGAGGGTTTCCACTTTCCGTAGACCCTCGCGTCGTGCGCGTAAGAATTATCGCTGTTGGTAAAGCGAAGGACCGCGAACTACGGTCACTTCTCGGCGACTACTACGCGCGCATCGGCCGATACGCCAAGCTCGAAGAGATCGAGCTCAAAGACGGGAAAGCCGATGAGGTGGCCGATCGTCTCGCGCGGAGCATCCCCGATCGCTCGCGCGTCGTGGCACTCGAAGTCGACGGTCGCGCGATAAGCAGCCGAGACTTTGCGAAGTGGCTGGGCCGTGCCGAAAACGAGTCGGTTCAAACCGTGGTGTTCCTCATCGGAGGGGCCTATGGACTGCCGCAGGAGCTTTCGAAGAAGGCGGATCTCAGGCTCTCGCTGTCGGCGATGACGCTTCCGCACCGGTTGGCGAGGTTGTTTCTGGCGGAGCAGGTGTATCGGGCGTTTTCAATATTGCGCGGGGAGCCGTACGACCACTAGGTCAGTGTCAGTTACACCGCCCGCCCACCCCCACCCGTAATCCTCCCTGCCGCGCCCATCGCTTCACTTGGGCTTGGCGGCGCTTTGCGCCGGGCTTCGCCCTGCGGGCTCGCGCTGCCGCGTATGGCTTGCGGCGTCAGTGTCAGTGTCAGCGCAACGTGTTGGCGGGATGTCCGATGTTGCTGCGTGCATGATCTTCTAGAAGGCTTCCTCACCCTGATCTCCCGTTCGCGCTGCGCCGGCTGTGATGAGCCCTCCGAGAGCACCGGAGTCTTCTGCGATTCATGTACAGCGCTGGTCGAACGCGCGTCCGGCGCGAGCGCAGTCTTCGAGTACGGCGGCCCGGTCGCCGATGCGATTCAACGCTTCAAGTACGACGGTCGCAGCGAACTGGGGGCTGCGCTCGGCTCGGTCATGGCCTGCCACGCACGCCACTGGGTGGGCAAGGTCGATGCTGTGGTGCCGGTGCCGCTCCATTGGCAACGGCGTCGTTGGCGCGGCTACGATCAGGCGGCACTGCTAGCGAGGCCCCTGGCGAAGTCGCTCGGGATTCCCGCCCTGCTGCGAGGGATCCGTCGGGTGCGGAACACACCGAGCCAAGTCGACCTACCGCACGCCGAGCGGCAGCGGAACATTGCGGGCGCCTTTGCGCCGTGGAGGCTTCGCGGGGTAGGGCGCGTCCTTCTCGTCGACGATGTACGAACGACAGGGGCGACGCTCCGCGCCGCTTCGGACGCTCTGAGAGCTGGGGGTGTGGCCGAGGTGCAACCCTTCGTGTTGGCGGCTCGCCTTCTCAGCGAACCCACGTAGAATGGGCGCGTGCGGTGCTTCATGCTTTGCTGCGCGTGCTTGGTCGCGTGTGCGCAGCCCGAGCCGGTTCAAGATCCCCTCGACTATCTGCGAATAGGCGTGGACCCTCGCGTGGAGGCGGACGCGATCATCAAGGACCTCCGTGCCCACGGTTTCGAGGTCGGCCGCCGCATCGACGAGCGCGACTTCGTGGCATTTGACGCCCGCAGGGGCCCCGACTCGACCGTCCGGGTGGTGACCTCGCGCGGCCCTACGTTGTCGATCCAAGTGCCCGACGCTCGATGGCCGGCGCGGCTCTGGGTCGAGGTCGGTGCGGACCCCCGCCCAGACTTTGACCGCGACGGTAGGCACGACGTGGTGGTGGCGATTCGGGAAAGGGACCGAACCTGCCTTGCGTGGGCTCAGGTCGACCCCGATGGTTACGTTTCCGAGGTTTTTCTTCCGCGGTCCGACTGGGGAGAGTCACCGTGCGTCATCGAGATCGACGCGTCTTGGCCGCGGCTTCTCTTGGAGGTGTCTGTTCCCGACTCACCGGTCCCTGATGCGCGCGTGCAGTTTCAGGTCAAAGCGAAGGCGCGCAGCTGGGTCCTCGACGACTCCCCGTCCGCAACCGCGCGATGGGACCAAGACATCGCACATCGGAAGCAGGCTCACGAAGAAGCTGAAGTGCGCGGCGACCTTCCGACGGCCCAACGCTTGGAGGTGGAGCTCGCGTGGTTCGACCAACTTCGCAAAGCCCAACGGCCCGTGCTAGAGCCGACAGGGGATGGCGAAGAAGCGCGTTGATAAAGGCGTTCCAGGAATGGAGCTCCTGGTGTGCCGCAACCCAAAGGCCGCCAAACGATACGACATCGATGAACGGTTCGAGGCCGGCATGGTGCTCTACGGCACCGAGGTAAAAAGCCTCCGTGCACGCCGGGGAAACCTCGAAGCGGCGTACTGCCGCATCGATGCCGACGAGCTCTTCCTCTACGGCATGCACATCGCCCCTTATGAGCAGGGCGGCCACGCGGGGCACGAGACGCAGCGGCGCCGAAAGCTCCTCGTGCACAAGCGTGAGATTGAGAAGCTGCGAGGGCGGCTGACGATACGTGGCTACGCCCTGGTCCCGCTTCAGGTCTACTTCAAGAACGGCGTCGCCAAAGTTCAGCTAGGGCTAGGCCGCGGAAAGAAGAAGGGCGACGAGCGAGATTCGATCCGCAAGCAAGAAGACCTCAAAGAAGCCCGCGCGGCGATGAGGCGCCAGAAGGGATGAGCGTGAAGATTCGGCTCGATAGCGGGGAGGAAGCGGAGGCCCGTGCGTTCGACGGAGCGCTTCTGACGCTGTGGAGCCCTCGGGCGTTTGCGCCGGGCGCGCCGATTCGGTTCACCGCGACGACCGAGGGAGAGGCGCGACCTTTCGAGGGCAGGACGATCGGTTCGAAACGGGTGGACGATGCGGGCTTCGAGGTGCGGCTGCGGTTCGTGAATCTCCGCCGCGAGGACCGAGAGCTACTGGCACACCAGCTCGACCGCTGACCCCGTAAGCGGTGTAACCAAACTACTTCGCGCGCTTGTCCAGCTCCCTGAAGACCGCGGCCTTCACCGCCTCGAATTCGCTTGGCAGTGCGACTGGCTGGTTTGGGTGCTTGCTTTCGACGCCGGGGATCTCGTTTTCGTGGTATCGGATCTTGAACTGGGTGAATTTCAAGCCGTTAGCCGTTGAAATCACGACGACTTTCTGGCCGGGCTCGATCGTACCCTTGGCGCGAAGCTTCTCGAGCGCAGCCAGCGCCACGCCGGTGTGCGGGCAGGTGTAGCTACCGGCCCGGTCCGCTGCGGCCGAGGCTTCGGCCAGCTCGGATTCGCTCGCCTGCTCCACCACCCCGTCGAACGCTTGCAGCGCGCGAATCGCACGGCGGACGCTGACTGGGTTGCCGATTCGAATGGCGCTCGCCTCGGTGTCACCGGCCGTGATCGCTTCGAAGCTGTCCCATCCCTGCTTATACGCTCGGTAGAGCGGGTTGGCCTGTTCCGCCTGCGCGAGGCAAATCCGCGGGCGCTTGGAGATGAGGCCCAGCTCGAACATCATGTCGAAGCCGGCACCGAGCGCCGCCACGTTGCCGAGGTTGCCGCCTGGGATGATTATCCAATCCGGCACCTGCCAGTCGAACTGCTGAACGATCTCGACGGCGACCGTCTTCTGCCCTTCGAGGCGAAGTGAGTTCATCGAGTTGGCCAGGTAGATGCCTTCCTCGGTGGTGAGCTTCTGGACGATTTCCATGCACCCGTCAAAGTCGGTGTCGAGCTCGCAGACGAGCGCGCCGTTTGCAAGGGGCTGGACCAACTGTGCCGTGGTCACCTTGCCCTTGGGCAGCAACACGACGGATGGGATTCCCGCCGACGCGCAGTACGCCGCAAGTGCGGCCGAGGTGTCGCCCGTCGAGGCGCACGCGATGGCGCGAATCGGGTTGCCGTCCTCGATCATTTGTTTGACCGTGCTCACCAGGACCGTCATCCCGAGGTCCTTGAAGGACCCGGTGTGGCTGTTCCCGCAGTTCTTGATCCACACGTCCTTGAGACCGAGCGTCTTACCGTAGCGCTCGGCCCAGAAGAGGTTTGTGCCACCCTCGGCCGTCGAGACGACGTTCTCTCCACGAAGGTTGGGCTGCACCCACTCTTTCTTGCCCCACACGCCGCTGCCATACGGCCAGTCCCGCGTCATCCAGCGTTGATCGAACAACTTGATCCACGCCGAGCCGCTTCGGTCCTTCAAGGCCTCCATGTCGTGGTGGACTTCGAGAAGCTCTCCGCACTCGGGGCAGTTGTAGATCACCTGGTCGAGAGGGTAGGTTTCGGAACAACCGGCGACGCAACGAAATGAGGCGTTGTAACTCATGGGAACATCAGTATAGGGGCTTCGCCGAACGGTGCACCTCGCCCGCTTCGAGCTTCAAGACCCGCTGTGCAGTTGCGCCTCTGGCACCAGCGAGAACGTGGGCGAACTCGGCCGTCTCGCGAGCTCTTCGAGGTGGGTGACCATGTTCGGATGCGTCGAGACCAGTTCGTGAAAACGCCGGGCCGACAACCTCAGCACTAGGACATCGGAGATCGCCTTGACTGTCATGGGCGATGGGCTTCGAGCCAGCATCGAGTGCTGGCCAAGTGCGCGTCCGAGCTTGAGGCTCCCAACCTCCTCGCCGTCTGGCGCGATGGCGGCCAGCTCGCCGATCATGGGGATGTAGAGGCCGTCTGCACGCTTCCCGGCCTCCAAGATCACGGTCCCTTCGTTCGCGCGGCGCACCTCGAACAAGCCGGCGACTTCCGAGCGGGCGCCGTTGTCGAAGCTCGAGAACATCGGCGAGGTTCGCACCAATGTTGCGACCAACCGGCGCCCAAGAATCTCGAGCAAGACGTCGCCGAGCGCGGGGTGCTCAGCGACGAGCCGGTCCAGCAATAGCCTGCTGATGCGCAAGGCGCGAACCTGCGTCCGTGCGGTCACATTCCCTTCGTAAGTCACGCGATCGAGCAGGCACGAAATGCCGACGACGTCGCCCTCGGACAACACGACGGCGTCTTCATCCGTGGCACGGACGAGCCGAACGCTTCCCTCGATGAGCGCGTAGAGCGCGTCGGCCGTGGTGCCCTTGTCGATGAGGGCCTCGCCCGGTTCGAGGTCGATCAGACGCGACTCCTTGACGATTCTCGACAGCATCGACTTTGGAACCTCGGCGAACAATGGCATCGAAGGGAGCTGGGCGAGATGCTCCGCAGTGGGCCGCTCGCTGAGACCGTCGACGGGCGAAGGGCGGTCTTGCACCTCCACGTCGGAGATGTCGAGATCGAGCTGGAGGTGCTGGGTGGCGGGGGGCGTCGTGAACCTCAGCATGTCGTCGGCCGCCGAATCGTCAGCCACCAGTGGCAGCGCGTCGAGCGCCAGGTGCTTGGTTTGGGTCGTTGGCCCGTCGTCGGCCTCGGCGCTCGTATCTGCCGTGACGACCGCAGACCGCGATGAGCGGTGGAGCCTTCTGGCCGCATCCACGTTGACCCGCTCGAGTACGTCTACGTGCTCTGGAGCGATCCCTAGGACGACTTTTGCCATTGCTGCCGCTCGCGCCACGAACCCCTGTTGCGCATAGAGGTCGACCGCGTGCTCGTACGCCGTGACCGCCTCTTCCGGACGCCCGAGCCGTTTCAGCAGGTCGCCTTTGCGATGGGGCCAGCGCGGCTCGTTCCGCTCGACGACTTGCAGGGCCTGATAGTGCAGGAGAGCTTCGGCGAGGCGCTCCTTGCGGAGTGCTTCGTTGAGCTTGTCCCGGAGCTTCCGGCTGCGACTACCCGACACGGCTCGCTCACACTATACCCTTTGGGCAATCCTCTAAAGCGGTGGGACGTTCCCCAATCGCTGCTAGTGTCTCCACTGCCAAACCGCATGAGTCTTCTCGTCCGCCTTGTCCGTGCCCAGCTCGCCTTTGGCGTCATTCTCGCCAGTTACATGGTGCAATTGGGCCTGGTGAAGCTCTTTCGCAGGTGGCGTGACGATTCTGCGACAGGTCGGGAGGAGCCCGTCCTGCCGGCCTGGCTGACGCGTCGCCAGGCTCGAGTCGACGAGAAGAACTCCAAACGGATGCTTGCGGGGATGCTCCGGCTGCGCGGCGTATACATCAAGTTGGGGCAAGTGCTGTCGATCATGGGCGGCTTCCTCCCGCCGCCGTACATCAAGCGGCTCGAGACTCTGCAGGACGCCGTGCCGCCGCATCCCTTCGACGAAATAGAGCACGCGTTCGTCGAGAGCCTCGGGGCACACCCGGCGGCGTTCTTCCAAAGCATCGATCGCGAGCCGGTTGCCGCCGCCTCGCTCGGACAGGTTCACGTCGCGTACATGGAGGATGGCCGCAAGGTTGCGGTCAAGGTGCTGTATCCGGGGATACGTGACGTCGTTCGCATCGACATGCGCGTCATCAAGCTCATGGTTCGCGTCTACAAATGGTTCGTGCCCGTGCAGAACATCGAAGCCGTTCACGGCTCGTTGGTCGATCTCCTGCATCGTGAGACCGACTATCTACACGAGGCAGAGTGCATGCGTCGCATGTCGGCCAACTTTGCCGACGACGACCACATTCTGTTTCCCGAGGTCATCGACGGGGTGACGACACGGGACGTGCTGACGATGTCTTTCATGGAAGGCATCAAAATCACGCACCTCGACGAGATCCAGGAGCACGGCGTCGACTTGCGCAAGCTCGCCGATCGACTCGTGAAGAGCTTCTACAAACAAGTTTTCGTCGACAGATTTTTTCACGCCGACCCGCATCCGGGGAACTTTCTCGTGCAGCCGGTCGAGGGCTCAGACGACGCCAAGCTCGTCGTGCTCGACTTCGGCGCGATAAGCGAGGTCTCCGATAAGACGGTATTCGGGATGATCGACGTGCTGCGCGGGTTCTTCGAGCAGAACGACGCGCTGGTATTGCAGGGCATCGAGGCAATTGGCTTCGTAGCGGAGGGTGGCGACCGCGCGTTGCTCGAGCAGACCGTGAAGACGTACTTCCAAAAGCTCCTCAAGCTCGAAGCGCGAACTCCCGCGGCGCTGATGAAAGCGAACGCAAAAGAACTCGAAGCCCTGGCCGATCCCGAGGTCGAGCGCCGGGAGCTTCGGACGCTGATGCGGTCCGTACACTATCCGGATGGTTGGTTCTACGTCGAGCGAGCTTCTGTCATGATGTTCTGCTTGGCGGGGCAGTTAGCGCCCGACCTCGACCAGGTTCAAGTCGGTTTTCCCTACGTGCTGCCGCTGCTGAGCCAGCGTCTCGCATCGAGCCGTCCGTCCTCTCCCCCCAATGGTGGCGTCCACCCCGGGGCGGGTGGCTGAAGTGGGTAGGATTGTAGGTATCGATCCCGGGCAGGCACGCATCGGCGTCGCGATCTCGGACGAGGAGGGCTCGATCGCCTTTCCCCGGGAGACGGTCCAGGCGCGAGGCGGTGCCGTTGAGGCCGCGCGGCGTGTGCAGGAGGCCCTCGCGGAAGATGAGATTTCGTTGGCCGTCGTCGGTTTGCCACTGCGACTCGACGGCAGTGAGGGGGAGGCGGCGCGGCGCGCGAGGGTGTTCGGGGAGACGCTCGGAGCGGCTCTTGGGGTCGCGGTCGTCTATTGGGACGAGCGGCTGACGACGGTGGCGGCCGAGCGGTCTTTGCGGGAGATGGGCCGGCGAGGGGCCAGGCAGCGTGCGGTCGTCGACCAATCTGCGGCCACCATCTTGCTCCAGGGGTATCTAGACGCCAATAAGGGTGGGACGTGGAACGACCCGGACAGCCCATAGCGGTCGAGAGTGATCTCGGCGGTGCGATCGCCCGAGCATTGAGCATCGTGACGTTGCTGGGGGTGCTCGGCCTTCTCGGCGCGATGGGGTGGTTGTTCGTGATCTATCCGGACACCGACGGACCTGCCAGCGAAGTCGAAGAGGTCCACATTCAAGTCTCCCAAGGCATGACCCTCCGGATACTCGCGACGCAGCTTCAGAGTGAGCACGTCATCAAAGATGCGAAAGTGTGGGCGCTCTACATGCGTATGCGGGGCCTCGACCGGCATCTTCGACAGGGGAAGGTTCGATTTAGCGTTCCGATGACTCCCGAGGAGGCTGCGCGTCATGCGACGACGCGCCTGGGTCGCATACAGGTTCGCATCCTGATCCCCGAAGGTTTTTCTCGTTTTGAAATTGCGCAGCGGCTCGATGAGTATGGCGTATGCGATGCGGACGATTTCCTCGATGCGACCGAAGACACGTCGCTCCTTGCCAGCTATGGTGTGGAGGCCAATGACGCCGAGGGATACCTGTTTCCCGACACGTACGAGTTCGACGACGACACCAGGCCGAGGCGAGTGGCCGAGCGAATGCTGGCGAACTGGACTCGCAAGCACGAAGAGCTCCAAGAACAATACGCGGACCAACTCGGCAAACTCCAGGGGTGGACGACGCATGACATCGTCACGCTTGCGTCCATCGTCGAAAAGGAAGCGGCCGTGCCGTCCGAACGCCCCAGGATTGCGGGCGTGTTTTGGAACCGCCTCACGTCCAAACGCTTCCTGCCGCGGCGGAGGCTACAGGCCGATCCGACGGTCCAGTACGGCTGTGTCGCGGTGCCTGAGGCGGCGCCCTCGTGCGATGAGTACGACGGCCGGATCACCCGCGCCATGCTGGACGACCCGGAGAACCCCTACAATACGTATCGGCATTCGGGGCTTCCGCCTGGCCCGATCAGCAACCCGGGTAGGGCTGCGATCGCGGCGGTGATCGATCCCGAACGGCACGAGTACTACTACTTCGTCGCGCGAGGCGGCGGCCAGCATCACTTCAGCAAGACACTGCGGCAGCACAACATCGCCGTTCGACGCAACGGGCAGAAGTGACGCCCCCGCCGCGGTAGGTTGCTCCGCAGGGGAGCGACGCTATGTTCAGCGACATGAGCACGCCTAAGGCAGAAAACCTGACCTGGCACATTGGCGAGGTCGATCGGGACGCTCGTGCGGCTGCACACGGACATCGTGGCGCCGTGCTTTGGTTCACCGGCCTCTCTGGGTCGGGCAAGAGCACCATCGGACATCGTGTCGAGCGCATGTTGATCGAGCGCGGCGCCTTTGCGTATGTGCTCGATGGTGACAACGTTCGTCACGGGCTCAACAGTGACCTCGGGTTCGCGCCCGAGGACCGCGTCGAGAACATTCGGCGCATCGGCGAGGTGGCGCGGTTGTTTGCGGATGCCGGAGGTCTGGTCTTGTCCGCCTTCATCTCGCCCTACCGCAAGGACCGCAACCGGGTACGAGCACTGATGGGGCCCGGTGAGTTCATCGAGGTGTTCGTCGACACGCCGCTCGAGATCTGCGAGGCGCGCGACCCCAAGGGCCTCTACAAGAAGGCGAGAGCCGGCGAGATTTCGAATTTCACGGGCCTCGACGCGCCGTACGAGACGCCAGAGAACCCAGAGGTTCACCTCGAGACCGCGACCCTTTCGGTGGACGAGGCGGCGGCTCAGGTGATCCGCTATCTCGACGAACAGAGCATCCTAGGAAAGCCCTAGTGCCTTCTCGCCAAGAGATGTGGGAGAAAGTCTCCGAGGACGTCGACCTCATCGTCATCGGCGGCGGGATTACAGGCGCCGGCATCGTGCGTGACGCTGCGCGCCGCGGGCTGCGTGTGGCGCTGTTCGAGCAAAACGACATCGCGTACGGCACGAGCTCGCGGTCTAGCAAGCTCATTCATGGAGGGCTTCGCTACCTGGCGGAGTACGAATTCAGCTTGGTCTTCGAGTCGGTGAGCGAGCGGCGGGTCGTGCTCGACCTTGCTCCTCACCTCGTCAATCCTCTCGCGTTCCTGTTTCCTGTCTATCAGGGGTCGCAAAAGAGCCTGCGGATGATCGACGCTGGCATGTGGCTCTACGATGGCCTTTCCCTGTTCCGCTCGCCCAAACGGCATAGGACTCTGAAGCCTAGCGAAGTCGCGGAGGAAGAGCCGATGCTCAAGCAGGAGGGGCTGCAGGGCGCGCCTCTCTATTACGACTGCTCCACAGACGATTCGCGCCTCACGCTCGAAACGATCATCGATGCAACTCAGAACGGCGCCGTGGTGGTCAACTGGGCTCGCGTCGATGCGTTGACCAAAGACGAGCGGGGGCGCGTTTCCGGAGTCGTCGTGAGGAACGTGCGGGACGGGAGCCTTCGCGAGGTGAAGGCACACACCGTGATCAACGCGACGGGGCCATGGACGGACGAGGTGTTGGCAATGAGCGGCCCGCGAACCGGCAAGTTGCTCCGTCCGACCAAGGGCATTCACGTCGTCGTCGAAAGAGAGAAGCTGCCGGTCCAGCATGCCGTGGTGCTCTCTCACCCGACCGACGACCGCGTTCTTTTCGCGCTGCCATGGGGCGAGCGAACGTACCTGGGCACCACCGATACCGACTATGAGGGGGCGCCGGGCGAGGAGAGGGCGACGCTCGAAGATGTCGACTACCTCATCGCTGCATCCAACCACCACTTCCCGAACAACCACATCGGGCGCGACGATGTGATCTCCACCTGGGCGGGTCTTCGTCCGCTCATCGCGCCAGAGCCGGAGGTCGGCGAGATCTCCGAGTCGCGAGTGAGCCGAGAGCACCAGATTCTGATCGGCGAGGACGGCTTGATCACCATCGCGGGTGGCAAGCTGACGACGTATCGAAAGATGGCCAAGGAGTGCGTCGACGTCGCAGTAAATCTGCTGAAGCTGACGGACAAGCTTCCTGATGACATTCACTCCGGACAGACCTTCAAGTTTCCGCTCCCCGGCGCGGTGGGTTGGCCCGAAGACGACGACCACAGCAAAGTCGCGGTGGAGCTCTCCAAGGCGTGCGATTGCGATCTCCCCGCCGAAGTGAGCCGTCATCTGATCAATACGTACGGTATGCGCGCGCTGGAGCTTGCCAAGCTCTGCGCCGGCACTCCTTCTCTGATGAAGCCGATTGTCCCCGGGCGAGTGGAGATCATGGCGCAGGTGGATTTCGGCGTTCGCGAGGAGCTCGCCGCCAGCGTCACCGACATCATGCTCCGCCGAACACAGATCTTCTTTCGGGATCACGACCAGGGGCTCGGCGCGGTCGACGAGGTCGCGACGCGGATGGCTCACCTGATCGGCTGGTCGGACGATGAGAAGCAGAAGTCCATCGATGACTACAAGGCCACGGTGGCGCGCTCGCGACGCTGGAGAGAATCGCTGTGAAGCCGACGCTGTGCATGGGCTGATTCCGAAGGCTTAGTTCATGCTTCAGATGTGAGGAGGGTCGATGCCGGTGAGGTGGACAACGAGGTTGCGCACAGCGGAGACGACGGCAGCCTGCTCGCGGCGGGAAGCGTCCTTCTCCATTTCCTCCTGCAGGCTCTTCTTCAGGGCTTCTTGTCGAGCGCCAAATTCGTTCTGCAGGGTCGTGCGCGTGGTGTTCACATGCGGATTATCAATCCCGGAGATTTCCTGAAGGGTACGCCAGAGGTGGAGGCGGTCCGCGCACTGCAGGGCCAGCATTGGCGAAACGACTTTGCGAACGATGCTGCCATCTTTGCCGGCGAGAGAGATGAAGGGCAGTTTCCCGACCTGCTGCCGTCGCGAGAACCCCAGGTAATCGGTCAGCGGGATCAGATCATCGGCGACTGCGGGCGGGTCGGTGAGCTCCGCAGCGAACTCCGGCTCGGAGGCGGCGAAGTGGGCAAAGGTGAAGGCCTCTTCGACTTCGACGGGTTGCCCCTGCGCGTCCTGGCCGGAGAGCGTTTCGTTGGTCCAAAGCATATCCGGCGATGGATTTGAGGAGAGATCAATACACATCACGAAACCGTGCGCGCGATCCGGATCGTACACGCACATCGGAAAGGCCCTGGCGCGCACGGCGCGTTCGGCGCGACTTTGAAAGGCAGCCTGCACCTCGTCATTCCGCTGGCAGAGGACCGAAATCACGCCGGGCCGCGGGGCGGTCAGGCCCTCGAACAGGCGTTCTTGAAAATCAGGGGCGGCCACACAGGTCTGGAGGAAGTAGACGCCACGCATCGCCAGCGGCAGCGTTTCAAGGGTCATCGTGGAAGGCACGCTTGTGTCGGAGGCCGGGGCGTAGACCTCACGCAAACTCGGGCGGTGAGCCACGATCTTGATCGGCATGCCGCTCTCGAGCAGCGACATCATCTTAAGCAATTGCGCGCCACTGTCGTCATCCAGACGTGCCATGACGACAAAGGGAGGACACGACCGGAGCTCGCCGGGCCCGAGATTGCGCCAGTTGAAGTCGGCAAAGACCGCGTCATGGGTTTCGGACTCGTACTTGGAGCGGATCTCCAGTTGGGCGATGCGAATGGTGCGAAAAACCTGGGCGATCCGATTGAGGTGTTCCTCGGCGAGCTCCCGAATTGCGTGCTCCTCCTTCGCAATCTCGACGGTGGCAAAATCGGCTGGAGTGATCGAACCGGCCTCTTTCATTTCGCCGAGCGTCTGGATGAGCTCCTGCACGCGTTTGAGCCGTTCCGGCGCCATCGCCCGTGAGACCCCACTTTCGCCGAGCACGCGGGACAAGGAACCGAGGTCGAGGTGGATCGAAGCAAAGGGCCCGAGAGCGCGCTCGAGGTGGTCGGCGTCGTGCCCGTGGCGATGGTACTCGTCGAGACGAAGGACGTTTTTCAGTTCGGAGATGGTCTCGGCAAGAGCATCGTTGAGAGCGGCGCAATGGTGGTGCCAGACATCTTCGACGGGTTGGAGGATCTGCTCTTTCATGACGAACACACGGTTCAGCTGACGGTGTAACGGTCTATCGCGGCATCGAGTCGCTGAACGAAGGTCTGATGATCCGGCCGATCCTGGCGGCTCCGTCGGGTCTCCTCATAGACGGGTACATCGGGATTGTGATAAATGAGACCCATGGGGGCAGGGTCGACGCTCACCGCGACGCGTTGAGCTTCGTTGATGTCGCGATGGTTGTGCGCTTGAGTTTGGCCGCGCTTGAGTAGCAAGGGGTGAACGGGGATGCCGTCTTCGTGCTCCAGGAACACGACCGGGAAGTTCAAACCGCCCTCCCCGAAGGCTTTGGGCATGAACACCGGGCACCGCTGCAGGACACGCACAAAGGAAAGTCCATGGTGGTCCCAGGCCTTCTCGATGGTCTCGTCGAGATGAGCGGGCAGCCACGTGGCAGTTTGGGCGAGGAAGGAAACGTTGGTCATCCCCATCACTACGCTGAGGGGGTTCATGGGTTGAAGATAGGTGCCGTGGGGGGTTGTGTTGGTTTTCCATCCGTCCGGCGTGGTCGGCGAGACCTGCATCTTGGTGAGCGCATACACCTCGTTGTCGAGCACCAGTACGACGGCGTTGATGTTGTAGCGGATCGCATGCAGCCAATGGTTGCCGCCGATACTGAAACAGTCACCGTCGCCCATGATCACGATGACAGGAAGCTCGGGACGTGCGAGGCGCACGCCCGTGGCGATCGGCAAAGCCCGACCATGGATGCCGTGAAAACCGTAAGTCTTGAGATAGTGGGGGAGGCGGCTCGAGCATCCGATGCCGGAAACCGAGACGACGTCCTCCGGATCGAGGTTGTTGGTGCGCAGCATGCGCTGAAGCGCCGCTAGCACTCCATGGTCGCCGCATCCCTTGCACCACCGGGGCTTCTCAGATTCGTAGTCGTCGAGGGAGTGCGCTTCGACCGTGCTGCTCTCGATGACGCATAGGTCCGTGAGGGTGGACATCGTTAACTTACTCCCTTGAGTGTGCGAAGCATTTCACCGAGGCTTTCGACTCCCGGTTGGTCGCCGATGATGCGTTTGATTTCGTCGAAGATTTCCACCGGCATGTAGGGGCGGCCAGGGACCTTGGCATAGCAGTCGATGTCCAACAGGGTGGCGGCCCGTAGGACCCACGCCAACTGGCCGTAACGACGGTTTTCCTTTGTAATCAACGGGTCCTCCCAATCATCGCTGTAGTTGAGCTCGACCGTGATGATCTGGCGAAAACCCGAGAAGATATCGTGAAGCCCGGGGGGCAGGGGACTGAGGAACTGAATGTTGAGGGAGGAAACCGCGAGGCCTTCGTCACGCGCCATGTCGACGGCTTCCTCGATCGCTCCCCGCGTGCTGCCCCAACCCACCAGGAGAAGGTCGCCTTCGGGCTCTCCATGCACGCTCGGCGGATGCAGGCTTCTCTGCAACGCGGCGAGTTTCCGGCTGCGCATGGTGTGGCCGCGCTGGTTACTCTCGGAGTCGTAGCAGGCCTTTCCATGGACGTCGTGGTTGAGCGAAGTCGTCACCCCCATTCCGCCCGGCTGCCCGGGGATGAGACGCTGCGAAAGGCCCGTCGTTGGATCCCAATCGTAAGGTAGGGCTCCCGGTGACACCGGGCTGAGGTCGAGCGGAGGCCGCCGCGGTGTTTCGCAAACATCGGGACGATCGAAAAGCTGCTGACCGGTCGCAAGGTTGGCGTCGGAAAGGACGATGACGAGCATGCGGAATTCCTCCGCGATCTTCCGTGCAACGGAAAGAATGTAATAACACTCCTCGATCGTGCTCGGCGCCATCACCACCTTGGGTGCGTCTCCTGGAGCACCATAGAGCGCATGAAGCAGATCCGCTTGCTCGACCTTCGTCGGCAACCCGGTGCTCGGGCCACCCCGCTGAACATCAACGATCACGAGCGGTGTCTCGGTCATCACGGCCAAGCCCTGGAACTCCGTCTTCAAGGCCATGCCTGGCCCGGAGGTGATGGTAAGCGCGGTCTTTCCGGCGTAGGAGGCCCCGAGCGCCACGCCGATTGCAGCGATCTCGTCTTCGGCCTGATGGACGAAGCCACCGAACTCTTCGAAGATCTCCGACAATTCGTGCGAAGCGGAGGTCGCCGGCGTGATCGGATACATGGAGCACATCTCGAATCCGGCCGAGACGGCGCCGAGCGCGAGTGCGGTGTTCCCGTTCATCGCCACTTTCGGGACATCTGTCGGGACAGCCTGGATTTCGAAGCGTTCTTCCAAGTGTGTGATTCCGTATTGATAACCAGCGGCTGCGAGCTTCACGGCCGTCTCGATCACCTCGCGGGTCTTCTTCTCGAAGATGCCGCGAATCACATTCTGGAGCAGATTCACGTTCTTGTTGTAGAGGGCGCACAGAAGGCCCACCGCAAACATGTTCTTGCCCTGTTCTGCATCCTCGACGTGGCGCTGCGTTTCCTCTTGCAGCGGGATCTCGATGATGGTCGCCCCCCGCGCACGGAATGTGTCGAGCACCTCACGGTAAGAGAGCCGATACTCTTCGACGTCGTGAGTGGCCCACTGATCGTCGATCAGCACGAGAACGTCGTCGGCGAGACTTCCAGCTTCGAGGCGCGAGAGCAGGGCCATTTCGTTGAAGGCCAGCACCACGTTGGCGCGGTTGCCGGCATTCGTGACCTGGCTTCGCGCGGCAAGGCGGATGCGGTTACCGCTCGCGCTTCCGATCGTGTGTGGCGGGGGCCGGATCTCGGAGGGTATGATCTCCACGGTCCAAAGGCCGTTGCCTGCTTTGGCGCAGAGCTGGGCAAAGGCAATGGCGGCCTTCTGCGCACCTTCACCAGCGTCGCTGACGATCTCGACGATGTGCTCCGGGAGACGGACCAGACGGGGAGGGCTCATAGGATTCCCTTCGAAGAAAGCGGCGACACGGTCGTCATCCCAGGCAAAATTTAGGCCATCCTGATGATGATTGGTAATTACAGAACAAAGGCCGCGGTAATGCCGCGAAATTTGCGCGCTCCGCGCTCAAGGACGCACAAATGGCGCGAGCAAATGACAGGCAGCGCTACTGTGTCAGTTGCGGGAGTTTGAGCTTCAGGGCGAGGGCGCCGGGCTCGACTCTGAGGGATTCGAGCTCGAGCACATCGAAGATCATTGCGGCGGTTTGGGTCGATGCGAAGCGGCGCACGGCCGGAACACTTCGGAGGTCTACTCTCAAGCGACCGGGGTTTTCGCGTTCGACGATGGCGCCGCCGACGTCGACCGAGCCAGCAGGCGCGATCATCGGCCACGTGGCCCTCGCGATGCATCCCGCTAGCGCGCTCACGATGGAGGTGTCGTGGGCGTCCGGAGGTTCGACGTCGAATGAGATCTCTTTCGCGCCACGAGGCGCGAACTGCACGGAGCGAGGCGCCAAGCTGAACTGAACTTCTTTACCGTTGCTCATCGAGGCATCGACGAACATGCGTCCATGGCGGCACGCCACCATCGCGGAATCGACTCCATCGGCGTGGGCCGCCGCCGATGTCAACGCCTCGTCGCTCAGGCGCCATCGATGCTGCGTCAATCGCTCGAGGAATTGCCTGGTCACTGAAGCAGCCTTCGTGCCGGCGACGCGGTCGACGGTCCGGTCAGCCGCTGCGCGCACCCAACTTCGGACGATGTCGAAACGGTCGGTCATTCTGCTGCCTGTAGAGAGGGTTTGGCCCGAAGGAGCTCCAGCTGCAACGGCGCGACCCGTCCTGTCGGGCGGTTGGCGAAGAATCCAGACCGCACGACGCGCGGTGCCAGCTCGTCGATGCCCGCCAGTGCCCTCAGTGCCTCACCCGGCCGGGGCGTGGTTTGGCCGCCCAGGCGAAGGGTGACGGTGATCGGGAGTAGCTCCCCAGCGAGACCAGCCTGCGTCAGAGCGTCTTGGCCGCTGCCGAGCACGACATCGACCAGGGCGGCGCCTACGTCCACGCGCTTCTTCACGCCCTTGATGTCGCGATCGATGTGGAGGTCGGCGGGGCGCTTGGCGAGCATCTCGCGCAGAGCGTCTTCGTCGGCGATGCCGAGCGCCGCGAGCTCTTGCTTTGCCAGGGCCACCACGAAGTCGGTTTCCTCGATCACGCGGTTGAGGGCCGCGTCATGTGGGCCCAAGACCCGATGTCCGAAGAACTCGATGCCGTCGATCGCTGCATCGTTCAGGCGGCCGCAGAGGTTGTCGAGGTCGGGAGACTCGGCGGCGCGAAGCCGGACGTCGACGTGTTCGCACAGGCTCGCCGTCCCAACGGGCAGGGCGGGGCCAAACGTGAGCCGTGGCAGTGGGTGGAAGCCTTCGCTGTAGTAGAGGGGGAGGCCTACGCGCCGCAGCATTCGAGGGAAGATGCGCACCAGATCGAGATGCGAGGCGTACGCGGTTCGTCCGATTTTTCGGTAGCCGATTCGAACGCGCATCGGTGGGCCCTGGTCCACCCCGTAGAAGGGCCGCCGGTCGACGAGGGCGTCCTCGGCGACTGCCTCAGGCGGAGGGGGCGCTTCGCGAGGCTCTAGCGCGTCCATGCTCCGCAGGAAGCCGATCCGCTCTTCTTTCATCTGCGAGAGGTTGCATGCGATACCGCAGTCGTAGCAAACCAGCCGGCGCTTCTCTTCTTCTGCATCCTTCACGTTCGTATGATGGATGAAGTGACCGACTGTCTTGCCGCATGGGGGGCTCAAGCGATTCCGAAGGGCCTTGCGATACTCTCGCGCGAGAAACCCTTGCTCGAGGCCGACGTCGATGTGTGACCAGGGTAGGCGGGCCGACACCGGAATCGTCCCGAGGAACCAGGATGGCTCGATGCCCGCGTCTTTCAGCGAATCCGTCCAGTGGTCGAGGTCGACTTGATCGTCCCATGAGTCGAAGCGGGCGCCTCGCGCGTAGGCGCCTTGGATCACGTCGGCCAGGCGACGGTCGCCGCGAGCCAGCATTCCCTCGAGCCACGAACCGGCCGAGTTGTGCACCTTGAGCTGGATGCGGGTGCTCGAAGCCTCGCTCCGAAGCAGGGATTGTTTGCGGATGATCTCGTCGGGCGCGTCCATCGCGCACCACTGAAACGGAGTATGCGGCTTCGGCACGTGTGTCGACACGCTGACCGTCACCCGAGCCCGTTTGTTGCGCTGCACGCGACGCGCCACCTCGAGCGCCCGCGCCCCGGTTCTCACGATGTCCCGAACGTCGTCGTCTTCCTCCGTGGGAAGACCGATCATGAAGTAGAGCTTCATCTTGCTCCACCCCCGGGAGAACACGCGCTCTGCGGTTTCCATGAGCTGCTCTTCGGTGACGTTCTTGTTCACCACATCGCGCATGCGCTGGCTGCCTGCTTCCGGGGCAAAGGTGAGACCACCGGCGCGCTGCCGCTTCAGGTCGTCCAGAACATCTTCGCTGAGCCCATACGCGCGAAGCGAAGAGACACTCAGCGACACTTGGTGCGGGGCGAGCGCTTCGATCGACTCGTGTACGAGCGGCGCAATCGCGCTGTAGTCCGCGGTGGAAAGCGAGGTCAGCGAGGCTTCGTCGTAGCCGGCTTCCTCAACCGAGCGCACCATCGCGTCGATGATCGCCTTGGGCTCGCGCTCGCGGACGGGGCGGTAGATCATGCCGGCTTGGCAAAAGCGGCAACCTTCGGTGCATCCGCGCGCGACCTCGATCGATGCGCGGTCGAAGACCGTTTGGCAGCTAGCGATGGGGCCGTCGACAGGGAAGGGGAAGTCGTTCAGGTTCTCGACGATCGAGCGGCGCACCGGGAAGGGGGCTTCCGAGTGCAGAGGCTCGACGACCTGCATCTTCGTCTCGTCCGTCGGAACGCTCTCATAGAGCGAGGGAACGTAGAATCCGTCGAGCCTAGCAATGCGAAGCAGACGTTCGGTTCGAGGCAGTCCCTCGGCCTTCATGTCTGCCCACGTCTGCATCAGCTTGGGCACCTGTGCCTCGCCGTCACCGATGAGAAAGGCGTCGATGAAGGGCGCTATCGGCTCGCCGTGGGTTGCCGTCGGACCTCCGGCGACGATCAAGGGGTCGGTATCTGTCCGCTGGTCGGAACGCAGAGGGATCTTCCCGAGTTCGAGCATCTGTAAGATGTTCGTGTAGGTCAGCTCGTACTGTAGGGAGAACCCCACGATGTCGAACTCGTGAAGCGGGCGCGCGCTTTCGAGCGAGCACAGAGCCTGGTCGTGTGAGCGAAGCTCCTCCTCCATGTCCGCCCAGACCGCGTAGGCGCGCTCGGCCAGGAACTCGGGGCGCTGATTGACGATGTCGTAGAGGATCTTGTAGCCGAGATGGCTCATCCCGATTTCGTACAAATCGGGGAACGCCAGGCACATGCGGCACTCGACCTCGTCCCAGGCTTTGCGCGCTTCTCCCTGCTCGCCGCCCAGATATTGGGCGGGCTTGTTCACTCGGTCAATGAAGGGCGCGTAGGGGTGTTCTGGCATCGGGCGTGTCCGCAGGACGGCCCTAGTCTTCGCGCCAAGCTCTACCCTTGCAAGGGGCGCGGGCCTTGTGGCGTGATAGCGAAGATCGCAGCGGAAACCGGGTGCGGTGCGCGTCGGGCGGCCTCCACAGCGCGCTTGTGGAGCTCTTCCACGGACTCTGCTGGGGCTAGGAGGAGCACGTCTCGATGGGGCGCTGCAGCCACCCAGAGACATGGCTCGATCCGTGCGAGTCGGGCGGCCAGGTCGGGCAGAAGCAGGCGCGCCCCGTCCAAGCCGTCGCCCTGCCGGACCCGCAGTATCTCCGCGGCGACTCGTTCGAGGCGCAAAGAGCGCGACTTCGCGACGAGGTTCTCAATGGCCTGCTGCCGGGAAGCGGCCCGTTCGAGCGCCCACGAGTCGACCTCGGCGCACCGCACATAGCGCGCGCGTGTGCCGTACCGGAGCTGGAGCGCCACATGGACGTCGCGTCCGACGGCGTCAACGTACAGAGTCTGTTCGGCTGGCAGAGATGCGAGGAAGGTGTCCGAGACGAGTCGTGGCAGTAGCCGCGGCGCGGCTTCGTTCCAAGGGGTCTCTTCGTGCGTGTTCGCTCCCGGGAGCATGCTGATGATGCGCCGTGCCGCCTCGGTGGCGTCGTCGTCGTCCTGGTCACGCGCAACGCGTTCGAGGCTGGTCAAGTCGACGCTGGCGCCGTTGTTGAGGTCGACCGTCAGCTCGAACTGAGACTCGATGTCGAGGTCGGGGCGCTCGCGGCCCAGCGTGTGCGCGAAAACGCGCACCACCCGCGAGACCGGACCCTGCTCGTCGGCTTCGCGCTCCGCAACCGACAGATACTCCGAGAGGCACTCTCGCGGGTCCTCCGCATCCAAGGCATCTTGAATCGTCCCGAAGGGGTCGAACCAGCCGAAGCGGCCGAGTTGCACGCGATGGCAACCGTCACGTTCGCGCGTTCTCCCGCCCAAGTGGTCGATCAACAAAAGGCCGAGAAGTGCCCCCGCACCCTCGATGAAGCGATCGTCATCGCCCCCATCCGTGTCTCGATCGACGAAGTCCTCGAGCTGCGCCGCGAGCCAGCGAACACCCGGTGCGCCCGTTCCGGGCAGAGGTGGGTGCTGAGAATCCACGAAAGCGCGCGCCGTCGGCACAAGACGGCCGCCAACATCTTCCAGAGCATTGAGCCAATCCACCCCCATCAGCTACTCGGGCGCGACGTTAACATGGCTCGGCTTGCGCGCATAGACAGCAGGGCGAATGAATCGATTTGTGAGCGACCGCGCGAGAGAGGTTGCGTTGGAGCAACTCGTCAGGGTTCTCGACCACGTGCCGCTGGTGTCGGGTATCAAGAACGATTTGACCGGCCTTCGTTCGTTGCTCTACCAACGCCGCCCGCCGCGCATCGCCGCGTTGGGGTTTACTGGCAGTGGGCGATCGACATTGTTGCGCGCGTTGCTCGAGCGAGAGCCCGCTCAGGAACCTTTGCACGCGGATCACGGTCAGTGGGTGAGTCTCGAGCACGAAGGCGCGAAGGTCGACTGGCTCGAGATTGATGTGGAACATTCTGCGGCGCGAAAGCAATGGAGCGCCGCGCTCGAGGACAAACGGCCCGACCTCGTGTTTCTCACGTTCGAGCCCAACGATGAGAAGTACACGGGACCGATCATCCCGCGCGCAACGAGCATGCTCGCCCCCTTTCGGGTCTTTCCGCTGTTGACCCACGTGGACCTGATCGGGTCGAGCGAGTCCGATGTCGAAGTGGCGTGTCACCAGTTCGACGCCAAGCTTCGTGATCATGGGGTCACTGCGGATCCGGCCCGCGGGGTGTCATCGATCAGCGGCCAGGGCCTCGAGGGGCTTTCGGAGGCGATGATTCTCGCGCTGCCCGAAGAGGCGCGGCTCGAAGCGGCCCGCGCGCTGACACGCGCGAAGGAGGGCCGCGTTCGAATCGGCCACGAGATCGTTCAAGCGTGCACGGCGGTCTCGGTCACGGTCGGGCTCACGCCCATTCCCTTTTCCGACATGGTGGTGCTTGGACCGTTGCAAGCCATGATGGTGAGTTCACTGGCGTATCTGAGCGGCCGGAACTGGGGCAAGAAGACAGTGGCCGAATGGCTCGGCAGTCTCGGCGTCGTCGGCGGCCTTGGGATGGGCTTGCGTTTCTCGGCCCAAACGATCGCCAAATTCGTGCCCGGTGCGGGTAACGTCGTGTCGGCCGGGGTTGCCGGCGCCGGGACGACCGCGATGGGCCAAAGCGCGATTAAGTACTTTCTACGGTGAGCCCGCCGGGGAGGGCGTCCCGCCAGTCGACCTCGGTCTCGTAGAGCTCGGCGAAGTGTCGTGCGAGTGGCTCGATCACGTCGTCCACGAGGGTCGTGCGACCGCGCTCCGCGGAAAGGGAGGTGACCGCCTTGTCTGGAATCCCGCAAGGGACGATCAGGTCGAAGTGCGTGAGGTCGCTGTTCGCGTTGAGCGCGAGCCCATGCATGGTGACCCATCGGCTGATGCGCACGCCTACGGCGCCTACTTTGCGGTCACCGATCCACGTGCCGTTCAACCCGTCGACCCTCGTCGCCGCCAAACCGAAATCCGCGCAAGTGCGAATCATCGTCTCTTCGAGCGACCACATGTATTTTCGAACGTCACACCGGTCGGGCTTGAGGTCGATGATCGGATACGCGACGAGCTGACCTGGCCCGTGATAGGTCACGTCGCCGCCGCGCCCGACTTCGTGGACCGAGATCCCGTGAGCCTCGAGCACATCCGGCGCCGCAAGGACGTGCCGCTCCTCGGCCGAGCGCCCCATCGTCAAGACCGGCGGGTGTTCCAGAAGCAGTACGGTATCGCCAATCTTGCCGGCGATCCGCTTGGCCTGGAGCTCCGTCTGAAGTCGAAGGGCTTCCGCGTAGTCGACAGTTCCGAGGCGGCAGAAGAGCACGGCGTCCCTTAGCGGTTCATGATGTGAACCGCTTCGCCCAACGCATGCTTGAAGGCTTCCATGACACCTTCGCCGAGGGTGGGGTGGGGGTGCACGGTGAGCGCGACATCTTCGGCGAACGCGCACATCTCGAGGGCGAGGGCCGATTCGCTGATTAGGTCGCTCGCCTCCGGTCCGACGATCGCGACGCCCAGCAATTGATGGTCGGCCTCGTCGATGATGACTTTGATGAACCCGTCGGTTTCGCTGACAGCCATCGCGCGCCCGGAAGCCGCGAAGGGGAACTTGCCGATCTTGACCTTCTTCCCTTCGGCATTCGCTTCGGTTTCGGTCATGCCGACCGTCGCGATCTCCGGGTCCGTGAAGATCGCGGCCGGCATGCCCCGGTAGTCGCGTGCCGACTTGAGTCCGGCGATGACCTCTGCGGCGATCTCGCCTTCCTTCGAGGCTTTGTGCGCCAGGTAAGGCATCCCAGCGACGTCCCCGATCGCAAAAATTGAAGGCACGTTGGTACGCATCTGGTCATCGATCGCGATGTGGCCGCGCTCGTCGAGCTTCACGCCGGCGTTCTCGAGGCCGATGCCCGTCGAGTTGGGCTTGAAGCCCACCGCGACGAGGACCTTCTCCGCTTCGACGACCTGCGACTTGCCGTCGGTCTCGATGGTGACTTTCGCCCGCCCGCCGCTCTTGTCGAGCTTGGCGGCTTTGCTCTTGAGATGAACGTCGGCGCCATCCTTCTTCAAGTGCTTCTGTACGACGCGAACCAGATCGGGGTCGGTCCCTGGAAGCAGTTGGTCCATCATCTCGACGACCGTGATCTTGGTGCCGAGCTTCTGGTACACCATGCCGAGCTCGAGCCCGATGACGCCGCCACCGATGAGCACCATGCTCTCGGGCGCGCTCTGAAGGCTCACGGCCTCGCGCGCGGTGATTACGACCTCGTGGTCCGGTTCGAAGCCCGGGATTTGAATCATCTGCGTCCCGGTCGCGACGATGATGCCCTTACTTGCCGTGTGGGTTTCTTTCTTGCCGTCCGCGCTGGTCACCTCGACGGAGTTGGGCCCCGTGATCGCCGCACTGCCCAGGACGATGGTGCCGCCGCTACCCTTCACCAGGCTGGTCACCCCACCGGTGAGCTTCTTGACGATCCCTTCCTTCCACTCCTGCATCTTGGCCACGTCGACCTCGAGGTCCTTGACCGTGATCCCCATGTGTCCTGCGTTGCGAACCTTGTTGGCGAGGTTGGCAGCGGCGATCAGGGCCTTGGAGGGAATGCAGCCCCAGTTCAGGCACACGCCACCCATGGACTCCTTCTCGACGCACAGCGTCTTCACCCCAAGCTGCCCGAGTCGAATAGCAGCGACGTACCCGCCAGGGCCGCCACCGATGACGATTGCTTCGTAGTCGTTGGCCATCGCGGCGGAGTCTGCATCAGGGGCAGGGGCCGCGCCAGCGTAGGGCCTATTCCGGCGCGTCGACGTAGTAGTTGCCGAATGGCACGAACATCTCGCTCTCAGTGGTAGTGCCGCCGACGAGGGGGCACGCGTCGCAGAGCCCACTCGTCGCGAGCCGTTCTCCGGTGATACAGTTGTCTTCTTAGTCGATGGCTTCGAACAGGCCTGCTGCGCCCATTCCACCGCCGATGCACATCGTCACGATGGCGCGCTTGCCGCCTCGGCGCTTCAGCTCCTGCAGAGCCGTCGCTGTGAGCTTGGCGCCGGTGCAGCCTAGCGGGTGGCCTAGAGCGATTGCGCCGCCGTTGACGTTGAGCTTGTCGTCGGGGATGCCGAGCTGTTGTTGGACGTAGACCGCTTGGCTGCCGAAAGCCTCGTTGACCTCGAAGACATCGATGTCGTCGATGGTGAGGTCGTTCTTGGCGAGGAGCTTTTGGACAGCGGGGATGGGGCCGATGCCCATGATCGCCGGGTCGACGCCTACCGTGGCGAATGACTTGAAGACCGCCAGCGGCTTGATGCCAAGCGCCTCGGCCTTCTTCTGCTTCATCACGATGGCCGCTGCTGCGCCGTCTGACAGGGGCGACGAGTTGCCGGCCGTCACGCTCCCGTTGGCCGCGAACACGGGTCGCAGCTTTGCGAGGGCTTCCGTTGTGGTGCCGGGCCGGGGCATTTCGTCGACCTTGAACTCGAACATCTGCCGTTCGCCGTTCGCATCGAACTTCACGCCGTGCACAGGCACGATTTCTTCTTCGAACGCGCCTTTGGCGATCGCGGCCAGTGCCAGTTCGTGGCTACGCGCGGCAAACTCGTCCTGCTGTTCGCGGCTGATATTGAAGCGGTTGGCGACGTTCTCGGCGGTGATGCCCATCGGCGTGTAGGTCGTCGGATACTGCTCCATGACTTCGGGCGATGCGCTAGGCTTGTTGCCGGTCATCGGCACCATGGTCATCGATTCCATGCCGCCGGCAATAACGACGTCGTTGTAACCGGCTTTGACCGACCCCGCGGCCAACGCGATTGCCTGAAGGCCGCTGGAGCAAAAGCGGTTGATCGTCATCGCCGAGGTCTCCGCGGGCAGGCCGCCGAGCATGCCGACCATGCGTGCGACGTTCATTCCTTGCTCGCCCTCGGGAAACGCACAGCCGAGAACGAGGTCTTCGACGGTGGCTGGATCCACTTGAGGATTGCGCGCCATCAGCTTGCGAACCACCTCGCCAGCGAGCTCATCCGGGCGACGGTTGGCCAGTGAACCCTTCTTCGCGCGCCCGACCGCGCTTCGAACCGCATCTACGACGACAATCTTACCCATGGCTCTACTCCTGATTCCTGTTGGCTCGTGCGTTCCGGCTTGGCCTAGTTCCTCAGCGGCTTGTTGGTGGTGAGCATGTGCTGCATGCGCTCTTGGCTCTTTGGCTCTCCGCACAGGCTGATGAACGCCTCCCGCTCGAGCTCGAGCACTTGTTCCTCGGTAACCTCGTGTGCGGCGCCCGAGGGTCCGCCGCAAAGCACCATCGCCACCTTCCGCGCGATCAGCGCGTCGTGCTCGCTCGCGTAGCCACCGGCCATCAAGGTGTCGATCATCATGTCGAGCGTTGCCATGCCGCTCTCGCCGGGAAGCCGGTACGAGCGGCGAGGCGGCGGGTGATAGCCAGCCTCCGCCATGCCGATCGCGCGGCCCTTGGCCTCAGTGAGCAGTCGCGCCTTGTCGAACGAGATGCCGTCCGACCTGCGAAAGTACCCAAACTCTCGCGCCTCACCTGCGCCCGTGGCGACGCGCGCCAGTGCGATGTTCTGGAAGGTGCGCGAGACGAAGGGGAGCGTGTCGACATCGGTGTCGGCGGGAATGCCTTCGAGTGCGCGCCACAGCATGTTCAGGTTGCCCGCGCCTCCCGGCAAGAGACCCACGCCCACCTCGACGAGGCCGACGTACGTTTCGGAGGCCGCCTGCACTGCGTCTGCGCCCATGCAGACCTCGAATCCGCCACCGACGGTCATGCCGAATGGAGCCGCCACAACAGGGATGGTCGAGTACTTCGTCCGTTGCAGCGTGCTCTGCAGCCCGCCCACCGTTTCGCGGAGCTGGTCCCACGCCTTTTGCTGCGCTGCCATGACGACCGCGAAGAGGTTGGCGCCGACGCAGAAGTGATCGCCTTCATTGTAGATCACCATCCCGCGGAAATCGCGCTCCGCGATCTCCACGGCCTGCCCGAGACCCTCGACGACCGTGTCGTCGATACTGTTGGCCTTGGTGGTGAAGGTCAGTCCCAGCACGCCATCGCCGAGGTCCCATGCCTCCGTGCCGCGGTTGCTGAACACTGGCGACTCGCCTCGTCGCATGATCGTCAAGCTTGCGTTGCGCGGGTCGATGTGTCTCGTCTCGTACCCGCCTTTGACGAGGTTGAACACGCGACCGTCGTCCGTGTAGAAGCGCTCCGCGCCCGACTCGACCATCTTGTCGATAGACGCGGGCAGTGAAAGCCCCTCGGCTTTCATCCGGTCGTAGCCAGCCTTGAAGCCGATCGCGTCCCAGGTCTCGAACGGGCCGAGATCCCAGTTGTAGCCCCACTTCATCGCATCATCGATGGCCTCGACGTCATCGGTGATCTCGCCGATCTGGTTCGCCGAGTACGCGAGCGTGCGAGACAATACTTTCCAGCCGAACTGGCCTGCAGGGCCGTCGTTTGTGACGAGCGCCTTGACCCGGTCCGCCGGTGAGCCCCTGAGGCTCTTGCAGAACTTCTTGATTTCCTCGTTGCCGCCCTTCGCCCGGTACGCGAGCTTCACGGGGTCGAAGGTCTGGATGCCTTCCTTGGTGCGCTTGTAGAAGCCTCCTCGGGTCTTGTTGCCGAGGATCTTCTTGCCCACCATCTCGACCAAAAAGCCAGGGGGCTTGAACACCCCCCGTTCCGGGTCATCGACCAGTGCCTCATAGCAGTTGTCCGAGACGTGCATGAACGTGTCGAGCCCGACCATGTCCGCCGTGCGGAAGCTGGCGCTCTTCGGATGCCCCATCGGCGGTCCGGTGATCGCGTCGACGTCCTCCGGCGTCAGGCCGGCGTCGATCATCTCGTTCATCGTGAGCGACATCGAGTAGCAACCGATGCGGTTGCCGACGAAGTTGGGCGTGTCCTTGCCGACGACGATACCCTTGCCGAGCTGGTCCTCTCCGAAGATCGTCATGCGCTCCATGACGGCCGGGTCGGTTTCTTCGCCGGCGACGAGCTCGAGGAGCTTCATGTACCGAACCGGGTTGAAGAAATGCATCACGAGAAAGTTCTTGCGGAATGAATCGCCGCGCCCTTGGAGCATGTCAGCGATCCGAAGCCCGGAGGTGTTCGACGCGACGACCGTCCCCTCGTCGAGCGTGTGCTCCAGCTTCTCGAGGAGGCTACGCTTGATGTCGATGTTCTCGATGATCGCCTCGATCACGAGGCCGCAGCCCTTGAGTAGGTCGATGTTGTCTTCGAGGTTTCCGATGGTGACGCGCTTGGCGTAGTTCGGGTGGAAGAACGCCGCCGGCTTCGCCTTGAGCGCGCCCTTCAGCCCCCCCGCGGAAAACTGGTTCCGCTTGGCAGGATTCTTCGCCTCTTCACCGGTCAGCCCCGGCGGAACGATGTCGAGCATCACCACGTCGACTCCGGCGTTTGCGAAGTGCGCCATGATACCGCTTCCCATGACGCCCGCTCCGATGACACCTGCTCGCCGTACTGGTTTCGTCATACTTCTCTCCTGAGCTTTAGCGGAGGGCCGCGACCAATTCGTCATGGATGACGCTGTTGCTCGCGATCGCGCTCCCGCCGTAAATCGTCTCTTCGCCTTGGAGGGAGGTGAATCTCCCGCCCGCCTCACGGATCAAAACCGCAGGCGCGCAAATATCATAGGGCTGGACGCCCGGGTCCACCATAGCGTCGGACCGCCCGAGAAGAACCTGCCGATACCCGTCGAAATCCGGGAATCCACGGGCCGAATCGCATGCTCCAGCCAGCCGAAGCAGCGCGTCTCCCGCTCCCGAATCGGTGAATTGCTGGAGGCAGCCGTGTGTCACGGTCGCGTCGGCGAGGGGCGCCAGCTTGGAAACCTTGACCGGCGTGCCGTTGTGGGTCGTACCGTGACCCTGCACCGCAACGAAGAGATCCCCCGCCGCTGGCATGTAAGCGATGCCCGCGACCGGCACGCCGTTCGCTTCGACCCCGAGGAGGACCGACCACGTGGGTAACCCTCGAACGAAGGCCCTCGTTCCGTCGATTGGATCGACGATGAATCGGAGGTCCGGGTTGTCGCCGTGCCGGCCCGTTTCCTCGCCGAAGAATTCCGCCTGTGGATACTCCGACAGGACGTACTCGAGAATCGCCTGTTCGGTTTCGCGGTCCGCTACCGTAACCGGGCTGCGGTCGGGTTTCTTCTCAGGCGTGACACCTTTGCGAAAGTGTTGCATTGCCGCGTCGCCCGCGTGAACGACCAGCTCCTCGAGTGCGCGCACCGCGCGAAGTCCACCAATACGATCGATGTCGAACTCGACTGTCATGGGCGGGAGCATGACCTGTCTTACCCACTCGGTGAAGTGGCGATGTTGCATGCGTCTTGCGCGGTTTTCGATTGACGCGTGCGGCTTCTGTCTCCACGATGGCTCCATGGCGCAAGGGGGCTCGATCGTGCCATTCGCCGGCTGGCGCCGGAGGCGGTTGCTGGGGGAGTCTCCCTTCCGGCAGGTGCTCCGATCCGTCGGCGACCGTGTCGTCCGAATCGCTGAAGATGTGGTCGGGCAAGATCTCGACGCTCGCATCGCCGGTATCCGGACCCATCTCAACGAGGTCGGCCACGATCCGTTCGGCTTCGACCCCGAGACGAGCCGCTATGCGCTTGCGATGGCGGCCCTTCTGCACCGCCGCTACTTCCGAACCCAGGTATTCGGCATCAACCGGGCTCCCGCAGGGCAGGGTCCTCATCGTGGCGAACCATTCGGGCCAGCTGCCCCTCGACGCCGTGATGATCGGCAGCGCCATGATGCTCGACGCCGACCCGCCACGCTTCCCGCGGACCATGGTCGAAACGTGGACGGCGGAGCTGCCCTTCATTTCGACGCTCTACTCGAGGCTCGGCCAGGTCGTCGGCTCACCGGAGAATGCTCGGCGCCTGCTTCGGCAGGAGGAGAGCCTCATCGTCTTCCCCGAGGGCGCCCGCGGCATCAGCAAGACCTACGATCAGCGTTATCAACTCACCGATTTCGGCCTCGGGTTCGTGCGGCTCGCGATTGAGACGGGCACGCCGATCGTCCCCGTCGGCGTCATCGGCGGCGAAGAGCAATACCCGTCGGTCGCGGACTTCAAGCCGCTGGCACGCCTGTTGAACATGCCCGCGTTTCCCGTGATGCCGCAGATGTTCTTTGGAATGATCGCGCCCTTGCCGACGAAGTACCGTCTCTACTTCGGGGAGCCCTTCCGATTCAGTGGAGACCCCGACGACGACGATTCTGCAATCGAAGAAAAAGTCTGGCTCGTGAAGACCACCATTCAGAGCATGGTGAACCGCGGCCTACGTGAACGTAAGGGCGTGTTCGTCTGATGCCCAATCCTCAAACCACTGGCGGTCACAAGCCGAGCGCGCGCAGGGGGCGAGAGGCCGTTCGCGAGCGACCCTCGGCGAGGGCCCCAGTCGCGCGTGGCGTGTTCGGGCATGATGCTGAGTCGCCCAAACCGGTCCAGCAGGCGGAGCGACGCGAGCCGACGACGGGAGAGTTCCCCAAGCCCTCCACCGAGGGAGCCGTGTTGGTGACCGGGGTGTGCGGGCGTCTCGGCAAGCTTCTGGCGCGGGAGCTCCACCGGACGGACCAGGTGGTTGGGGTGGATCGGCGCCCGTTTGACGACCGGCCCAAGGACATCGTCCATCACCAGGTCGACATGCGGCGCAAGAAGATGAAAGACATCTTCCGGGGCCGGAACATCCGCGCCGTCGTCCACCTTGGCGTCCTTCACGATCCACGGCGCAGCGAGCGCGATCGGCACTCCTGGAACATCGTCGCGTTCCAAAAGCTACTCGACTACATGTCGCAGTACGACGTGCCCAAGCTCGTCGTGCTCTCAGGGGGCCAACGTGTATGGCCCGCAGCCGAACAACCCGCAGTTCCTCACCGAAGACGCCCCGTTGCTCGGCGCCCAGCACTTCGGCGGGATGCGCGATTTGGTCGAGCTCGACATGCTGGCCCAGGGCTTCTTCTGGAAGCGCCCCGAGACCGAGACGGTCGTGCTCCGCCCGTGTCACATCGTCGGCCGCGTCCACAACGCGGCCAGCAACTACTTGCGCCTCGAGCGCCCGATCATGGTGATGGGATTCGACCCCATGATGCAGGTCGTGCATGAAAAAGACGTCGTGCGCGCGATTCAGCTCGCGCTGCGGCCGGGGGTGCGCGGCATCTACAACATCCGTGGGGCCCGGGGAGATGCCGCTGTCGCGCCTGATCCGTCAGGTCGGCGGGCGACCGCGCCAGGTGCCCACGCCGCTCGCGAAGGTCGCTCTCGGCCAGCTTTGGAAGCTCCGTCTCAGCTCGTTCCCGTCGCAGGAGCTCGACCACTTGCGCTACGTCTGCATGGTAGACGACTCGCGGGCTCGCACCGAGTTGGGGTACGAGCCCGCGCATTCGATCGACCGCGTGCTCAAGGACGTCCGGCGGCTACGCCACCGAATGAGCTAGCGGCACTGTCCGTCGATGCAGTCCTCTTCGTCGGGGCACTCGCTTTGCATGCGGCAGTCGCTCCGCATCTCGCTTTCCGCGTAGCAGAGGTCGTCCGGCCCGCAGAGCGGGACCTGCCCATCGTACGAGGCGCAGATGACATCGGGCTCGGCTACCGTGATGTCGCACGCGGTGCGGCACATCCCCTCGACGCACAGGGTCCCATCGCAGTCCGCGTTCGAGCGGCAGAAGGGTGAGGGCGCCGCGGGGTCCGGGGCTCGTGCGCGGCCTGCAGAAGCCCTCCGCGTCGCAGACCTCGATGGCGGCGTCGCAGTCCGCGTCGCAGCGTCGCAGGCAGGTCCCCTCGACGCAGTTCGTCTCGAGGTCGGGGCATTCGCTGCTGTCGATGCACTCACCGACGATCGCTTGACACAGGCTGTCTTCACATTCCGTTCCGGTGGGGCAGGTGGTGGCGGTGCCGCACAGGAGCCGGCAGCGGTTGTTGGCGCAGGTGAAGCCGGCCGAGCACTGGAAGTCGAACTGGCAGGTCTCGGCGACCGGGGTGCACAGGTTCTCGATGCAGAGGGCGTCGTTGGCGCAGTCGCCGTCGGCCAGGCAGGCGCCGTCGGTTTCGGGGCGGCAGCTATCCCGGAAGTCGCATTCGAAACCGGACGAGCAATCTCGATCCGCGCGGCACTCGGCGATGGGGGGGATGTAACACCCGCCGTCCGAGCGATCACAGTAGCTTCCCACCGGGCAGTCACCGTCGGTCAGGCAGATCCCAAAATCGTAGGCGGTACAACTGTTTGTCTCGAAATCACAGAACGTATCGAGAGGACAGTCGAAGTCGCTTTGGCAGGAGACCTGAGCTTCGCGCTGCACGGGTTGCGGCCCATAGACGGGGCAGCCGGCGAGGAGCAGCAGCAAGGGGAGAAGAGACATCGCGCGTGAATTGGCCATGTGCCTCGGACGCGCCCCGTCCGGATGTATTCAAGCGCGGGCCGCTAGCCCAGAAAGGTGTCCTCTAGAGCCCTGCGGCGCGCAAACAGCGCCTCACGAATTCCCTGTGTTTTGCAGGGGTTCCGGGCGCCGTTCTCATTTGCGGGAAAGTGCTGGTACCGATGCTGGTACTAAACGCCGCGCTCAGTTACGCGCGTGCCGACGTGTTCACACAAACGGACTGCGCAGGCCCGACTGTCGAACACGACGCACCCACTGCGCGCCCACCTATGGAGATGCAGAATATGCGGTCACGGTTTTGTAAAACCGCTCAAAATCAGCAGGTCTACGCTGGCACGCCCGATGCACCTACATCGCCCGACTTGATGGCGCTCCGGTGGGGAGCGTCAGAAGCGGGAGGCTGTCATGCGTTACTTATTCGGATTTTTGTGTGTCTGCGCGCTCGGGCTGATGCCCTTGGTTGGGTGCAGTGAAACTGCAGGCGATGGTGGAAGTGGCGGTACTGCTGGCGATGGTGGAAGCGGAGGCAGCAACAGCGCCGTATTTCCGTGCACTGAACAAGGCATCCTTGATGCCATTGCCGAAGGCGGCGGTCCACATACGTTTGACTGCAACGGTCAGACGACGGTCACCACGAATGCGGAGATCGTCATCGACACTGACGTCCTACTCGACGGCGAAGGCAACCTGACGGTCGATGGGGATGAGGGCCACCCGGTGTTTCAAGTCGGGAACGTAACGGCGGAGCTACACGGATTCACGGTGACCGGGGGTGTCAGTGATTCCGGCGGCGGCATCATGAACGGCGGGGGGGACGCTGACGGTGACGAACAGCACGGTGTCGGGCAATACCAACGGCGGCATTCACAATTCCGGCACGCTGACGCTGACGAACAGCACGGTGTCGGGAAATACCGACGGCGGCGGCGGCGGCGGCATTTGGAACGGCGGCACGCTGACGGTGACGAACAGCACGGTGTCGGGGAACACCGGATACGGCATCAATACTTCCGGGACGCTGACGATCACGAACAGCACGGTGTCGGGAAACACCGGAGGCGGCATCCAGTCTGTGACCGACGTAGACACGGTCACCCTGACCAACGCCCTGATCGACGGCAACTGCGCAATCAAAAATATCTCTGTGCTGGTTTCCAATGGCTACAACATCGAATCCCCCGGCGACACCTGCGGCTTCGACCACGGGACGGACCTGGTCAACATCACGGAAGGCCAGTTGGAGCTCGGACCGCTTGCCGACAACGGCGGCGACACCATGACGCACGCGCTCGGCGCTGGCAGCGTCGCCATCGACCACATTCCGGCAGTGGATTGCGAGGTGGACGAGGACCAACGTGGTCAGCCACGCCCGGAGACGGACGGCGGGATGTGCGACGTAGGCTCGTTCGAGGGGTCCGATCAAGTCCGGCCTGTGGCTGGGCGGTAGTCCCGCAAGCAATACCGACGGCTCGCCCTTCGACACCGGCTGGGCGATTTGTTTCTACGTGAACGAGGATGGGACCGCCCTCACGCCGAGCACGGATTGTGACATCGACGGGAACGACGACGAGGCCTACGTGCTGGAATTGAGTTGGAAAAACGATGTTGGGGCGGGGACCGTGCAGGGCGAGGTCGGCGTCTGCAACGCAAATCCGGAAGAAGGTAGCGAGAGCATTGGAATCGGGGACTCCTATCCGTTCGAGGACGCCTTCGGCGTCGGCGCGGTGGGCGTACCCATCGAAGATAGCTCGTTCGCAATCCCTCTTGGGACCCTCCTGCCCGAAGTCGCCATTACTGGGGGCGAGATTATAGGAACGTTCGACGGCGACACAGCAAGCGGCACAGCGACTTGGACGTGGTCACCCGGGATGGGCTACTCGCAATGCGAGCTAGACGGGGGATGGGCGGCGGCACCGGCGCCCTAGGCGCGCTTACCCAGCAACGACGGGCATGACGGACCCTAAGCGGTGCGACGTGGGGGCGTTTGAGGTGCAGCCGTAGTCCGAGCGGCAAACAACTTGAGCGCATCCTCGCGACCCGCGATTCGCGTCACCGCGACAGAGCAACAGCTAGGCCCCACGTTTCGCGGCCTTCTTCCTCGTCGCCGTCTTCTTGGGCTCGGGCTTCGGTTTCGGCTCCGGTTTGAACGCCTGTCCGATCTTGGGCTTCTGCGGCTTCGGTTTCGGCGCTGGCCCGGTTGCCCTCTTCTTCTTCGAAAGCGAAGTGCGCTTCTTGGTTGATCCCGACTTCTTTTGAGCTCGCTTGGCTGCCATGTCGCGACCTTGTTATCACGCCGCGACACGTCCGTGAAAAAAC
>PVMK01128796.1_pt1 | contig 43019 bp, 64 predicted proteins | sample 1853481 | NCBI WGS metagenome assembly PVMK01 (sample SAMN08533507, study PRJNA380276) | Marine sediment metagenome, whole genome shotgun sequencing project.
ACACCGAGATCAATTTGGTTGAAGCTGGTATTGCCCTGTCCGGCATTTTCACTGGGGGAAACGTGGTTGACACCCCCGCTGGCAGCCTGTTGCTGGGGATACCGGGCGCCTGTTGCAATTCCGAGTTGGGCGCGGGACTCCAGTACGCGTAAACCTGCCAGTTCCAGGGTCAGGTTCTGCTGGTGGGCCAGCTTGACCAGGTCGTCAAGGATGGGGTCGTTGAACGCTTCCCACCAATCAACCAGTTCGTATTCCGTGGCCTTGAGACCGGCGGGACTCATTTGCCAGCCATCCGGGAGTGGTGCCTCAGGTTGTACGTAATCCGGCCCGACCGTCGCGCACGAGGAAACCAGCAACCCGGCACAAAAGGCCATTGTCACACCGACTTTTTTAATCAATTGATCCTGCATCATAAGATTGAAAGCACATTAGCCCTTCATATGGTCCCTGTCTTCCGGTCTGACACCCGCAATAGTGTGACGTGCAAACAACCTGCTCATGACCGAAAGTATGGTGCCCGCTGACAAACCGAACATCAATACGCCATTACTGGCCTCCAGTGCCCCCAGCAAACGCCACTTTTCACTCATAACGATATCACCGTAACCCAGCGAAGCGAAGTTCACAGTGGAATGGTAAAAAGCCGTTAGGAAGTCACTGAACTCACCCAGGTACATGAATAGTATTGCCCAAATGGCGATCTGGAACAGATGTCCTGCAAACAGCATTAACAGGATCAGGCTGAGTGCATAAGTATCAAAGCTGAAGCTTTCGGTGTCCCGGTCCGCGCGAGCCATGATCTTGATCAGGTAGCGGAGCATCAAAACTACGACCGTAACCTGAATACCCATGGTGATGAATACTGTACCGCAGCCCAACAACAAATTAATTAGCATGGATGTTTCCTCGCACTATTTACCGACTTACCAATTCAAGTGTCCTGGACGACAGGGATGTCTCCATCTGCAGATTTTTCCTCGTTTGGTTCTCCCCATTCAAGCCAGACTTGGAACAGCTTGTACCCCAGTGCCAATATCACTGCACCAATGAAAAGGCCGACAATACCTGATGTAATCATGCCGCCAATGGCACCCAGCAGGATAACCAGCATTGGTGCATCCACACCACGGCCGAGAAACATCGGCTTCAGCACCGCATCACTCATGCTGACCAGGATGCTCCAGATGGAAAAGATTACCGCCACGGTGGTGCTTTCAACTGAAAAGACATAAAAGATCACCGGAAGCAGTACCAGTATCGGTGGTAACTGAGCTATCGCGAGCACCAGTATGACGATGGCCAGCAGTCCGGCTGCCGGCACACCGGCGAACATCATGCCTAAACCGCCTAACATCGCCTGGATGAATGCGATACCAATAACACCGACCGCAACGCTGCGAATTGTTGCTGTTGATAAATCCAACAGTGGCTCACCACGATCGCCAGCAAGGCGCGTGAACAGCCTGCGCATGGATGCACCGGCAGATTCAGCGCTCGACAAAAAGGCTGCGGCAATCAGCATGGAAATAATAAATTGAAAAACGCCGGCACCTACACCCTTGGCCATACCAATCAATTTCTTGCCAACAGCGGTTAGCTGATCGGGGTATTTTTCCAACAAGGCGCCCAGGTCAACTGAAGCCTGGTTCCAGAGTTTATAGGTTTTCTCGCCGATCAACGGCCACTCGCGAACGGATTCAGCGGGCGGGGGTATGTGTACCTTACCAGTCTCGATTTGATCACCGATGGTGGTTGCGCTTTCTATCATTGATGAAGAAAGTGAAATAACCGGTATTAAAATTGCTGCGATACTGACTACAGCTATCAGCGTAACCGCCAGTTTTTTTCGTCCGCCCAGTTTTTCAACCAGTTTTAAGAATGGTTTGTAGATTGCTACGGCGATAATCGCGCCCCAGGCAACCACCCCGATAAACGGTGTGATTATTTGCAGGCACCATGCAAGGATCAGAAAAATAATACCCAGCCGAATTGCGATTTCGATGGCGAGGGTTGTGGGGGTGCCTTGTGATTGTTCTGATGAACTCATGTTTGCCTGCTCCGAAGGTTATTTCCCAGGGAGCAAGCATACACCGACCGAACTTTTCCGGTCGAATGGTATTTGTGTCAGGCTGCCTTTTCGTTCAAACCAAGCAGTTCAGTGGCGTCTTCTTGTGGGTCAAGCACATCCGCCAGGGTGAAATGACCCAATGCTTCGAGATAGGCCTGTAATGCCTGCTGTAAGTAGCTGCTGAGGCGACTATCCGCAGTTGGTTCATTTGCGTTGGATAGATCGTGCAGTTGAAGGTGCTTTTCCGTGTTCGAAATGACGTCGTTAAGACTGATGTCCTCAGGTGAGCGGTTCAGTTGGATACCACCACCGGGACCACGCCGGGCAAAAACAAACTGCGAGCGGGTGAGGTTGCTGACAACCTTCATCAAATGATTTTTAGAGATATCGTAGGCTTCAGATATCTGGTGGATGGTTACCCTGCTATCGTTGTTTTGTCCAAGGTAAATCAGAACACGAAGAGAGTAGTCAGTGAATCGGGTAAGTCGCATTTTGGCTAATTCCATATCAAAATTTGAGCCCCCCCAAACTTGTGCATGTATTATACCTTTTTTGATGGTTCTCCAACGGTTCTGAATCGGAAGGTTTGCGGAATTTATGCAGAAAAAAAGCCGGAATTAGATTCCGGCTTGTTTGGAAAGCGAAAAATCTTACTGGGCAGCGAAATATGCAGCCAGGTTGGCAATGTCATCATCGGTGAGTGCAGCAACCATTGGTGCCATGGTTGGATCTTTGCGAGTGCCATCACGGAAGGCCTTGATTTGCTTGGCAAGATACTGTTCTTTCTGTCCTGCCAGGTTGGGCCATAAGGGGTTCATGCTATGGCCGTTGGCACCATGACAAGCGGCGCAGATGGCTGACTTGGCTTTGCCCGCTGCTACATCGCCGGCCATGGCAGAAGAAGATGCAAAAAGCAGGGCCGTGAGTAGTGCAAAAAAGAATGTTTTCATTTAAATGTCCTCTATAAGAAGTGTTGAAATTGCTAAGATTGTATTGAATTGATCCAGATTCTACCGGAATTTGGAGTATTAGTAACCATAACAACTGCCACGGCTAATATAGCCGGCATTAAATACAGGTTTTTTCACCCGGCCGGGCGAATTATTTAAGTAAGCGGCAGATCGGTTGCAGTACCGCAGTCTGATAAATCAGTTTATCTGCAGTTGTTCCTGTGTCGGCCTGGTACGCGTTTGCTTATTCTGGGTTGCCGGTTGTGCAGATTTGTCCGCATCGAACAATGTATCCGCTGTGAATTCAGCAGCCATCAAACCATGATTATCACCAGTCGACAGAAATCCTGCAGACAATTCAGAAATGGTTTTTGAATCAGGCGACGGGGCGCTTGCCAGAAATAAGGCGGTGGTCAAAAGAATGGTAGACTTCATGCCGGTTCATCCCTGTGTTGTTCATCAAAATGTAGTGTTTTCTCAAAAACAAACACTCCCTTTTGTTTTAGCATTCCTTGCTAAAGTACTTCCGAGTCGATAAGTATACCTCAATTGCGATATAAAATTCTAATAACTTATTTCTGATGTGTGTTCCTACCACGCATGTGTGTTCAAATGTGCGTGACGCCATCCTCGCTGGCGATCAAAACCAGGTCTGCGGGTCGTAGTGCAAATAGGCCGCAGGTCACCACGCCAGCCAGGTTATTGATGGTCTTTTCCATGCTGACCGGATCGATCAGATCCAGGTTGTGAATATCAAGAATCCAGTTTCCATTGTCCGTGGTGAAACCTTCCCGCCATTCCGGTTGACCACCCAGTGCCACCATTTTGCGCGCCACCAGGCTGCGTGCCAGCGGGATCACTTCCAGTGGTAAGGGAAAAGCGCCGAGCACATTAACCTGCTTGCTCTGATCCGCAATGCAGACAAATGTCTTGCTCGCAGCTGCTACGATTTTTTCCCGGGTTAAGGCCCCACCACCGCCTTTGATCAGACGCCGGTGTGCGTCGAACTCATCCGCACCATCGATGTACACGTCCAGGCCGCCGGTTTGATTCAGGTCAACGACCTCGATGCCTCCGGTTTGCAATAGACGGGTGGTGGCCTCTGAGCTGGATACCGCCGCTTCGATGTGGATGCCGCTGTTGATCAGCGCTTCAATAAAACAATTAACTGTGCTGCCCGTACCCACACCGATAATGCTGTCAGGCCGGACGTGATCCAGTGCGGCCTTGCCGACAAGGCGTTTCAATTCGTCCTGGTTCATGCTGCTTTCAACGACATGATGTAATCCCATTGTTCGGATGCAACCGGCATCACTGACAGGCGGTTACCCCTTCTGATCAAGGGCAGGTCCCCCAGTGTTTCGCCATGTTCCTTGATGGTTTTGAGCGAAATAGGCTGCTCCAGCTTGGTGGTCAGGCGGATATCTACCAGGAACCAGCGCGGATTCTCAGGATCACTCTTCGGATCAAAATATTTGGCTTCCGGGTCGAAGGCGTCTGGATCCGGATAAGGTTCCGAAGCAATCTCGGCGATGCCAACGATGGCAGGAATATCGGTATTGGAGTGGTAAAAGAAAACCCGGTCGCCAATGTGCATATCCTCGCGCATAAAATTGCGTGCCTGGTAATTGCGTAGATGCTGCCACCAGCGCGGCTGGTCGGGACATTCTGCCAGGTCATCAACACTAAAAACATTCGGTTCGCTTTTTACCAGCCAATGCTTCATTCAATACTCCGGGTTCTGATAATTCCAGGTTCTGATAATTATTACCCGACAAATGTAAACCATCCGTGCTCATTTAGTACAGGACACTACACTGAGTAATGGAATATTTCATTTATTGGGGGGGGAGAACAGAAAAAACCCTCCGCGGATGCCGCTGCGGACCTGATTACCCTTGAACCAAAGGTTCAAGTGGGACGGCGCTCTGAGCTTCAGGCTTTTCGCTCCAGGGCGAACATGCACAACAGCATCCAGATTTGCCACCCCGAGGTTATAAAGTAGGGACAAGGTATCTATCAGGCCTACTGGCAAACACCACAGAGGGCATATTCATAATAGCCCAAATAGCTATCGAGCGCATCTCAATTAGCCATCGAGTGCTTCATCGAGCTCATCTGCGAGCATGCGGATACGACTATCCACATTCTCCTGTCGGTGTTTCTCATTCTTTTGTAACTTGAGCAATTCATCGGAAAGATTCAGTGCTGTCATGACCGCAATCCGCTCCAGGGCCATCAATGTGCCGGAATCTTTAATGGAGCGCATACGCTCATCCAGGTAAACAGCGGCTGCTTTAAGTGCCTTGCGTTCGTCAGGTTGGCAGGCAAACTGGTAGTCACGATCAAGAATGGCAACCGAGATAGGTTCAGGTGATTTTTTTTCCATACTTGTTCAGGCCTGCTCCAGTCCTTTGAGGCGATTGATCATGGCCTCGACCTTGGTGCGAGCATCATCGTTCTTGGCGACCAGCGAAGCGCGTTCAGTTACCAGTGCTTCCTGGCGTACATGCAAAGACTGATTTTCTTCACCCAGTTTCTGAATTTGAGAGAGCAGCTTGCGCAGTTGCTTTTCAAGCCGTTGCAGATCTTTATCGGTTTGTTCTAAGGAATCCATGACAACACTATAATTTGGCAAGTAATAAGGGTCAATCAGCAATGTTAAATTTATCTGGGTCTGATGATCCTGCTTTGAAGCCAACTGCCCACCTGATAACATCGCTGCTTCCAGCGTAAATCTATTTCGCGATATTGAGAATAACGACCATGAGTGCCGTCAATTTACCTGATTTTGAACACACACTGGCAATTGCCCAGGGTAACCTTGAGGCGCCTGAGCTGGCAGAGTGCCACGGTGTTGTCTGTGGCCTGTTATGCCGTCTTCCGGATGCCAGCCTTGATGTTTTTATTGGCTTGCTGGATATGCTTGAATTGGTCAATACACCCGGCCTGGATCTTAAAATTTCACTGGAAGAATTGTTGAATTCCAGTAGGGCACAATTGGCCGATGAAGACCTGGGGCTGGCTTTGTGGCTGCCGAATGATGATGAGACACTGGAAGAGCGAACCATGGCGCTGTCGCAATGGTGTAGCGGATTTCTTGCCGGTCTTGGTAGTAGCGGTGATGACACATTGAAAGCCATGTCCGATGACGCAAATGATGCGTTGAAGGATCTGCAACAGGTTTCAACTGCCGATGTATCCGATACCGATGAAAGCGAAGAAGATGAAAATGCTTTCGTAGAAATTGTTGAATACATACGCGTGGTAATTTTAATGATAAGGGAAGACCTTAGGGGACCCGACGGAGAGGATTTAATTCACCAAGAACTATCATGATTAAACAGAAAGAATATGCCAAACGCCGCCTCCAGTTAATGGAAATTGCCAGCGAAGAGTCCGTCATCATTGTGCACGCTGCTGCTCAAAAAATTCGCAATAATGATGTTGGTTACCCCTATCGTCAGGACAGTGATTTTTTATACCTGAGTGGTTTTTCCGAACCCGAGGCCATGATGGTATTGCTGCCGGAGGAAAAAGGCGGCCACTCAATCCTGTTTTGCCGGGAGCGGGATCCTAACCGCGAAATGTGGGACGGCCTGATGACCGGAACCGAGGGAGCGGTAGAACAATTTGGCTTTGATGAGGCTTTCCCAATCAGTGAAATGGAAAAACGTCTGCCCAGATTGCTGCGTGGACGCGAAAGGGTTTATTACGATCTGGGCAAAAACCCGGATTTTGATCAGCTCCTGATTGGCTGGATGAATGATTTCCGTGCGAAAACACGCAAGAAGTTTCTCGCGCCTGACGAGATCATTGCACTTGATCACAGCCTGCATGAAATGCGTCTGTTCAAGAGTCGCACAGAAATAACCGCGATGAGAAAGTCATCGCGCGTTGCGGCAAAGGCCCACCAGCGTGCGATGCAGGTCTGCAAACCGGGTATGAATGAGGCGGAAATTCACGCGGAGTTACTACATACTTTTACGCGCAATCAGTGCGAGACCTCATACATTCCTATTGTTGGTGGTGGTGCCAATGCTTGCGTGCTGCACTACATCAGTAATCGCGATCAGCTCAACGATGGTGACCTGCTTTTGATTGATGCCGGTGCTGAATACGATGGTTATGCTTCGGATATCACCCGTACTTTCCCGGTCAATGGGAGATTCAGCGGGCCGCAAAGAGATTTGTACGAAGTGGTGCTGGCGGCACAGTTGAAAGCCATTGAAGAAGTACGTGCGGGTAACCCCTGGGACCATGTTCACGAAACGGCGGTAGAGGTTGCGACTGAGGGCATGATTGATTTGGGTATCCTCAAGGGCAGTCTCGAAGAAGCTCTGGAAGAGGAGTATTTCAAGGATTATTACGTGCACAACACGGGGCACTGGCTGGGCATGGATGTCCATGATGTGGGTGAATATGAAATAGATGGCCACTCGCGAGTGCTGGAACCCGGCATGGTGCTAACCGTGGAGCCGGGCATCTATATTCCGAACACAGCTACTGCAGTTGATGAAATCTGGCGTGGCATGGGCATCCGTATTGAAGACAATGTTGTGGTAACCAGGGAGAAGGCCGATGTGCTGACTTCCGATATCTGTAAAACCATAGATGATATTGAAGAGCTGATGGCATCATGAGTTGTGATATAGCCATTGTCGGTGGCGGTCTGGCAGGGGCCAGTCTGGCTGTTGCGCTGGCGCCGCTGGGTTACGACATAAAAATCATTGAGGCGGTCGCATACAAGGCAACTGAACAACCCAGCTACGATGACCGGACGCTGGCGATTAGCCACAGTTCATGCCGTATTCTTGCCGGAATCGGCTTGTGGGAAAAGCTGGAAGCCGATGCGACTCCTATTCGCAAAATCTATATTACCGAGTTGGCGCGACCGGGGCAGGTCGTGCTGAATTCGGCTGAAATGGGGCTGAGCGAGTTTGGACACGTGGTCGAGGCGCGCAGGTTTGGCGTCGCTGTCACCAGGCAATTGGAGCAGACAGAGAATATTGATGTTGTAAGCCCGGCCAGTGTTAAAGATATCGAGCTTGGTGGACCAACATGCAAATTACGTCTTGAGTCCGAAACGGGTGTTGAAGAGCTGCAGGCACGCCTGGTGGTTGCCGCCGATGGCGCCAATTCTTTTATCAGGAATCATTTACAGATTCCCACAGAAACCCGTGATTATGGCCAGACTGCCGTGATCTGCAATGTGACACCCGAGTTGGCACATGAAGGCCGGGCATTTGAGTGCCTGACCGATACTGGCCCATTCGCAGTTTTGCCGCACACAGGTAAACGTTGCGGCCTGGTCTGGTCGGTTGCCAGCGAAAAAGCACAAGAGATACTGGAGCTCGACGATGCGACATTCATCTCTCTCGCACATGAACGGTTCGGCCGTAACGAATTGGGTGCTTTTACAAAAGTCGGCAAGCGCACGGCCTATCCGTTAAAACTGGTACGTGCCCGGGAAGATGTCCGTGAGCGACTGGTGATCATCGGTAACGCCGCCCATGCCATCCACCCGATTGGTGCGCAGGGTTTTAACCTGGCATTGAGGGATGCTGCTGTATTGGCAGAAATATTGGCCGATGATGACCAGGATGACCCGGGTGAAACCGGGCTCTTGAATACCTATAGCCAGTGGCGCCAACAGGATCAGCGCGGCACCATTGCAACCTCCGATGGCATGACCCGGCTTTTCGCCCATTCATCCATACTGGCAGCAGGTTTACGTACCACGGGATTGATCGCACATGCAATATTGCCATCCCTGCGGCGTAAGTCAGCTATCAAGGCCATGGGTTATCGAGGCAGGATTCCACGCCTGGCGCTCGGCGAACCACTGAGGCCGGCATGAGCATTTTTCCATGAGTGATTCACAATACGACGTAGTCATTATCGGTGCCGGCATGGTCGGCGCCACGCTGGCCAGCCTGCTTTCCCGCAGTGCTTTCTCAGTCGCGCTGGTAGAAGCTTATGAACCTCAGCCGTTTGATGCTGAAGCCGATGTTGGCCTGCGGGTATCTGCGATCTCACCTGGCTCTGCAGCTGTTCTTGAACAGGCCGGGGCATGGAAACCGATCAGCGCGCAACGAAACCGACCCTACCGGCGTATGCAAGTTGAAGATGGTGTAGAGATGGATCCGCTCTTATTCGACGCACCGCAGTTCAACATGGAACGCCTGGGCACCATCGTTGAAAACGCCTTGGTGCAATGGTCTCTTTGGCAAGTGGTAAATTCGGGTGGGTTGGTTGATATATTATGTCCGGATCAACTGGCGAGTATCGAATTCTCAAAAGACCAAAACCAGGTAGTGCTCGAAAACGGTAAAGTTTTGAATGCCAGGCTGGTGGTGGGCGCTGATGGCGCCGCATCCAGGGTGCGTAAAACCATTGGTATACGTCAGGATCACTACGCCTATAACCAACACGGTCTGGTCGCCGTTGTGGGTAAACAGAAACCCAACCCGGGAGTGGCCTGGCAACGCTTTTTGCCCGGTGGGCCGCTGGCTTTCCTGCCACTTGCTGATGGACGATCTTCCATCGTCTGGACCCGACCATCTGCTGAGGCTGAACGTCTGTTGGCGCTTGATACTGAGGAGTTCATTAGCGAACTGGATGCTGCCAGTAGTGGCTGGCTGGGCAGGGTCGAGTCCTGCGGACCACGGGCAGGCTTCCCGCTTAGCATGCGGTTGAGTGAGTGTTATGCATCGCAGCGGACGGTTTTGATGGGTGATGCGGCACATGTGGTTCATCCACTGGCGGGGCAGGGTGTAAACCTTGGCTTTGAAGATGCGGCTTTTCTGGTTGAAGCACTGATTCGTGAGCGACTTGCGGGTGGTGATATTGGCTCTGCCAAAGTGCTGCAAAACTATGACCGCCGTCGCCGTTCGGAATCTGAAGCGATGGCGTTTGGTATGCATGCCTTGCGGAGTCTGTTCAATATCGAGGGCTTGTTGCCCTTGCGGCGTATTGGTATGTCACTGGTTAAACGTAGCTGGACGATTAAGGATATGTTTTTGCAGCGGGCTGCTGGTTTGGGGCGGGGGGCTCCGAAACTTGCTACTGGTCGTAGTTTGAACGAGCTTTTGCAGGGGAAGGGTTGAATTGGAGGGGGGAGCCCGGGTTGGGGCACTACTCCAGAGACACGCCGTGAACACGTCCATGTGGGCTCGGAGCCAGCCTCCCTGCTGGCTACGGTCTCTGGAGTAGTACCCCAACCCAGGCTTGCATCTCAACTACCTTCATTATTCTCCGCAGAGTTTGCTTTGAGCGACTTGAGGGGAAATGTTCTATATTGAAATTAGTTCCCACCATTACAGAAGGACATCACCGTGATCTATAACAATATTCTGGAAACCATTGGCAGCACGCCTGTAGTACAAATCAACCGTATGGCGCCTGAAGGCATCGACATGTATGTGAAGGTTGAGTCTTTCAATCCAATGGCTTCGGTCAAGGACAGGCTGGCTATTGGCATTATTGAGGATGCTGAGCGCAAGGGTCTGTTGAAACCCGGTCAGACGGTCATTGAAGCGACATCCGGCAACACCGGTATTGCGCTGGCCATGGTTTGTGCGGTCAAGGGTTATCCCTTTGTGGCTGTGATGGCCGAATCATTTTCCATTGAACGGCGCAAACTGATGCGTGCACTGGGTGCGCGGGTGGTGTTGACTCCGGCTGCAGACAGAGCGAGCGGAATGATTCGTGCAACCGAAAAATTGGCTAAGAAGCATGGCTGGTTTATGACTGAACAATTTGATAACCCGGCCAATCCGGAGTATCACCGCAACACCACCGGTCCGGAGATTATTCGTGATTTCACCGGACGGCGACTGGATTACTATGTTTCCGGCTGGGGTACCGGTGGCACCATTTCCGGTGTCGGGGATATTCTGAAACTGGCACGGCCGGAAGTCCGGATTATTGCAACAGAGCCGGAAGTCGCTGCCATGCTGGGTGGTGCCCCATGGGCCCCACACAAAATCCAGGGCTGGACCCCCGATCTTATTCCATCTGTACTGGACCGCGAAGTCATTGATGAGGTGATAACCGTGACCGATGATGAAGCAATTGAAACCGCGAAGAGGCTGGCAATTGAAGAGGGCATTTTCTGCGGTATTTCTTCCGGTGGCACCTTCGCAGCAGCTTTAAAAGTGGCTGCAAATGCCAAGCCGGGTTCAGCAATCCTGGCCATGTTACCCGACACGGGTGAACGCTATCTTTCAACACCATTGTTCGAGGGTGTGAAAGAAGGCGGTGATGACGATCTCCTCGAAGACTTGTAAATTCAATTTACGCAAGGAATTCAGGTATGAGCAGTACCCCCTGCTCATACCATCGAAGCCACCTCATCTTCGGGTAAATTAAATTAATCAACTCAAGGTTCAAGCAACAAAGCGGGTTCCACCTTTAGACTCGTAGCCAGCTTTCTTAAAAAATCACCAAGCGGTGAACTACTACGCCACACCAGCGCAATCGTTCGACTCGGTGCCGGTGAATTAAATGGTCGAAGCGCTATATTGCCAGTAGCCGGTATGGGTGGTTTGACAGCCAGCACGGGCATCAGGGTAACCCCGGCGTTGGCTGCAACCATCTGACGCAAGGTTTCCATGCTTGTGGCGTGAAAATCAACACGCTCATGTGCACCGGCCATTTCACAGACGGCCAATGCGTGCTGCCGTAAGCAATGACCATCTTCCAGCAACAATAGCTCTGTGCCTTCCAGATCCCTTAAGTCAATTGACTGCTTTTCGCTCAGTGGGTGAGAGGATGGCATCGCCATGACAAAAGGCTCTTCAAACAGTATTTCGACTTCCATGCCGTGTTCTTCAACCGGCAGCGCAAGTAAACCAGCATCCAGTCGCCCCTGGTCAAGCATGCGCAGGATATCTTCAGTTTTTTCCTCGGCAAGTTGCAACCTCAGCTCTGGGTATCGTTGACGAATAACAGGAATGACATGCGGTAGCAAATAGGGTGCGAGCGTGGGGAAAATCCCCAGTTTTATCGTGCCCGTTTCCGGATCCTTACTGCGTCTCGCAGCATCTTTGATATGCTCAATATCACGCAAAACATGCCGCGCACGGTGTGCGATGTCTTCACCAACGGGTGTTAACATGACTTTTCGGGGTGCCCGCTCGATGAGCGTAATACCCAGTTCTTCTTCAAGTTTACGGATTTGCGTACTCAGGGTTGGCTGGCTTACGAAGCAGGCTTCGGCAGCTTTACTGAAATGTTTCAGTTCAGCGAGTTTGACAAAATATTGTAATGCGCGAAAATTCATGAACTAATTATAGATTGCAGCTATGATTTTTGCGCGTGTGATATACAACAATAATGAATGTAAATGACTATTTGTGCGGCCGCTTTCCATAATCACCACCTATAATCAGGTTTATATGCCAACAAATTCATCAATCAAAGCTTTTGTGGAAAATTTCAGCTTGAAGCAATTCTTGCAGGCATTGGCAATACTGGTTCTGATGACACTCGTCAGTACGCGATTCTCTGAGGCTGCTTCAATAAATCTGAGCGACGATGAATTAGCACGTTTGACGCGTGGTGAAATTCTGCTGCAAATTGTGCAGGATGAGAAACCTGGTTCTGCAGCGCGGGTTACAGCCTTGTTTCATACCAATGCTCAAGCAATATGGGACATCATTGGCTACTGCAAGTATGAATTTATTTACATGCGAGGCCTGAAGTTATGCGAAATGCTGGAGGGGGACCAGTTTCATATGACGATGCGTCATCGAGTGCGCAATAGTTGGTACACCCCGACGCTGGATTTTACCTTTGAAGCTAATCGGGAGCCTGGAGGTGATGGGGATGCTCACCTGATTGATGGCGATCTAAAAATTCTGGAGGGTCGCTGGAAACTTTCCCCACTGGCAGATAGTAATAGTGTGATTGTCGTTCATGAGATCAGGATTCAACCCAAATTACCGGTACCTGAATGGCTCGTGAGCCATAACTTGAAACGGGATTTACCTGCTATGATGGCCTGCATACGCGGCCTGGCCAGGGCCTCGGGGGATGATGATCACATTGAAGGCGATCTGAAACAATGTCCGGGTGAAATTCCAGGGGTTGCTAAATAAAAGCAACTATTGGCCCGTGGCTTCGCTTAAAATGGCGCATCAAAAATTATCACAGGCAAATTCACCCATCATGAGTAAACATACGGTTCTGACCGGCATCACGACCACCGGCACACCCCACCTGGGAAACTATGTTGGAGCTATCAAGCCGGCCATACAGGCCAGTCACAACGATGGGGTTCGGGCCTGTTACTTTTTGGCTGATTATCACGCGCTGATTAAATGTCGTGACCCTGATGTTGTCCGCCAGTCTACCCTCGAAATCGCCGCCACCTGGATGGCCCTGGGTTTAGATACTGATAAGGCAATTTTTTATCGTCAGTCTGATATTCCCGAAATTTCTGAACTGACATGGCTGTTGACCTGTATCACTGCCAAGGGTTTGATGAACCGTGCCCATGCCTACAAGGCTGCGGTGCAGGAAAATGTGGAGAAGGGCGAGGATTCAGATTTCGCTATTGCCATGGGTTTGTTCAGCTATCCGATTCTGATGGCTGCCGATATTTTGATGTTCAATGCCCACGATGTTCCGGTCGGACGGGATCAGGTTCAGCATCTTGAAATGGCCCGTGATATCGCGCAGCGCTTCAATCATCATTTTGGAGAGCATTTTGTTTTACCCGAAGCGGTAGTGGATGACAATGTTGCACTTTTACCGGGAACCGATGGACGCAAAATGTCCAAGAGTTACAACAACACGATTCCTTTATGGTTGCCGGAAAAGAAACTGCGTAAATCGATCATGAAGATCGTCACCAATTCACTTGAGCCCGGCGAGCCCAAGCAGACTGAGGGTTCCGCACTGTTTGCCATTTATGCCGCATTTGCGAGTGCCGAACAGCGCCAGGAAATGAAGCAGGCATTTGCAGATGGTATCGCCTGGGGTGCTGCCAAGCAGCAATGTTTTGAGTTGATCAACGGTGAAATTGCGTCTGCCAGGTCAGTGTACGAGGAATTGATTTCAGAGCCTGCAAGGATTGAAGCCACGCTGCAGGAAGGTGCTATTCGGGCGCGTGAAATTGCGATCCCATTTATGCAGGAATTGCGTGCTGCAGTAGGTATCCGACCTCTCGCGTGAGCGATGGTAGACCGGTGTTGGAGACACACGTACGGCTGTTGCCACCTGCCTGTACTGGAAGCTTTTCATGATCACGGATAAGATGAGCCCAGATCAATTCCCAGGCGTGACGCATGCAAGCAACTGAAACAGTAGAAACAGCACCAGCAGATATTGCGTACAAAACTGATCTGGATATTTCCTATTTGATTCCGGATTGGTTACAACCTACCTGGGATTTCTTTGCACCATACCCCGGCTTATTGACCTTGTTACTGATTGCGGCAGCCTGGCTTATCGGTAGGGTACTCAAGGCGATAATCACTCGCGCCATGATGAAGTTGGTTGCAAAAACCAGCAGCAATGCGGATGACCATCTGGTTCAATACCTGACTCGCCCGTTAGTGCTTACAACGGTCACACTGGCACTGATGCTGGCGGTTTCAGCCTACCGTCTGCCACAGGGCTTGCATGACGCAATCCTTTCGGTATTGGCGACGATCCTGCTGCTGTCCTGGTTGAGGGCTGGGTTCCGCACCGCTCGCGTCATACTCGAGTTGCTTGCCAGCAATCATCATCGATTCGAGATTGTGCAGGAGCGCACCATTCCGGTATTCGATATGACCGCCAAGATATTGTTGTTTGGCTTCGGTGCCTATATCTTTTTGCTGATCTGGGGTATCAACCCCACAGCCTGGCTGGCCTCTGCCGGTGTCATTGGTATCGCAGTAGGTTTTGGAGCACGCGATACCCTGGCAAACCTGTTTTCCGGGATATCCATCATTGCCGATGCACCGTATAAAATCGGTGACTATATTGTTCTTGATACCGGTGAGCGTGGAAAAGTTACCAGCCTGGGTATGCGTTCAACCCGCTTGCTGACCCGTGATGATGTGGAAGTGACGATTCCAAATGGCGTCATTGCCAATGCAAAAATCATTAATGAAAGTGGCGGCCCATGGGTAAAACACCGTATCCGGGTGCCGGTTGGTGTGGCGTATGGCAGTGATGTAGATGAAGTTTGCCGTGTTTTGGAAGAGACAGCCACCAGCCATCCGGAGGTCGTGAAAATACCGACACCCCGGGTACGGATGCGGGCCTTTGGCCCCAGCTCACTTGATTTTGAATTACTGGCCTGGATCGACCACCCCCAATTGCGTGGCCGTATCCGTCATGACTTGCTGATGAGTATCAACAAGAACTTCAAGCAGAACGGCATCGAGATCCCGTTCCCGCAAACAGATATCCATTTACGTACCATGCCGGAGGATTCCGGGCCGTTGGATGATTGATTATTAGAATTGTTTTGAAGAGCGGGGTTATCCGCAGATTACGCAGATTACGCAGATTAAAAGAGCAAGAGCGATTAGGGTTTTTGTTGGGTTGCTGCATACTGTGGTGATGATTAGTGCACTGAAATCAGTTCAAGCACAAGCCAAAAAATAATCTGCGTAATCTGCGTAATCTGCGGAAAATATTTTTAAACTAACCACATACATCGCCCAGTCCTCTAAAGCCTCTTACCCAGTTTTTCAAGGATGGCTTCCAGTGCACCTTCCAGCGGGATTTCAGAGTTTTCTGAATCCTTGCGATAACGGTATTCGAGCGCACCGCTGTCGAGACCCCGCTCTCCGATAACCACCCGGTGCGGGATTCCGATCAGTTCCATGTCAGCGAACATGACGCCGGGTCGCAGGTCGCGGTCGTCATAGAAAACTTCCACGCCCGCTTCCATGAGCTCCGCGTACAGTTTTTCAGCCGCCTCACGGACGCGGTGGGACTTTTTGGCGTTCATGGGTAGCAGGGCGAGCTGGAAGGGCGCGATTGGCTCCGGCCAGCAAATGCCCCGTTTCATCGTTATTCTGTTCAATGGCCGCGGCCACAATGCGGGAAACGCCGATGCCGTAACAGCCCATCTGCATGACGTGGGCTTTACCATCTTCGCCCAGTACAACGGCGTTCATTGATTCCGAGTAAGCAGTACCCAGCTGGAATATATGCCCGACCTCGATACCACGCGCCATTTGCAAAATGCCTTTGCCATCCGGGCTTGTATCACCTTCGACTGCCGTCCTCAGATCAGCGGTTGATGGTAGCTCCACGTCCCGGCCCCAGTTGATGCCGAAATAATGCTTGTCATCGGTATTGGCACCGGCAGCAAAGTCCGACATCAGGGCAACTTCCTGATCAGCAATGACTGGCAGCGACAGACCGACAGGACCCAATGAGCCCGGGACCCGCACCGATGGCATCGCGAATATCTTTATCGCTGGCAAACAGTAACGGGCTGGCAAGCTGTTCCAGTTTTGCAGCTTTGAGCGGATTGAGTGTCCGGTCGCCGCGGATCAGCACGGCAACAAAATCGGCTTCATGGTCTTCGGATGCATGTACGATCAGCGTTTTAATGGTCTTTTCAATCGCTACACCATAACCGTTGACCAGTTCGTCAATGGTGTGGGCGCCCGGTGTATCCACGCTGCGTAATTCTTCATTGGGTGAGGCCAGGCTTCCCTGTGGTTTGGCGACGGCGGTCATTTCTACATTGGAGGCATAATCCGACTGGTCAGAGAATGCGATCTGGTCCTCACCGGAATCTGCCAGTACATGGAATTCATGTGACTTATTACCGCCGATAGCGCCGGAATCTGCCTCTACTGAGCGAAAATGCAAACCTGTGCGGGTGAAAATGCGTGAATATACCTCGTACATATCCCAGTAAGTTTCATCCATGCTGTCATGGTCAATGTGAAAGGAATAGGCATCTTTCATCAAAAACTCACGTGAACGCATGACGCCGAAACGCGGACGGATCTCATCGCGGAACTTGGTCTGAATCTGGTAGAAAGTGATCGGTAATTGCTTGTAACTGCGAATCTCGTTACGGACAAAATCGGTCATGACCTCTTCATGTGTCGGGCCAAAGCAATAATCGCGGCCGGCACGGTCTTTCATCTTCAGTAACTGTCCACCAAACTTTTCCCAGCGACCTGTTTCTTGCCATAACTCGGCCGGCTGTACGGCAGGCATCAACATTTCCTGGTACCCGGCTTTATCCAGTTCATCGCGAACGATAGCTTCGACTTTGCGCAATACGCGCAAACCCAATGGGGTCCAGGTATAAATCCCCGAAGTGAGTTTTCGAATCATGCCACTGCGCAGCATGAGTTGATGGCTGACAATTTCAGCTTCGGCCGGGGTTTCCCGGGTCGTGAACAGGTGGAATGTACTGGCTTTCATTTTTTGAATCCGCTTATTTTCAGGCTGGTCTGCCGCACTAAAGTGCGACATTCTAGCCTGCTATGCGGGCCAGTACACGCTTCAATTTGAAACAGAGGTCAGGTATGGCCTATTTATCACAATTCTCGGCAATATAGGCCTTGGCTTCGCCCAGCGTTTCGAGACGCTTATTATCGTCCATGCGGGTGACAGTACCGTCTTCCAATCTCACCATGACCCTGGTCGAGGGCTCAAGTTGAGCCACGAGTTGGCGCCGCTGCTCACAGCCTGCAGCAATGGCCTGCTCTTTCTCTGCAGCTTCCTTGTGTTTCTTGGCGCGTTCATCACGTCGTTGTTGAGCGTATGACGGTTGCTGGATTTCATCTGCTTGTGCGGACGCCGAAGCAGGCCGGGTGTTACTGATCTGACTTTCCGGAATGTCTATTTTTTCAGCCCCGGCCTGCCCACCAGGGCGGTTCCCAAAATGAACCACACCATTTTCATCGACCCAGCGATAAATTTCATCTTCTGCGATGGCATCCATTGCTGAAAGCAGTAGTGTGGAAATGAAAACAGCCGTTAAAATTGTCGCAATACGCATCTTCGTATCCTTTTTCGAAGAACTCCTTCCATAGTTTATATCACAGTCTGCCCGTTCCCCCCAATAATCGGGCGGTATTGCATGTTATTATCCACGGCCAACTGAAGGTATGGAATATTTGATGAATTCGGACAAATCAATTCGAAGACGGGGTGTGTACCTGTTACCTAACCTGCTGACTTCAGCAGCGTTGTTTGCCGCTTTTTATTCCATTATTTCAGGAATTAACGGTCAGTATGAACCTGCAGCAATCGCTATCATTGTCGCCGGTATATTGGATGGGCTGGATGGGCGTGTGGCGCGTCTGACCAATACACAAAGTGACTTCGGTGAGCAATACGACAGTCTGGCAGATCTCATATCCTTTGGACTTGCACCGGCATTACTGGCTTTTAACTGGTCGCTCTCAAGCCTCAGTGAAATCAGCATCATGGCCGGCAAGCTTGGCTGGCTTGCAGCTTTTCTGTTTGTAGCCTGCGCTGCCTTGCGCCTGGCGCGGTTCAATACCCAGGTTGGTATTGCCGATAAAAGTCACTTCCAGGGGCTGGCCAGTCCGGCTGCTGCGGGGACACTTGTCTTTACGATGTGGTTTTTTATGGATAACGGTGTCGCCGGAGAATCCGTACGCTGGTTGGTATTCTTTGAAATTATCGTACTTGGTATCCTGATGTTTTCCCGCGTGCGGTATTACAGTTTTAAAACCGGACCAAGTGGAGATAAGGTACCTGCGCTGTGGATATTTCTTGCGGTATTGATCATCGTGTTATTGGCGCTTGATCCACCCATCATGGGAATGATATTCGGCAGCGCCTACGTGCTTTCCGGACTTTTGATTACAGTAGCAGGGCGCCGCAACTGGAAACTCAAGCGTGACAAACGGCCACCGAAAAAAGACAGGACCGAGCCGGTAATGGAGACCGAAGCACAGGCACCTGAAGACGGCCCGGATAAACCGCGTGATTAGCAGCAGGCAACGGGCATATCTTGATGCCATGGATATCAGCATCTGGTCATTGCGGGAAACGGTTTCCCCATTGGTTTCTACGCCACCAATACCTTCCCAACTAACCTCTTCACCGCTAACTTCTTCGCCAGTAACATCTTCGGAAGACCAAACATCGGGACTGAAGCTGGGTCCGGGCAGTGGTGGAATACTGCTGATTTGTGCCGCTGATACCGATTCAGCTAGCCGCCTGTCCAATGACATATCCCGTGCATTGGGCAATGTTCCTGTCTGGGCATGGCCAGATGCTGATGTAGCTGCAATTGAATTGGCCGATGCTGTTGAGGACAAGCTCTTCACTACGGTTGCTATTTTTGGCAATGACCTCGCAGCGCAATTTTTTGATGGCGAACTTCCCGCCAGCCTGAACTCAGCGAAAGTGGTGTTATTGCCGGCCATGAGTGACCTGCAAGGCGAGGCTGAAGCACGTCGGTCGCTTTGGACAATCTTTTGCCGCGCCGGTATGGTTAATACCAATTGACTATAATTCCTGATACGGGCCACCCCTCTGATCCGCCGCCTCGGTATGAATGATCTGGACCGGATTTATGAGATAGAAAAACTTGCCTACCCCTTTCCCGTGGACTCGCGGAATACTCGAGGATTGCCTGCGCGTCGGTTACGCCTGTTTCGGGCTACAGATTGGCAAGAACCTGGTGGGTTACACAATTTTTAACTGGGCTGCCGGTGAAGCGCATCTACTGAATCTCTGCATACATCCTGACTGGCAACAGCGGGGTTTTGGTAGTTTGCTACTGGAATACTCGATCAATCAAATGGCAAGGCTCGAGAACAAGACGATATTTCTCGAGGTGCGCGTCAGTAATCCGGAAGCCAGCCGCCCTGTATAAAAAAAGGGGGTTCAGGGTTGTAGGTCACCGGCTCTCCTACTACCAGGCCGGTGACGAACGCGAAGACGCAATTGTCATGCGACTCGAGCTATGAAGTGGGCTACAAATTCAGTCGCGTAATTTTTCGAGCTTTTTGATTTGGGTTTCGAATCCTGCGACTTTGGTTTTGTGCGCTGCCAGGCGCTGGTGTTCCTGTTCGACCACGGCCGGTGGGCGCGTTATCGACGAAAGCGGCTGTTGCCCAGTTTGCCTTCGGATCGATTCAGGTCTGCCAGTTCGCGCTGGAGTAATTTGCCAAGTCGGGCCAATTCGTCTTCCAGGTTAACCAGCCCTTTAAGTGATACCAGCACTTTCAGGTCTGCGACCAGTGCTACAGAGTATTCAGAGGTATCGGCATCGTCATCCAGCCACTGACTGGCACCCGATTCTTCCGACGCCCTGCAACAGGCTTGCAAACCGCTCCTGCAGTTGCCTGTCAGTAGGGGTTGCCTGCCTGGAATGCAATATTGAGGACTTTGCCGGGCGCCACGTTTAACTCCGCGCGTATATTGCGAATGCCCTGTAAGACCGCCTGCAGCCAGCCGATATCGGCTTCTGCCTGCTTGTCGATCTCACCCGCTTGCGGAAATGCCTGCAGCATGATGCTGTCACCTTCGATACCCAGCGGTGCTTTAAGCCGTTGCCAAATGTCTTCGGTAATGAACGGCATGATCGGGTGCAGCGTACGCAGGCTGCTCTCGAGAACATACAACAGGGTGTAGCGGGTGGCATTCTGCTCGTCGCTACTACCTTTTTGCAGTACCGGTTTGGACAGTTCCAGATACCAGTCACAATATTCGTTCCAGATAAACTCGTACAGGCGTTGGGAGGCGAGATCGAGCCGGTATTCATTGATGTGTCTGCTCACCTCGGCAATCATGTTATGCATACGCGACACGATCCAACGGTCGGCTGCACTGGATGGCGTTACGGCTTTGACCTCATGTTCCGAGGTGCTCATCAGCACGTAGCGTGCTGCATTCCAGAGTTTGTTGCAGAAATTCCGGTTGCCTTCGATGCGGCCGAGATCAAAACGGATGTCCCGGCCGTTGGTAGCCAGCGCTGCAAACGTAAAACGCAAGGCGTCGCAACCATATGCTGAGGTTCCATCCGGGAAATGTTTGCGAATGCTCTTTTTCAATCATCGGGCGCCATATGCGGTTGCATCAGGCCAGTGGTGCGTTTTTTGATCAGGGCATCCAGGCCAATGCCATCAATCAGGTCGATGGGGTCGAGTACATTACCCTTGGACTTGGACATTTTTTGTCCTTCCGCATCACGGATCAGGCCGTGTACATAGACCTCGCGGAAGGGCACGTCGCCCATGAACTTTCAGACCCATCATGATCATCCGGGCCACCCAGAAAAATATGATGTCGAAACCGGTCACCAGTACATTGGTGGGGTAGAATTTTTCCAGACGCGGTGTTTTCTCCGGCCAGCCCAGTGTACTGAACGGCCACAGGGCAGAAGAGAACCAGGTATCGAGCACGTCTTCATCCTGTTTGAGCGGGATATCATCAGCAAGGCCGCTGCGTTTACGTGCGTCGGCCTCATCCAAACCAACATAGATAGCACCATCGGGGGCCGTACCAGGCCGGAATTCGATGGCCCCACCATAACTGGCGGGATATGCACCAGTCTTCTATGCGGTACATCCAGTCAAAATAGGTTTTGTTCCAGTTCTCGGGAACGAAGCGGATTGAGCCGTTTTCCACGGCCTCAATGGCCGGCTTTGGCCAATGGTTCAATTTTCACATACCACTGGTCAGTCCGGTATGGCTCAACGATCGCTCCGGATCTGTCACCACGCGGGATCATAAGTTTGTGGGGCTCGGTTTTTTCCAACAGGCCGGCTGCTTCCAGATCTGCCACAATCTGTTTACGGGCAACAAAGCGGTCAAGGCCCCGGTAGGCTTCCGGCGCCTGATCATTGATGCTGGCGTCATCGTTAAGAACATTAATGGTTGGTAGTTGATGGCGTTTACCCATTTCATAATCATTAAAATCATGTGCAGGGGGTGATCTTCACGCAACCGGAACCGAACTCGATATCGACGTAGCTATCGGTAATCACCGGAATGGTGCGTCCGGTTAAAGGTAGTTCGAGTTCGAGACCGACCAGGTCGGTGTAACGTAGATCGTCAGGGTTTACCGCGACGGCGGTATCGCCCAGCATTGTTTCCGGCCGGGTGGTGGCGACTACCACGTAACCCTTGCCATCAACCCTCGGGTAGCGGATATGCCACAGATGGCCGTTTTCTTCTTCTGAAATGACCTCAAGGTCGGACAAGGCCGTATGCAATACGGGATCCCAGTTCACCAGGCGCTTGCCGCGGTAGATCAGGTCTTCGTGGTAAAGGTCTACAAATACTTTCGTGACGGCGCGGGACAGGTCCTCATCCATGGTAAAACGATCGGTATCCCAATCCACAGATGCACCCAGGCGGCGCATCTGCTTGGCAATCTGGCCACCGGAATCGTGTTTCCAGTCCCACACGGCTTCTACAAACTTCTCGCGTCCAAGGTCATGGCGGGAAATACCATGCTCGCCCAATTGCCGTTCAACCACCATTTGAGTGGCAATACCGGCATGGTCCATGCCGGTTTGCCAGAGTGTGGATTCGCCCTGCATACGATGAAACCGTGTCAGAACATCCATGATGGTATCCTGAAATGCGTGGCCCATGTGCAGGTTGCCGGTCACGTTGGGTGGCGGTAATGCGATGCTGTACGACTGTTCCTGATCGCCGGGCGAGAAATAACCATTCTCTTCCCAAATTTCGTACCAGCGCCCTTCGATGGCGTCCGGCTGTCTCTTATCCATTGTGATCTTTTTCCATTACTTTGTTGATATCTCGTGCGTCTGGGGTTTAATGCCCTGATTGAGGTAGGCTTTGTATTTCACCCTGGAGGCCTGCCTTTCGTTTTCTGCGTAAGGAACGATTTCCAGTACCCGGTTGAATCTTTCTGGTTGTGGCACAGCCTCGGGACAGAGGTTAATCACCACATCAGTTGGATTCAAGCCGGAAAGTGTACCAATATTGACAGGCGCCCTTGCCGGAATCCTCTTCGCTGGCCCCCGCATGTGGCAGAAACCGTCCATCCGGGTATTGCCACATCAGTTCACCCAACTGCTTGCCGGAGGACTCGCTGGCCGTGATGATGAAGATTTCTTTTGTTTTCTCTCCCACGCCATCAGCGCCAGGCGACAGGCAAGTTTTTCTGCCCCTGATGACGAGGCCCCCAGCAGGTAAAAGTCAACCTGGCAGAGCTCAGGTTTGTCGGTTTCGCTGGACAAGGATCAGAGGCTCCCTAAGAATATAAAGAACCAGGCCTATTTGGCCTGGTTGATCAGGAACTGGGTCAGCAGGCCGACCGGTCTGCCGGTTGAGCCTTTGTCGTCGCCCCATATCCAGGTTGAGCCGCACAATCTATATGGGCCCATCGCTGGCCTTCGGTGAAGCGCGAAAGAAAACAACCTGCGGTGATACTTCCGGCCGCCATGCCACCAACATTTTTCATGTCGGCGAAGGTGGATTTGATCTGTGGCTGGTAATCATCCCAGATCGGCAAACGCCAACCCCGGTCTACGGCTGTCTGGCCCGCTGCGATCAATTCATCTGCGAGGTCATCATGCTTTACTCATAATGGCCGAGGCATGGTGTCCGAGTGCAACCACACAGGCACCGGTCAGCGTCGCTACATCAATCAGTGCGATGGGATTAAAACCGTTGGCTATAGGTCAGCGCATCGCAGAGTACGAGGCGGCCTTCCGCATCGGTGTTGAGCACCTCAATGGTTTTTCCTGACATGGAAGTAAGAACATCGCCAGGCCGGTAAGCATTGCCATCCGGCATATTTTCGGCGGCAGCGACGACACAGACTACGTTGATTGGCAGTTGCATCTCGGCGACTGCTTCGAATGCACCGATGACACTGGTCGCGCCGCCCATATCGAACTTCATCTGCTCCATGTTCGGACCCGGCTTCAGTGAAATGCCACCGGTATCGAAGGTGATTCCCTTTCCAACCAGGACGACGGGTTGGCTATCTTCATCCTTGCCCTGGTACTTGAGAATAATCAGTTTTGATTCATTGACACTTCCCCGGCCAACAGCCAGCAAAGCTGACATCTTGAGGTCAGCCATTTCATCCTGCCCAAGAATCTCGACACTCACATGGTCGTAGTCGATTGCAATTTCACGTGCAATTTCTGCGATATAGGCGGGGTTGCAGATATTGGGTGGCAAATTACCCAGTTCTCTTGATCGCAAATAACCCTTGGCCAGGCCCTTTGCCTCATCCAGCGCGGCCTGCATTTCATCACCGGCACTAAATGAAGCGCTGAGCAGTGGATCGTTATCATCGTCTTTGGGCGCCTTGGTGGCCGTGTAGCGATAATTGGCCCGGTCCAGATTGACGGCAGCCTGACGAACACGCCATTGGAGTATCAGTCTCGCCGGCCTTGAGCTCGTGCAGGCAGATGTGTGCGCTGGTAGTGGCGTGATCCCGCAGGAAAGCACCGGCGCTGGTGCAAACATTGTCATAGCGCACGGCGCTGAATTTTTCAGGCTCACCACAACCCACGACCAGGATGCGTTTTGCGTTTACGCCTTCCAGCCCATGCAGCATGGTGGTGTGCTTCCAGAATGGGTCAATATCGCCGCTTTCGATCAACTGCTGCAATGCGCCATCGCTGGCCTTGTCAATTAGCTTTGCCGATCCCTGCAATGGGGTCTTTTCAAATATACCCACAACCAGGCAAGCTGTTTCAAGTTCCGGTACCGGTGCCGTGTTGAGTATAAATTTCATTGTTGTGGGTCCCTTCTGATTTGCCCAAGCCTAAAAATAACCGATGTTTGTTTAACACTGCTAGAATGCGAACGAATTCGGCATTCTACAACGATTTAACCGCGAAGATACTAATATTGAGCATACTGCAAAAATACATATTGCGTGAGTGGTTCTGGACTTCACTTGCTGTAGGCATTGTGCTCATCATTGTTTTGCTGGGCGCATATCTTGGCGATATGCTCAATGATATCGTGGATGGCAGGATGCCGGCGGGGCTGATGAGTATGCAATTACTACTGCATATGCCGGAAACGCTGGGCAATATTTTACCGCTGACGGGTTTTGTTGCTGTCATGTGGGGCCTGGGTCGTTTGTACCGGGATCAGGAAATGGCAGTCATGCGTTCCAGTGGTTTTGGCTGGATGCCCTTATTAAAGCCACTGTTCAGCCTGGTGATTCCAATGGCAGTCATGTTGCTGGTATTGGGTTTGGCGATTGCCCCCACAACTGCACGAATGGCTGAACAGCAGTTGGAGGAGGCTTTTCGCTCAGCTGCTGTGTGGGGTATGCAGGCCGGAAAGTTTCACGTGTTTCAGCATGGTGACCTGGTGATATATGCAGAAGCCATTGAAGAAGACGGTGCTACCTTGCGAAATATATTCATTAAGCAACGCCAACCGGAAAGAGAGCAGGTATGGGTGGCTCAAAAGGGTCGCTACTGGATGGATAGCGATACGGGTGATCATTACCTGATTCTGGAACAGGGCAAGGTGACCGATGTCGCGCCCGGGGCAAATCGATTTACGTGTGCTGAGTTTTGCGCGCAATGATCTGCGTTTGCCGGAACCGGAATTTCGCAAACGAAAAAAGGCCAGGACCAATTCAATACCATCGGCAGAATTGCTCGATACAGGAAACCTGGAATTCATCGCAGAATTGCAATGGCGCCTATCACCCCGCAATCACTGTTATCGTCCTGGGTTTACTGGCAATCCCGCTGTCGCACTCAGAACCGCGCGAAGGCAGGGGCATCAGGATTGTGCTGGGTATCCTGATCTACTTACTTTATGGCAATTTACTTTATTTGAGCCGCTCCTGGGTGGCCGGTGGTCAACTGCCTGCATATATCGGAATGTGGTCGGTTCATATTGTTTTCCTCGTCATCTGTTTCGTATGGGTTCGGCGGCAAGGGACGGTTTCCGGTGAAGGCGAAGTTAAAATGATCCGGACCGTGGACAGGTATATTGGCACTGCTGCCATATTTGGTATTTTACTTGTATGGGTTAGCCTCACCGCCCTGATGATGATGTTTAGCCTGTTAGGTGAGTTGCGTGACACCACCTCCAATTACGTTGCCTCTGACGTTCTCTGGTTTGTTTTGCAAACAGGTCCAAGATCGGCCTACCAGATTTTCCCGGTTTCAGCCTTGATGGGATCACTGCTGGGTATAGGCAGCCTGGCAAGTGCAAATGAACTGGTCGCTTTTCGGACCTCCGGTGTGTCACGGCTCAGGCTGGCAACTGCGGCACTGGCCGGCGCGTTACTGCTAACGATTCCTGTGATGGTCATTGGCGAGTGGGTCGCACCCGATGCCGAGCAGCAAGCCCGTGCATTCAGGTTGAGCAAACTTTCCGGGCAGGTGATTATTGGTGGACCGTCCGGTATGTGGATGAGAGATGGTAGTGATATTGTCAACATCCGGCGCCCCTTGTTAAGTGCGGACCGGGGGCAGCAGTCCATCTCTTTTCAGGACATCGAAATCCACCATTTTGACGGCTTTCTCAGGGTTGCAGAAAATTACCCGTGCCGACCTTGCATTCTTTCGACGGGGAGCAGTGGACGCTTGAAGGTGTTTCCGAAATTGAGATAGGTCTATCGGGGGTGGTTTCCGACAAAAGCTGGAGCGTGCACCGTGGATTTCCGGGGTTAAACCCGAGTTGCTTGAATCGGCCGTGACACGACCGCCTTACATGTCCATACGGGTTTTATGGGACCAGTTGAAACTATCTGCAAAGCAATGGCCTGGATGACAGCATTTACAGATCTGCATTTTGGGAAAAGATCATTGTACCCGTTCGCGATCATTGCCCTGGTGCTGGCGGGCATGCCCTTTGTTTTTGGGTCATCCCGACAACACAATCTTGGGCTTCAGGCTTTTCATTGGTATGACGATGGGTGGTTTGTTCATGCTGGTTCATGGTGCCGCCCAAAACTTTGGCAATGGCGTATTCGTTGCCGGTGGCATTGAGTACTGCGCTGCCTTCGGTCATCCTGATGATTGTTGCGATCACAATCCTGCGCCGGTCGGTTTAACTTTTAACAGGGTTCTTTAAGGTTTCCGTGGCAAAAGGATCAGCCGGGTGCCTGCGGCCAGATCATGCCAGCCGCGGTTTTTTTGATCTACCAGTGCCCACAAAACACCGATACCGAACACCGCCAGTGAAACCAGGCCGACAAGGAAACGCAACAAACATTTCGGCCATGAAATCAACTGCCCGTCGGCGTTAACAAGCCTGACACGCCAGGCGCGCATGCCCACGGTCATTCCACCATAGCGCCAGCAACTGCCAAGGTAGGCGAAGCAGGCAGTAAATAACCAGAGGGTGAACCAGAAATCATGGAAAGCCACCTTTTGCAAATTCCCAAACGGTAATGCAACTGCCGAGGCCAGTATCAGTACGCCGAACAGGATGACACCGTCATACAGCATCACCAGCAACCTGCGCGGTAGCGGGCAATATTTTACATCGGGCATCGGCTTCAGGGATTGAACAGTTGGCAATGTAAAGCTCTCTTTAGCTTTTGGCAGGATGAGTTTCTGCTGATTGTTTGCTTAAATATGTTGCAGTATTATGTTGCAGTATTATGTTGCAGTTTTGTGGCGCAAAATACTACCCTTGCTTATCCCTGAGCCGCTCGAATTTCGGGAATGAATATAAATATATCATTGATATCGTCTTAATGAACTCGAATATTCTTCGAACAAACCTATTGGAAACAGCTTATGCCAGCTAATTTTATTCGACGAACTGCAGCTTTGGCTTTTAGGCGCAATGGCCATGTTGCTTGTGCTGCCCGGTGCAGACGCCCAGGTTCTTGAGTCCTCTGTGAACACAGAAACCGGCATCAACAAGGCTGCATCAACTTCTCAAAAACGCGTCACCCGGCTGGCCCAGCAGACGGCTGATTTGCTGGCCGAGTATCGTGCAGTTGTGCGTGAGACCGAGAGCCTGAAGATCTATAACGACAATCTTGAAAAGGTTGTTATGGATCAGCGTGAAGAGGTGGTGTCAATTAACCAGCAATTGAGCGGTCTTGAAGCGACCAACCGTGGCATCGTGCCTTTAATGCTGGAAATGATCGATATGCTTGACAAGATTGTTGAAAGTGACATGCCGTTCAGGCTTGAAGAACGCCGCGCCAGGGTCGTGCGTCTTACGCGACATGATGGACCAGGCCGATGTAACTGCCTCGGAAAAATACCGCCGCGTAATGGAGGCCTACCAGGGGGAAATGCAGTACGGCCGAACCACCGAGGCTTATGCTGAACCATTGCCCTCAACCGGACAGACAGTGGATTTCCTGCGCATTGGCCGAACCTTGCTTATTTACCAGAGCAGCGACCAGCTGACTACGGGTTGGTTTAATCCCACCACGCGCAAGTACGAAGACCTGCCGGACCGTTACCGCCTGGAAGTCAAGGAAGGCCTGGCCATCGCCAGGAATGAAAAAGCTCCCAACCTCGTCATGCTTCCCGTTCCCGGCGCGGAGGTTTCAAAATGAAAAAATTGAGCATTTTGATTGCTGTCGCCATGTTGATATTTTCCGTGACCGCCGGCGCACAGACGCTTGATGAGTTAGCGGAAATTGTACGTCGCGCTGCAAGTAGCGAAGGTCAAATAAACCAGCAGAGGGAAGCCGAGTTTCTGAGCGAGCGAAATAATCAACACAAGCTGCTGGCCAAGGCCAATGCAGAGAAAAAACGTGAAGAAAAGCGCAGTGATGACCTGAAGTCATCGTATGATCGCCTGGAACGCGAACTGGCCGAGCTGACCACCGTTCTGCAGGAACGCATGGGTAACCTTGGCGAACTGTTTGGCATCGTGCGGCAGTCTTCCGGTGATATCCAGGCTGCGTTAAACGATTCCATGGTCTCTGCTGAACGCCCCGATCGCGGTGTATTCCTGTCTGAACTGGCACAACGCAAGGCACTGCCCAATGTCCAGGAGTTACGCATGGTCTGGTCGCGGATGGTCACGGAAATAGCCGAATCCGGCAAGGTGGTTAAATTCAATACCACGGTTGAGCGCGCCAACGGCGCTAAAGAAGAGCTGGAAGTTGTTCGCATTGGTGTATTCAATGCAGTGAGCAATGGCAGCTTTCTGGATTGGGATTCTTCCAGGAGCACGGTAAACCTGATTGAGCTGGCACGTCAGCCGACCGCCCGTTTCCGGTCAATGGCAAGCGATTTGCAGCGTGCGGCCCCCGGTGAAGTTGTCGCCATGGCGGTGGATTTTACCCGTGGGCAGATTTTGCGTGCTGTTGTGCAGAGCAAAACACCGATCGAACGGGTTAAAGAAGATGGCGGCCTGTGGGTTATGTCATCATTGGTGTGGGTATCTTTCGGTTTGCTGCTGTGCCTGTGGAAGGCATTTGTGCTTTATACCACCGGTGGCCGCATGGGCAGGCAACTCAAGCAGGAAGCCGCCAACAAGGGCAACCCCCTGGGTCGGGTCATGGCTGTTTATACCGACAATCCGGATATTGATACTCGAGACACTTGAGCTAAAGCTGGATGAGGCTATATTGCGTGAATCCGCACCGCTCGAAACAGGTTTGAGTTTCATCAAGGTCCTGTATGTTGTCGCACCTCTGCTGGGCCTGTTGGGAACCGTTGTGGGTATGATTGCAACCTTCCAGATGATCACCCTGTTTGGTACCGGTGATCCCCGTATGATGGCCGGTGGTATTTCCACCGCACTGGTAACAACGGTACTGGGCCTGGTGGTCGCTATTCCGCTGACCTTGCTGCATGCGTTCCTGCAAGGCAAGAGCAAGGCGTTGATCCAGGTGCTTGAAGAGCAGGCTGCAGGCATCATTGCCCGGCTTGCGGAGCGCAATGGATGATCTGGTTTTACGACGCACTGGGTTCTATCCGGCACTTCCTGGACCTGGGCGGTGACGTCCTCTATGCCATTATGCTGGTGCTGTTCCTGATGTGGACTTTTATACTTGAGCGTATCTGGTATTTCTACCGGGTTCATCCGGATGAAAAACGGGCGATCATTGCAGCATGGGAATCCCGTGCGGATACCCATTCCTGGTATGCCAAGCGCATTCGCGACGAAATGATCTCGACTACGTCTATTGCACTTAAAAATAATATTGGTTTGATCAAGGCGCTTATTGCGATTTGCCCGTTATTGGGGCTGATGGGTACCGTAACCGGTATGGTCAGTGTGTTTGATGTTATGACTTACGCAGGTTCCGGCAATGCCCGCGCCATGGCAGCGGGTGTTTCCATGGCGACCGTTCCGACCATGGCCGGGGATGGTGGCGGCATTATCCGGTGTGTATTTCGGTACCTGGCTCGAGCACAAAGCAGTTACTGAAACCGAGGCACTTGGGCGATCTGTTACAGGCACACTGATGTGTTCGCCGGCAGACACAGTTTACAGACAGGATTTGAGGGTTTAATGCATGGGCTAGAAGACATGCACATACAGAAGATGCAGAAATCAATATCACGCCGATGCTTGATATTGTTTTCATCATGTTGATTTTCTTCATTGTCACGACCTCTTTCACCAAGGAAACCGGGGCGGTCATTACCAAGCCGGAGGCCGGGCAGGCGATATCGCTGCGTAACGGAACCATCCTGATCGGTATCAAGCCGAATGACGATATCTGGATGAGCAAGCGTCTGATCGAATTAAGGGAAGTCCGCTCCATGGTGGAGCGCCAGGGCGGAAAATCCAAAGGGCAGTGTGGTCATTGTTGCCGATAAGGATTCCCGGATAGGTACTGTCACCCAGGTTATGGACCAGGTGAAAATGGCCGGCGTACAGGGTATCGCCATTTCTGCGGAGAATCCTGGCGGGTGAATAAATTAAGAGGCCCAATTTCCGCACTTCTCGCCGTTGCCGTGACCTTCGGCCTGTTCCTGTTTATGTTCAAGCTGATTTCCTCTGGCGGCAATAACAATGATGAAACTGGAAGCGATTGCGGGCATTCATTTTGGTCCGGTCGATATTCCGGATGATTTGATGACCAGGAACCGGCGCATTCCCAAGAAGCCGCCACCACCCAAAGAAATCCGCCGCCACCGCCAAAGATGCAGGTTTCCAAAATGGAACAGACGGTGCAGAACATGCCGACGCTGGACTTGCCTGATCTGGATGTTCCGATGTCGGGCGGTGAGGGTATGTACCTCGGCAATTTTGCCAGCGTAGACAGGACCGAAGAGGGCGACATCATCCCGATCGTTGTGATCCGGCCCATGTATCCCCGCGATGCCGCGATGAAGGGACAGGAAGGCTGGGTGAAAGTTGAATTCACGATTACCGCGATCGGCACGGTTAAAAACCCGCGGGTGATCGACTCCAAGCCGCCCAGGGTATTCAACCGCGAAGCCATCAGGGCAATCCTGAAGTGGAAATTCAAACCCCGGGTTGTTGACGGTGTGGCGGTCGACCGCCTGGCTACACAAACTATTAATTTCAGCCTGGACCAGTCCGGGCCTTAGGTGGATGTACGTTTTGTGTAGAAAATTCTTAATTTTTGCCTTTACTGGGTCGTGATGGCCATTTCATTGCCGGGCCAGGTTGTCGCACAGGCTTCAGAATGCGGCAAGGAGCGCGACGTGGACGGGGGTGCGCTGGATGAAGCAACCTGGAAAAGACTGAATGATGTGTTCGAAGATGTCGGTGAAGAACAATATGATTCTGCCTTCGAAAAACTGCAGAAGATGAACACGAGGGCTCGTGGCAAGTATGAGAAGGCAGTGCTGGCGCAGGCACTGGCCCAGGTTGAGTGGTCCCGCTCAAATTACGATGCGGCCCTGACCAACTTTTGAGACGGCTGTAAATCTTGATGCACTGCCCGATCTCACGCATTTCTCCCTGATGTACCAGATCTCGCAGTTGTATTATATGAAAGACCGCTACGATGAATCTCTGGACAAACTGGCGCTGTGGATGTGCAAGGTTCCCAAGGAGAAAATCACCCCGGCGTCCTATTATCTGAAAGCGGCAATTTATACTGCGCAGGAAGACTGGAAAGAAACGTTGTACCAGCGATAGACACGGCAATTTCCATGTCTGATGAGCCAAAGGAAACCTGGTATCAGTTGAAGCTGGGGGTCCACTTTCGAACTGGAGCAGTTCCCCAAAGCCGCACAAACTCTGGAAGTTATGGTCCAGAACTGGCCGGATAAAAAGAATTATTGGGTCCAGCTTTCCCAGATTTATTACAAACTTAAAAAGGAAAACGAGGCGCTGTCAGTGCTCGCCCTGGCCTATCGCCGCAATATGCTGGACAAGCAAACCGACATTATGTATTTGTCCAGTATGTACTCCAATCAGGATGTGCCATTCAAGGCCGCAAGCGTGCTGCAAAAAGGCATGGAAGATGGCATCGTCGAGTCCAACAAGAGAAACTGGACGATCGTTGCTGATGCCTGGTTTACTGCCGAGGAGATGGAAAATGCGCTTATCGCCTATGAGAAAGCGGGACAGGCGTCCGATGATGGCGAGATAGACTCTACGCCGCGCTTATATCCTGGTGGATATGGAACGCTGGGATGAGGCTGCGATCGCTATCACAGCCGCACTCGATAAGGGCGGTTTCAGTGAGCGCAAGACCGGTGACGCCTATGTGCTGCAGGGCATGAGTGAATTTAACCTTGGAAATTACAACAAGGCCAGCACCGCCTGGGGCCGCGCAAGCAAGTATCCAAAAGCCAGAAAAGTCCGCCCAGCAATGGATGAACCATATGCGCGAGGAGCGGGCCAGGCCCTTATGAAACAGGAACCGCTTATTGAACGGTTCCTGGATAACCTGTGGGCTGAACGCGGACTAAGCGATAACAGTCTGCAAAGCTATCGCCACGACCTGCTTCATTTACAAGACCGGCTTGCCGGGCGGGGCAAGGCTCTCAAAAGCCGCCACCCGTGAAGACCTTTTGGCGGTGCTTGCCGCTGAGGTCCAGCAGGGCAAAAGCCCCCGGTCCGTATCACGATACCTGTCCGCTTACCGCCAGTTCTATCGGTGGCTGGTACGCGAGGGAATGATCAGCAGCGACCCGGTAGCCTTGATTGAAAGCCCCAAAACCGGCCGTGGATTGCCCAGGGCGTTAACCGAGGAACAGGTTGAATCCCTGCTGTCGCTCCGATACCGGCACCATGCTGGGCATGCGTGACAAGGCCATGCTGGAGTTGATGTATGCCACCGGTCTGCGGGTCAGTGAGCTGGTGGGGCTGGAACTATCCAATCTGAACCTTAACCAGGGAGTTATCCGCGTAATTGGCAAGGGCCAGAAAGAACGCCTGGTGCCGATAGGGGATGAGGCACATGACAGCCTGATGGTTTATTTATCCGGCGGCAGGCCTGAGCTTCTGAAGGGTGTGCAAACCGATAGTGTATTTGTTACCAGTCGCAAAGCCGGTATGACACGCCAGGCTTTCTGGTACATGGTGCGGCGCTATGCCGCTCTCTGCGACATGCCGCAAAAGTTATCACCCGCATATGTTGCGTCACTCATTTGCGACACACCTGCTCAATCACGGTGCAGATTTGCGTGTGGTTCAGCTATTGCTGGGGCACAGTGATCTTTCCACCACACAGATTTATACACATATCGCCCGCGAGGGGCTGAAACGTATGCATGAGACCCATCATCCGCGCGGTTGATATAAGCAGTTATGGGTTGAACTTTTCCCTGTATACATGTCCAATGCACCCAAGGCACATACTTAAATTTAGGTCGGAGAAAAAAATGATTCGTAAACCGCTGATTATTGCGGCACTGCTTGCCAGTTCGTTGATGGTAAGCGCTTTTGCCGCCGCGGCAGAAGAGAATGCCGATGGCATTATTGAAGAGAAAATTCGCACGCTGGCGCCCAATGCGAAAACCATCGCGATATCAGAAACACCCATCGATGGCATATTGCAGGTTCAGATCAATAGTGACATCGTTTATGTGACTGCAGATGGGCCAGTACCTGCTACAGGGTCAGATCATGGAAATCGATAGCCGCACCAATATTACCGATCAGGCGAAATCCGGAATCCGTGTGGGTTTACTGGCCGAGTTGAAAGCGGATGAACAAATCACCTATTCACCGGAAAACCCAAAGTACGATTTACTCGTGTTTACAGATATTGATTGTGGTTACTGCCGTAAACTGCATAACCAGATGACAGAGTACAACGAAGAAGGTATTGCCATACATTACCTGGCATTTCCCCGTGCCGGGGTTGGTTCAAATTCATACGACAAGTTTGTTTCTGTCTGGTGTTCTGATGACCAACAGTCGGCTATGACACTGGCAAAAAATGGGTCTGACCCCGAGCCGCAAAAATGCCCGAACCCGGTAGCGGACCAATATGAGCTTGGTCGCGAACTCGGTGTAACCGGCACACCGGCGCTGGTCACGGCTGACGGCACATTGATACCGGGTTATATGCCACCTGCACAATTGCGTCAACGACTGGAGTCAATGGATGCACTCGTAGCTGCTGAGTAAACATCAATTAGAAACAAAGAAACCTGTCCTGAGTGACAGGTTTTTTTATGTTTGATTAAAATTGCTGATCAATTCATACCGGTCAACCGTTATAATGTCTCTACTCATACAGGGAGCAATGCATTGACCGAGTTTACCTGTCTGCTTGGTGGTCCCGCTTTTTCTGAATTCCAAAGGCAAAAACTTGTAGATGGTTTACGTCGACGCATTGGTCAGGAATTTTCATTCACGGCAAAATTTATCTATTTTATTGAAAGCCCGCGATCCCCTTCGCAAAAAGAGTCTGAGTCGACTTGAGCGCTTGCTACAGGCAGACGTCAGTAGACAGATCGATCAACCACGCGCCGATGTTGCTGGTGGTGCCCCCGCCTGGGAACACAATCACCCTGGTCCACCAAGGCCACCGATATCGCACACCGATGTGGTCTCGATAGCATCAGTCGAATTGAGCGCGGTACTGTGTTTTATCTGCCATCTGACGCTGCTGAAGCGCAAATACTCGAAAGCATCAAGCCGCTTGTACATGACCGCATGACGCAAACGGTATTGTCTGAGTTGCAGGATGCAAAAGCACTGTTTGATCACCATTCAGCCAGACCGTTGAATACCGTGGATCTCTCAGTGGATGCTCAACAAGCTCTTGAAAAGGCTAATCGTGAGCTGGGTCTGGCATTGTCATCATCCGAGATTGAATACCTGATAGCAGCCTATCAACAGCTTGGCAGGGATCCCAAAGACGCAGAACTGATGATGTTTGCCCAGGCCAATTCCGAACATTGTCGTCACAAGATATTCAACGCCAGCTGGACGCTGGATGAAAAAGCCTCAAGAGCTGTCATTGTTCGCAATGATCAGAAATACCCACGCTGTCAGTCCCGCAAGGCGTGTTGTCTGCCTATCATGACAATTCTGCGGTAATTGAAGGGTCTCGCAGTGAGCGCTCCCGGATCCGGCCAGTGCTGAATACACTTACCTGGATGAAGACGTGGGTATCCAGATCAAAGTGGAAACCCATAATCACCCCTACGGCAATCTCACCATTTCCCAGGTGCGGCAACCGGCTCCGGCGGCGAGATCCGCGATGAAGCTGCGACCGGCCGTGGTGCGCGGCCCAAGGCTGGCCTGAGCGGGTTTTCGGTTTCCAATCTACTGTTACCACTAGAGGCCACGCGACTGGGAAGAAAGCTCGGGTAAACCCGATCGCATCGCCAGCGCGCTGGATATCATGATCGAAGGGCCGGTCGGCGCAGCGTCTTTCAACAACGAATGGGGCCGCCCGGCCCTGAGCGGCTATTTCCGCACTTTCGAACAATCCATTGGCGGCCGCTTATGGGGTTACCACAAGCCGATTATGCTGGCCGGTGGTTATGGCAATATCCGTTCCGGACACGTTGAAAAGCTACGGCTATGCCGAAGGTTCGGCAATTATTGTTTTGGGTGGTCCGGCGATGCTGATCGGCCTCGGTGGCGGCGCAGCCTCTTCGGTCGGCAGCGGGCAGGGCTGTGAGGAACTGGATTTTGCCTCGGTTCAGCGCGGTAACCCGGAAATGCAGCGACGTTGCCAGGAGGTCATTGACCGGTGTTGCGCATTGGGCGACAACAACCCGATTATTTCCATACACGATGTCGGTGCCGGCGGCTTGTCGAAATGCCTTACCTGAGTTACTGAATGATAGCGAGCGTGGCGGCATACTTGAACTGCGGGATATTCCCAGCGCAGATGGCGCCATGTCACCCATGGAGATTTGGTGTAACGAGTCTCAGGAACGTTATGTGCTCGGTATCGAGCCTGAACGGTTGGAAGAATTTGAAGCTTTGTGCCAGCGTGAGCGCTGTCCTTATGCCGTGCTGGGAACGGCGACCAGGGAACGGGTGTTGCGTCTGAACGATGCATTGTTAAACGAGCCACCGGTTGATATGCCGCTGGAAGTCCTGCTCGGAAAAACACCTAAAATGCACCGTGATGCGACTTCCGTTGCAGTCAAGCCAACCGCAACCCAGGTCGATCCTGCCGATCTGGAGACCGCTCTTCTTAGGGTATTACGTTTCCCGGCTGTTGGCAGTAAATCGTTCCTGATCACCATTGGCGACCGTTCGGTCGGCGGCCTGGTGGCGCGCGACCAGATGGTGGGGCCGTGGCAGGTGCCGGTGGCTGATTCGGCAGTGACATTGCACAGCTTTCATGGCTACACAGGCGAGGCCATGGCCATCGGTGAGCGTGCGCCGCTGGCAGTGGTCGATAGCCCTGCCGCAGCCAGGATGGCAGTAACCGAGGCCATTACCAATATTGCCAGCGCACCAATTGCCAAACTTTCGGATGTGCGTTTGTCTGCCAAATTGGATGGCAGCAGCGGGAGAAGAAGGGCAGGATGCTGCATTGTTTGAGGCGGTATATGCAGTTGGGTATGGAGTTATGCCCCGCATTGGGTATCGCCATCCCGGTGGGCAAGGATTCCCTGTCACTCAAAACAGACTGGACTGATAATAATCAGCCACGACATATGCTCGCGCCGGTTTCATTGGTGATCACCGCTTTCGCACCGGTTTTCGATGCCCGTCTGGCCCTTACACCGGAATTAATCAGCACTGATGAAGCGAGTCGCCTGTTGTTGATCGACCTGGGTCATGGTGCAGATCGCCTGGGTGGGTCCTGCCTGGAGCAGGTGTCTGGAATATTCAGCGAACAGGTTCCCGATCTGGACAATGCAAGTGACCTGGCAGGCTTTTTTTGCGGCAATCCAGGAATTGATGAACGATAGTTTATTGCTCGCCTACCATGATCGATCCGATGGCGGTTTGATTACCACACTCTGCGAAATGGCATTTGCAGGACGTTGTGGGCTTGAATTGTCATTTGACCAATCCCTGGACGGTGATAGCCTGCGTGCGCGTCTGTTTGCCGAAGAGCCGGGCGCAGTGATCCAGGTTGCAGAGTCGCACTTGCAAAATGTGTTAGCGTGTTTCGCCAGGCATGGGCTGGAGGCACTGGTTGCGGATATCGGCAAGCCGGTTGAGGGTCACAGTCTCAGCATCAAAGCCGGACCGCGCAGCTACCTGCAAAGCGATCTGCGTTTGCTTCACCAGGCCTGGAGCGAAACCAGTTTTGAAATTCAGAAGTTACGTGACCATCCGGATTGTGCAGATGAGGAATTTGCCCGGACAGTTGAATGGGAACAAGTTTTTCTGAAACCTGAGTTGAGTTTTGATCCACATAAAATTTCGCAAGCCCCGGCCATTATCAATGGTGCAAAACCCGCCATTGCCATTTTGCGTGAACAGGGCGTCAATGGGCAGATTGAAATGGCCGCGGCATTTGATGCGGCCGGTTTCAGAGCAATTGATGTACATATGTCGGATTTACTGGAAAAACGCAGCAGTTTGGCAGAATTTCAGGGCCTGGTGGCCTGTGGTGGTTTCTCCTATGGCGATGTTCTCGGCGCAGGGCGTGGTTGGGCTGCTTCCATATTGTTCCAGGCGGAACTCAGAGAGCAGTTCCAGACCTTTTTTGAGCGCAATGACCGCTTTGCCCTGGGTGTTTGCAATGGCTGCCAGATGCTGTCTTCGCTAAAAGATATTATCCCGGGTGCTGACAGTTGGCCGGATTTTGCGGCCAACCGTTCAGGGCCAGTTTGAAGCCCGCCTGAGCCTGGTAAAAGTGACTGAATCTGCATCATTGTTTTTCAATGGAATGGTGGGCAGCCTGTTACCAGTAGCCACTGCACATGGTGAAGGTCGCGCACAATTCCAGCATCAGAAATTGCTGCCACAGGCACAGGTAGCACTGCAATATGTGAATGCGAACGGCAGCAGCGCAGTTGAATACCCGCAGAATCCCAAACGGTTCCCCGGAGGGTATTACCGGACTGTGTAATACCGATGGACGGATAACGATCATGATGCCCCACCCGGAAAGATCTTTGCGCACGGTCAATTTTTCCTGGGCTCCGGACGACTGGCCGGAGCTTAGCCCCTGGCAACAAATGTTCCAAAATGCGCGCCGCTGGGTGAACTGATGGGGCAGCAAGCAGGCAACCAGGAACTACGGCTGAGTGAATTACTGATCCTGGCATTTTTGTGGATGGTGTTCGGTTTTATGCTCTGGTATTACCTGAGCGCTTTTCATGGCGTACCGGTACGCCTGCTGGCCAACGAAATACTAAGCCGTTTGCTGGGCAGTGAATTTCTGAACATCATCCCCAACCCGGACCACCACTATTTATTCCAGGTGCAAACAAATGTACCTTTCCAGTTTCCCGATGGAAGCCGGGAGGCCTTGGGCTTTATCGTTAACCCGCTGGTCTTTGGTTTTGGTCTGCCCCTGCTATTTGGGCTGGTGATGGCCTCGGGGGTCTCCTTTTTAAGGAAAATGGGGATTTTATTGATTGGTTATGTCTGTGTCATGCTGATACAGGTATGGGGCGTTGTTTGGCAGTCATTGAAGATGCTGGCCTTCAATTTCGGACCGGATGCCCACCAGCTTGTCGCCGATGCGGGATTTCGGATGAGTTGATCGCCTTGTGTTACCAGTTGGGTGTTTTGATTTTTCCACCCCTGGTGCCCGATTATTTTGTGGGTGCTGGCCAACTGGACACTGATTGAGCAATTCACTGGCTGGCAACGGAATACAGATTCATGAGCGTCGGGAACTGTTGGTGCCCTGGCGAGGTCTTTGTCTTCGGCAGCGGTCATTTTACAGCACCCACTATAAACACTGACAGAAGCGGCTATAATTTCCACAATAGAAACAAACGCCCGCAGGGACAATACGTGCAAGCAACTGAAGAAGTACAAAACAACGAAACATCCAAAGCCAGGCACAGTTGAAAATGAGGTTTGTGTTTATCTGATTGAAAGTGGCCGCCTTAAACAGCCGGATCTCAAGCGAGCCGAGACTTTTCGCGACCAGAACGGCGGCGACCTGATCACGCTGCTGGTTCGTCTTGGTTTGGTTTCAGAACGGGATGTTGCCGAGGCTGAGTCCAGCCTGCTGGAACTACCGCTCATGTCCATTGCGGATCTGCCCGATGAAGCACCGGATATCGGCAAGCTGTCCTTACGCTACTTGAAACAGAACCTGTTGTTGCCGTTAAGTGTTACCGATTCTGAGATGGTTGTGGTAATGGCCAACCCCCGGGATAAATATGCCCTGAAGGCCCTGAGCCATGGCCAGCGGCAGAGGCCATTAATCCCACAGGTGGGCGTGGCTTCGGAAATTGAAAATGGTATTGAGAAACTTTACGGCGGTGGTCGTAGTGCCATGGGACAGATTATCGACACCCTCGATGTGATGGGGATGACGCTCTGGAAGATATCGAGCATCTGCGTGACCTGGCTTCCGAAGCCCCGGTCATCCGGCTGGTCAACCTGATTATGCAGAGGGCGGTGGAGGCGCGGGCATCGGATATTCACATTGAGCCATTTGAAAACCGGCTGAAAGGTCCGTTACAGGATAGATGGCGTATTACAGGAAGTGGAGGCGCCGCCTGCCAGTTCCACCGCGGCCGTTATTTCCCGTGTAAAAATCATGGCCCGGCTGAATATCGCCGAGCGCCGTTTGCCGCAGGATGGCCGCATCATGCACCGGGTGCAGGGTAAGGAGCTGGACTTGCGTGTGTCAACTATCCCCACCTCTCACGGCGAAAGCGTGGTGATGCGTATTCTCGATCGTGAAAGTATTGTGCTGGATTTCGATTCGCTCGGGATTTGATGACAGGCTAAAAGCAGGAGTTCGTCAAGAACCTGGAAATGCCGCATGGCATTATCCTGGTCACCGGCCCCACCGGGTCGGGTAAAACCACAACGCTGTACACGGCGCTGAGCCAGATCAATACCCCCTGAGAGGAAAAATCATCACGGTGGAAGACCCGGTCGAGTATCAGTTAGAAGGTATCAACCAGATCCAGGCGCAATCGTCCATCGGCCTTGATTTTTCCCATGCTTTGAGGGCGATCGTGCGCCAGGACCCGGATGTCATCATGATCGGTGAAATGCGTGACCTGGAGACCGCCCGGATCGCGATCCAGTCGGCTTTAACCGGTCACCTCGTATTATCCACCATCCACACCAATGATGCAGCGGGCGGTATTACCCGTATGTTGGATATGGGCGTGGAAGATTACCTGTTGACCTCCACGGTCAATGCTATCCTGGCGCAACGGCTGGTGAGAACCCTGAGCGAGGGTGCCAGGGAGGCAGTGCAACTGTTACCTGAAGTTGCAGCAGAGATGGGTTTCGCAGAATTCCTCGATCAGGACCGCTACACGGTTTACCGGCCGGTTCCAACCGAGGAAAACGCAACCGGATATTTTGGCCGGACCAGTATCCTGGAATTATTACAGATGTCAGATGCCATCCGTCGTCTGATCATGCAAAAGGCGACCTCTGGGCGAGATCCACGACCTGGCGGTGCAGGAAGGAATGCGCACCATGTACCAGGATGGCTTGCTTAAATGTCTCCAGGGTGTCACCACGATTGAAGAAGTACTCAGAGTGACCCAGGAAGCCTGATGCCGTTATTTGAATACAAGGCCGTTTCCCCATCGGGTGAGACCGTACGCGGCACGATGGAGGCCGCTTCAGAAGACTTTGTGATCGCCAAGCTCCAGGAAAGCGGCAATATTCCATTATCGACCAATGCGGCCGGCAAGGGCGGTTTCAGCCTGGATCTCCTGCACCTTAAAAGACGCGGCATGAATATCCGCGAGGTGGGGCAGTTTACCCAGCAACTGTCAACCTTGCTCGGTGCCGGTTTACCCCTGGATCGCTCGTTGCAGGTATTACTCGAATTATCTGAAAACGACCGTGTCAAACAGTCTGTGGCCGCTATACGGGACCAGGTGAGAGAGGGCGGAAGCCTGTCAGATGCGCTGGATGCACAGCATGGTTCGTTCAGCAGGTTGTATATCAATATGGTTCGTGCCGGTGAAATCGGCGGTTCCCTGGATAAGACGCTCGATCGTTTGGCAGATTACCTGGAGCGTAGCAAGGATCTGAAAGACAGCGTGGTTTCCGCCATGATCTACCCGATCATGCTGATGGTGCTGGCCGGTGGATCGCTGGTGCTATTGCTGACTTACGTGATCCCCCAGTTCACACCGATATTCGAAGAACTGGGCGGGGATCTGCCGCTGATTACCAAGATCGTACTGGCATTCGGCGGTATTTTGCAGAATTTCTGGTGGGGACTAGTTGCCCTGACGGTAATAGGGGTGATTATGTTTCGCCGCATGCTGGCCAATCCGGAACAACGTTTGAAGTGGGATACCAAGGTGCTGGGCATGCGCTGGGTTGGGTGACCTTGTTGCCAAGATGGAAATCGCACGCCTGTCACGTACGTTGGGAACATTGTTGACCAATGGCGTACCCTTGTTGTCCGGCCTGTCCATCGCGCGCAACGTCATGACCAATAGCCTGTTGCGGCAGACGGTCGAGAACACCACCCGAGGAGGTTAAAACAGGCGGCGGGCTGGCCCATAACCTGGCTGAAAGCGGGCACTTCCCGCGGCTTGCCTTGCAGATGGTCAGCGTAGGTGAGGAAACCGGCCAGCTGGATGTCATGCTGCTGAAAGTTGCGGATACCTACGATAAAGAGGTGAGGGTTACGATTGATCGCTTACTGGCGATTTTCACACCCGCAATTACGTTGTTGATGGCGCTTATGATCGGAACCATCGTCATGTCCGTATTGATGGCAATAATGGGCATTAATGAACTGGTCGGCTGAACCGACGGTCACAGAGTACAAGAACATAGAGACACAAGCGGCTGACACACTGAAAACAGGCCGTTTACACATTCCAGACCCTGGCAGGAGACTTTAAGAATGAATTTCAACAAGCATTATAAGATGCCCAATAACAGGCAACGCGGATTTACGCTGGTCGAATTATTACTGGTACTGGTGATACTGGCGTTAATCGCCGGCCTGGTATTACCGGGCATTATCGGCAAGGCCGAGAGTGCCAAGGCCAAGGCGGCCTCATCACAGATCAGCCGTATCTCGATGTCGGTAGAAAGTTTTTATCTTGATACCGGTAATACGCCTTCGTCGCTCGAAGAGTTGGTCAATCAACCCTCCGGCGTGACCGGCTGGAACGGCCCATATATCAAAACCTCCCTGTTAAAAGATCCCCTGGGGGCCAGCCCTATAAATACAGTGTTCCGGGAGAGCATGGGGATTTTGATATCGAGTCCCTTGGTGCTGACCGCCAGCGGGGTGGCGAAGGAAGGAACGCCGACATATCCAGCTGGGAATAATATGAGTTATAAGGTTACATAGAAGACGGTTTGAAAATTCATACTCACATGAAGTCTGGTCAGGCCCGGGGGTTCACCCTGGTCGAGCTGATGGTGGTCATGGTCATCATTGCGCTGATCATGGCGCTGGTGGGGACGTCGATGGCACGCAGTGTTTCCGGTGCGGAGGCGCGGGCTGCGACGCGCAAACTGGTGGCATCACTTCGCTACACCAGGGCGCGGGCCATTCTTGATAAAAAGGAACAGGTCTTTCTGGTTGATATTGAAAATCGCAGTTACCAGGTTCCAGGTCGCAAACAGATTGACCTGCCTGAAGGTGTAGATGTGACAAT
>PVMK01171213.1_pt1 | contig 43004 bp, 35 predicted proteins | sample 1853481 | NCBI WGS metagenome assembly PVMK01 (sample SAMN08533507, study PRJNA380276) | Marine sediment metagenome, whole genome shotgun sequencing project.
GGGTCTCGCCGTAGGTTCAAAATTTAGCGGCATTTTACTCCTATTACCTTTGACAGTTGCTGTGTTAATGCAAGTGGGGTGGAAACTCCCCAGGCGAGTCCTAATATTAGCTCTGACACTCTTTGTATCTTTGCTCTTATTCTTTCTCACTAACCCATTTGCCATTCTTGATAGCACCTGCCAGACAGACGCCCCAATTGCTTTTGGATCGTTAGAGATTCCACCCGCTCTATCCCAATCCTGTTATTTACAAAATGTCTACCAACAAGGGACCATGGTTCGGGGATTACGAGACGTACCGTTTGTGCGCCAATACATAGGAACTATCCCTTACATTTATTATTTGGAGATGCTATTTCGTTGGGGAATGGGTCCCTTGCTCGCCTTGGTTGGAATTATCGGATTTGGATGGGCAATTTGGCGTGCTGCAAGAGCATTTTCGTATTGGTGGCGCGACAGATCGGGCCGAGACCATCTATTGACAATTCCAGCTAATATTCGCCTTGGCAGCAGTGAATTTCTGTTTTCTTCAGGGGAATTAATTATCCTGGTGTGGGCTGTGCCATTCTTCCTTTCAACCGGCGCATTGTCCGTAAAATTTCCACGCTATATGCAACCACTTATTCCATTACTTATACTTTTTGGCGCAGCCATGTTATTTAGCATTAATATGAAGAAGGTTCAAATAGTGGCGATTGCTGCTGTTCTTGTGACGACCGGAATTTTTGCCTTGGCGTTTATTGGTATATATCGGCAGCCGCATCCTTGGATTGTTGCCTCCAGATGGATTTTTAATAATCTGGAATCGGGGTCGATCGTAGTTGGAGAAGTGTGGGACGATCCGCTGCCAGACAACCTTAACATTGGGGGTCATATACTAAATAGAAGTGATTATGACATGAAGGAGATCAATTGGTTGTCCGGGACTGAGCAAAATGATGATATTAATAAACTTCAGAATAACTTGGAAACTCTGGCAGAAGCTGATTATGTAGTTTTGTCCTCAAATAGGAATTACGGCGTAATTCCGAGATTGCCAGAACGATATCCATTGTCGAATCAATATTATCGGTTGCTCTTTGATGGCAGTCTAGGTCACGAGGTTGTTTACGTTGGGACGCGAATGCCTAATCTATTGGGTTATTACCTAAAACCCGATTCGTTTACCTGGCCTGGGCTTATAGCACCTGAGCGCGTTAATGAATTCTTCAATCAAAAATCTGGTTTGAACTGGGGCCGTTTTGATGAAAGTTTTACAGTCTACGATCAGCCTCTCGTGATCATATTGGCTAACCAAGAGCGTCAAACCGCCGCTGAAATGGAGACCCTCTTTGAAATTCAATAGGGTTCCTTTGAGTGGTGACAAGGTTTATAAGGAATATTTTCTTGTCTGAGAGTCCTCATAGAGAAATGACGTCACGATATTATCTTTACCTCACCGTATTTGTGGCTGGAATGACCACGCTTGCAGTCGAATTCACAACCAGCCGTCTGATGCAGACGGTGTTTGGTACCTCTAACATCGTCTGGGCAAATGTGATCGGATTAGTCCTGTTTTTTTTAACTATTGGCTACTTTATCGGTGGTCGTATTTCTGATAAGTATCCTCGCTTTGATGTCTTCTATGGTTTTGTTACATTTGCCGGATTCTCTAGTGTCTTTTTTCTTTTGTTGACCAGCGTTGCACTTCGTGGGGCAGCCAGTGCCATGGCTGCCGTGGATATTGGTGCAATTGTTAGCTCGCTTCTGCTTGTGATATTAGCCTTGGCTGTACCGATAACCCTATTGGGGGTTATTTCTCCATTCGCCATACGATTGGGGGTGCGCGACGTGAGCGAAGCCGGCAGAATCAGCGGGCGAATATACGCCGTATCTACCTGGGGTAGTCTGCTAGGAACTTACCTGCCTGTATTGCTGATTATTCCTGAGGCGGGCACGCGTCTCACTGCGGTTATATTTGGATCGTCATTACTCATTGTTGGCCTCGGGGGATTGTGGCAAGTTGGAAAGCGTACTCGATATCTTGGATTGTTATTGCCTCTAATCTTGCTACCCTTCGTTTTTATCTGGACGAGTGGAAATATCAAGAATGACCCAAATCAGATCTACGAAACTGAATCGGCTTACAATTATATTCAGGTAATCCGCCAAGGAGACTGTAATTATCTTCTTCTAAACGAAGGCCAGGCATACCATTCCTATTATTGCGATGGTGGTCGCGTACCAAGAATCTCCGTCTGGAGTTTTATGCTAGCAGCTCCGTTTTTTAACGACGCGTCCACCGGATATGAGGTGGAAAACTTGGCCGTAATCGGTTTAGCTGCAGGTACGATACCGAAACATTTTACACAGGTTTTTGGACCGATTCCTATCGATGGTATTGAACTTGATCAAGCGATAATCGATACTGGCATTAACTATTTCAACTTAGAAGAGCCGAATATTAATACAATTGCTGGTGACGGCCGGTACGAGATGAATCAATTAGATATTAAGTACGATATTATAACGCTCGACGCATATAAGGTGCCCTATATTCCCTGGCATCTGACGACCAAAGAGTTTTTTGGCGAGATAAAAGCTCATCTAAGAGAAGATGGCGTGTTAGCCATTAACGTAGGGCGTGGTGCGGACGATAGAAGATTGATCGGTGCGATTATAGCGACGCTGCAAACAGTTTTCCCAACAGTTCATACGATGGATGTCCCAGGTTCCTTTAATAGTATCTTGGTTGCCACGGTCCTGCCGACAAATCCCGAAAATATTATCAAAGCCCAGATTAGTCTGGACGAGGGTACAGACCCGTTGTTGCGAGAAGTGTTGCGGCAGGCTGGGAGTAGTTTGGTGCCCACAACTCCCTCCGAGGTCATCTTTACGGATCAGCGTGCACCGGTCGAGACAATTATTGATTCGATTGTCATTCGTTATCTTTTACAAGAGGGTCCTGCTGGTCTGCCAGGATTTTCAGGCTAAGTGATTATTTTATTTGACTATATTGCCTGTAAAATAAACTTTACTGACTCACAGTTCCTTGTCCTAAAGGAGAGTTGCTTTGAACAACCAAAAGATTGCCAAATTAGTCAGGTGGGTAGTAATTATTGCCATACCCTTCTTCTTAACCACGGGTACTTTACGATTGATAATCGGCTGGGATAGCCCTAGCTTTCCAGAGTTTGAATACAATCGAATTTCTCCGGATCAATTTGGTTTTTCCAAAGAAGAACGATTGCAATTCGCCACAGCAACGCTTGATTATTTGCGCAGACCCGAATCTGCTCAGCAGGTAATCAACCTATTGGAAGATGTGCGGCTCCCTGGGGGCGAGTCGCCACTATACAATCAGCGTGAAATTGGGCATATGCTGGATGTCAAGAATGTCATCGATACGATTCGATCCTCATTTTGGATCGTTGCTATCTTGGTTGCTGGTGGTTTAATTTTTCTATTTCTTAAGCCAGAAACCCGAGTCCAAGGCTATAAAGCCATAATGTATGGTGGCGCTTTTACGACTGGTGTTCTTCTTATCATGCTCGTCTTAATTCTCATCTCATGGAATCTAGTATTTACTCAGTTTCATGAAGTATTATTCCCCCCAGACACCTGGACCTTCTATTTCTCGGATTCTCTTATTAGATTATTCCCAGAACAGTTCTGGTTTGACTTCGGACTGTTATGGACAGGGCTAATTTTTATTGAGGGGATATTGCTTACCGTACTTGGTTATTTTCTATTGAAAAGAACACGTTAGCCATCATTATTGACCTCAATGATGTTGGTTTGGTAGGGATAAACCCAGAATTCGAGTTTGATTTTGTCATCACCCTCCCCAACGGTTAATTCATAGTAACCTGCTACGATGTCATCGAAAACAAAGTTTTCCTGCCATTTGCCGTCGGAATTCACACTGCTGTCGGCGTAGCTAGTCGTTTCAGCATAAGCAGATGGTGCGTCGATTCGCCGCAAACTTAACGGCGCATTAGGAATAGCTTGGCCAGCGCTATTTGAAATTTGACCAGCGACAACACCTCGATCTGGAAATGGATAAAGCCATAGCAACGGATTCCGAGTTGCACTATAGCTGTTTTCTCCAACGCGGACTTCGAAATGTAGATGCGGCCCATCGGCGACTCCACTTGCCCCCGAAGAAGCGATAAGATCTTGGGCTAAAACTCGCTGACCGACGCTAATATATATATCAGATAGATGGCCGTAAAGGCTATAGACCGCTTGACCGTCAAGCCCGGTATCATGTTCGATTACCACCACATTTCCGTAAAAATTGGGTGCAGCGCCTAGTTCAGATTGTTGATCATCGCCGGCAACAATTACGGTTCCGCTAGCTGCAGCCAATATTGGCGTGCCTCTTATGACATTGAATTCCACCCCATGATGGGTTCGTAATGTTCCACCTCGATCGCTACCATAAGGGTAGGCTTTGTCGGTCCACACTGTTCCTCCCTCAGGAATAGGCCGCCGCAGCCAATAATGGTCCCAAGACTGTGTCTGGGGTAGGGCAGGGGCCGTAAACGTCGGCCGAGGGGAGGCCGGTGGGCTAGATGTAGAAGGTATAACATCAAACTCATCGTTGTTCGCCGCCTCACTCTGATTCTGTTCTGGCTGACCAATGATCACTGTAACCGTAGCCGATAATTCATCGCTGCTTAATGGGCTAAATGCTTGTTGACTCTGAGGACCTACGACTGTGCTGATAAGCGGGGGCGGGACGGTTGAGCCAATCGCCGGCGTTGTGGAACCGTCTAGATCTCGGTCGGAATTATCCACAGTATTTGATTGGCAGGCACTTGCTAAAAGTGTGAATAAAATGAACCAGGCCAGGAGCCAAGAATACTGCATCCCTTTCCCGCCGGTGAATTCGTGGAACTGTTGACGCCACCATCGCATATAATCTAGAATCCTCCCCTGGTGGCAGCAGTTGAAATAGATTCCTCTACAATTTGACGAGATTTCAACTCTAATTGATCCAATTCTTCCAACCATCGTTTGGCTTGTTCTCTATCCTTCAAGCCAACAGCATTTATCTTGACATTCATGGCCGCAATTTTCACTGCTGATTGAGCTAATATCGCCGCCGCGGCCGCATCTGTCACCGCATTAGCATTGCCAAAAGATGCAATTCGTTTGGCAAGTTGAGCTACCTCAAAGCTCAAGCGGGCAACGCTGATAGGTATAGCCGCCGCTTGGAAGGTAGCTGCTTCAATATTTACTTCTCGCTCTTCTTCTGAAAGACTATTCTCTTTCCAGGCAACCATCAGTTGTTCAAACGCCACCGAATCCTCAACAACTGCATTCGCTAATTTTGCCTGTAGCATGGCTGCGCTGTTGAGGAGTTCCTTCGCCTCCGCTTCAACATGCTTGTATTTCTTTCGGCCAACCGTCAGATTTGAAACCATCTGCGTTAGCGCTGCTGCTACCGCACCAGTAAGCGCGGCTGCCGAGCCGCCCCCTGGTGTAGGTGTACCGGAAGCGGTCGCTTCCAAGTACGCATGGGGAACAATATCCGTATCTTCTTTGCTGGTCAGACGTAATTCCAAAATCTGATCATCGTCAATATCGTCAATCTGCAAATACCACTTGGCGCTCTCTAACAAAGCCTGTTCTGGAATCAATCCCACCAGCTCAGCTTTGGTGATTGACAACCCGTATCTACTTGCTTCTCTTTTTACAGCCTCTTGCACCAAATAAATGGGCGTCTTATTGAAATCTGTCAAATTCATGCTTACCTGAGCCTGACCTTCAACCAAAAAACCCAGTGCTTGAACAAACCGTAATCCTCCACTACTAAATCTTACCGATTTAGCGATTTTATTGGCAACGGCTACATCATCGGTGTTTAGATACAAATTATAGGCTATGAGAAATGGCCGAACGCCGATAACAGTCGCTCCCCACGACTTTGCTTCGGCCGGACCGTAATCTGGTTTATGATGCTCGCTAGTGGCCACGACTTCTCGCCAGTCTTCATATTCACCGCGCCTAATATTTGAGAGTCTCTTCCGTTCAGGACGGGTTGCCGCTTCACCGTATAGATAAACAGCAATTCCTAGTTCGTCGCCTACCCGTTTGCCAAGTCTCTGGGCTAGAGCAATACAATCTTCTACAGTTACCCCTTTCACTGGAATAAATGGGCAAACATCGGTGGCTCCGATTCGCGGATGTTCGCCCTGATGAGCATCAAGATTGATGTGTTTGGCAGCTTCAGCAATGGCTTGAAAAGCGCCTTCTTCAACTGCCTCGAGTCCACCCACGAAGGTAATGACGCTTCGATGATGGTCTGGATCAGCACTTACATCAAGGACGCGAGTTCCTGGAACGGAGCGAATAGCGTCGGCGATTGCATTATAAACCTCTGGTCTTTGTCCTTCGCTAAAGTTCGGGACACACTCAACGATTTGTTTCATGAATCATTTCCTTTGATTGCCTGCATTAGGCTGTACCAATCTTGGATAAGTTCTACAGGTAATGGTAACAAAACTTGGGATTGTAGCAGATGGCTTGACTTGCTCAAATCGACCAGAAAGCCATAATCAGTTCAGTTTCGCGCAAAGGAATTAAAATGATCGATTCAGTTAAAGCAATAGAAAATGAAGATCTTGAATCTTTCGTTTCAATTGTTGCTGGAGCTTTTTCAGATATTGACCTCCAAAAACCAGGTTCACGCGAGAAATTCTTGCAAAGATTAGCAAAAATATATCTTGATCCCACTCGTTCAATGTACGGTCTATTTAGAAATAACCAGCTTTTAGGAGGGATGATCTTATATGATTTTATAATGAACGTGCGTTCGACTTTCCTGCCGGTCGGCGGTGTTGGGCTTGTTGCTGTTCATCTTCTTCATAAGAAAGAACACGTTGCCAAAGAGTTGATTGACTATTACTTTCGCCATTTTAGAAACAAGAAAGTTCCACTACTTATCCTCTATCCCTTTCGGCCGAATTTTTATCGTCAAATGGGTTTCGGTTATGGAACGAAGATTAATGAGTATCGTGTCCGGTCCTCTGCCTTTAAACGGGGCAAAGTCAAGTCACATCTGCGATTTCTTGACGAGACAAATATTGAGGGGCTTCTAGACTGTTACAATCGGTCTGTTCAAAGGATTCATGGCATGGTTTTAGGTTCCCCAAGAGAATTTGAATACTTATTTATGAGTTCAACGCACTATGTAGTTGGCTACGAGAAGAACAATTCAATAAAGGGATTCCTAGCGTTTCACTTTGAGAGGAAAGTATCTCAAGAAATCACCTCAATTCGGGTTAGTCACCTGATATTTGATGATCGAGATGCGCTGGGCGAAATGCTTACCTTTGTTCACACTCAATTGGACCAGTTCGAGTGGGTAACCATTACAACTCACGATGAAACATTTCACCACCTGTTGAGTGATCCGCGTAACGCGTCCCGCAATATCATTCCTCATGTTCACCATGAAAGTAATGTGCAAGCTGTTGGCTTGATGTACCGAGTTCTAGATGTCGCTGGACTATTTGGGGCCCTTGATGACGTCCGCTTCGGGGATGTTAGCTGCCGTCTACGTATCGATGTTAAAGATAGTTTTCTAGCTGAAAATGAGGTTGAAAATATAATCCATTTCCAAAATGGCCGGCCGATCCTCGGAGAATACGACTATGAAGTATCCATCGAACTGGATATTTCCGACTTTTCTTCTTTAGTTATGGGTGTTATATCTTTTAAGAAATTATACCAATATGGCTTGGCTAAAATATCCGATCTGAGTTTCCTGGAAACGATACATCGTTTGTTTTGGGTCGAAGACAAGCCTATCTGTTTGACCAGGTTCTGATCTTGCGACCCACACTTTTTTAGGCCATAGTCAATAAACATGCGCTCTGAATCTTCTGATAATATTGTTTTACGCGCCTGTTGAGGGTTAGTACAGAGAAATGCTCATAGTTGACAAAGTAGCTGCATTTATTACCAGAGATCAATCCGAGTTAGACCAACTATTGGTCTTTGAGCATCCAATGGGCGATATTCAACTTCCAGCTGGCACCGTTGAATTAGGCGAATCGATAGAGGACGCTGTCATACGGGAAGTGCATGAAGAGACCGGAATTGACCATGCGAAAATCATCGCCAAGCTGCGCTCATTTGCGAGGACTTTGCCCGAACATGATAAAATTGTTACTCGGATGAGCAAAATATTCTCCGAACCAGCTTTTGATTCTTCGTCCGAAGGCTATGGGCTTACCCGAGGAACGCCGGTGGAAGTAGTAGCTGAGATAGGCCCTTTCGTGGAAATTGTGACTGACCCGCTCGACTTCAGTCACAGTCCACCCGAAAGAGTCTATAGAGTTCGAGGCTATATTAGAAAAAGCTTGTTGGCCTCCAAAATCCGTCGCCATCTGTTCCATCTGAAGGTGGGAGAGATTATGCCTGATTCATGGACAATCTTTTCTGACGGATTAAATTTCCAACTTACATGGGTTCCGATTGGATCCAAAACGGGTTTGAACCCACGGCACAACCAGTGGCTTGAATCTGTTCGTTCAGAGCTGCTCGCCTCTTATAGAGACAGTCAATCAGAGTAGGAGTTTTCCTAGATAATGCCGCGGATTCGTGAGCTTGGCATCTATCAGAGCGTTTTGCCGCCAGGGCCTCTAAATGCCATTACCGACGTCAACGGCGTGTCGGTAGGGCTTAGCAACTACTTATAAAGGGAAAAGGGGCTTGGCGGCCCGGTAAGGGCCCTTTTAGAACGGGTGTGACGGTCGTCAGGCCCCATCCAAGAAACTTGTATTCCGAATAAGTGCCCGCGATGGTTCACACAATTAATGGATTCGGTAAGGTCGTCGGATTCGAGCAAGTACGCGAACTTGGATGTATGGAAACACCAAGTGCCTTAACAGGTACCCTCAATGTACCTCGGGTAGCCGATGCCTTAATAACTCTAGCCATCGAACAAAATCCACATATTGGAATTGGATATGATAAGCACGACCGCCAGGGCTATCCAAGGGTAAATCCCCTCGTTGGCGAAACAAGCAATGGATACTTGAGTGACATTCATGGTCGACCAATAGGATTAGCCGAAGTTCGTCAGGCTCTGAAGTCCCGGTCGAGTCGAGTTCAAGAGGTGACCGTGGGTGCGGGAACAGGTACTTCATGTTTCGGTTGGAAGGGAGGCATAGGCACTGCGAGCCGGGTTTTACCCGATGAGTTAGCAGGTTTCACGGTTGGGGCCTTTGTTCAAAGTAATTACGGACGGCCGGAAGAGTTAACCATAGATGGCCTGCCTATTGGGCGACATTTACGGCCGTCAAGAAGTCAATCCCAAATATCAGCCGGATCGATAATGATAATTTTGGCCACGAATAGTCCGCTAGATGCCCGGCACCTTGGACGCTTGTGCCGGCGAGCGGTATTTGGATTAGCCCGCACCGGAAGTACCTGCCATGGAGGTAGCGGGGATTTTGTTATCGCCTTCAGTACTGCCTGCACCATTCCAGGGGTATCCGGCGAATTTATTCTCACTAGAAAGGTGCTAGGGAATGAGCAAATTTTGATTGATCAGCTCGGTCTTGCAGTTATTGAATCTGTGGAAGAGGCTATTTACAACAGCTTGTTTATGGCCGAGACTATCGTCGGCCGAGATGGCAATAAGCGTCTTAAGCTTTCTATCTCCGATGTCCTTGAGATCGTCTCTAAATATGCTAAGAATGAAAGGATGTCGGAATAAAAAATGCCCTGAGTGGCTTGGCAAGGGGGTCTGGCTTACCAAGACATAGGCGGATACTAAGGCAACGAATCTCGTGGTGGCCTAAGACAAATGTTCGCTCTACCGAATTCACAGGTATAAGGAGCGTGTCGGCACACTATAGGAGACTCTTTAACGCTTCAGTCTTAAACTGCCGCCTACTGCTCCATCCAGGGCACAGTTTCAATTTCATTATAATTGTCAGATACTACCAATGTCAATCAAAAAACCTTAAAGAATTAGATTCAATGGACAAATGCCGACAACTCCCTTCCGACAATTGCCTATTACTCAGAATGAGTATTTATTGGAGAGCAGGATGTTGCCCTTATGATGATTCATGTCTCCTCGTTATATAAATGGCAGACTTTTATCGGTCGTTTGTGACCCCTCTAAACTTACCCGGTTGCACTCTGGATCAAATTGACCTTGATTTGCACGCTGTTATAATTGCCACCGTGCTTGTAGCCATTGCCTAGTTTTAATGCGGAAGCCAACATGAATGGACAGGCCAGAACTTCAATGGCTGTATTGGAAACCTGGGAGGATAAAATCCCAATCATGTGGGCTATCCAACTACTTTGTGCAGGGGTGCTGATGGTGGAGAAATGGAGTTCTTATGCAACGTAAAACTCAAACACTCGCCATACTAGCCTTGTTACTTCTGATATTATTGTTGATCGGCTGCAATACGGATGACAGCAGCTTGACGTCCTCGACAGCTACTTTCGGTGATCTGGTCGGAGAATTTGAAGGAGATCAAGGAATCGAGGGACAAGAGGGATTCGTTCCGACAATCTATCCCACCAGAACAGCGTTACCGACAGCAACTGGTGTTTCACCACCGGCAACGTCGACTCCGAATCCTACTGTTACCCCTATAGATTACCAACAGACTGCTGTTACCCTAAGCTATAAAATTCCAGGTATTGGATTGGATAGGCGCATTTCAGCGAACATCTCCAGCCAAGTCGAAGTGACAGATGCAACCACAAACCAGGTTGTCAAGCTAAGTAACCAGCCTCAAGTATTGATCGAATTACAACAAGTACTGAAGGACATTGAGTTGGAGCCCATACAGTCTGACTGCTCAATGTGTGTCAGACTCGAGTATGAGCTGCCTATTGCGGGAAAATCAGGAGCAGGTTGGTTACAAGATCGAAGGCTGTTGGCCAGTCTAGAGAACTACACTGCCGCATTATTGGGTGCCCATTATCCAGAAGGGACATTGATAGGCTTACGACGTACTGCCACGCTATTTCATCCTGCCCATACGATTGCAGTAACCGAAGATGGGCAAATATGGCATTGGAAAGCAAACGAATCGCGCGTTCAATCATCCAGCGATTACGGTGATGAGATTATTCCACTCCTAGAAGCAAAAGAACGGCTTGAACCTGAGAACTTGCGGGAGAGGTATGTCATAAGTTGCCCGCAAGGACCTGGATACGAAGAGTTGTATCTGGCAGATGACGAGGAAGACATCAAAATCCGGCTGACCTGTCCGGAGTTGACACTACCCAGCGCGTTGATGTCCATCTATGTCAGCCTGGATGGACTCGTAAATGAATTAATAGAACTCGATCAATCAGATTCGCCAGAACTATTAGTGCCATTATCAGCCTTACTTTTCTTTGAGCGTGATGATGGTTTTATTCTTACCGTATTCCAAGATAACTCTGTCTCACTGGTCGCTGATCAAGGTCAAATCTTAACTGGCACTATTTCAAAAACGGTGGTACTGAGCTTAACAAATCAACTTGTCGAATCAGAGCTGGTTCAGCCTGGCATGGTTGATATATTACAGGAAACATATCCAAATAATATCTTTTTGCGTGGAGAACAGGATGTTTACGAGACCGGGTGGCTCGATTCTATAAATCCCGAGTTGACTGACTTTATTGCCTGGTTAGATGATCTTATACAGCAGATCCAGTTCGGTCCTCCTGAGGATGAAGCAGCCGCTGATACAGCGTTGACCCCCACACCAGTTCCTACTGAAGAATCAACTTCGTAATCGCGGCCATTCACAGTAGTTTGTAGAAGCTCGTAATTCAACGATTGCCTTGCCTATCGATAGTCTGGGATGCAAAGGAAAAACCTCGAGAGCGTGGTGCTTTATTTGATTGCGGGACAAGGTGCGAAAGTGCCTCTAATAGTTTCCCTTCATCGCATCGTTCTGTTACACGGTTAGATTTATGCAGGCATTATCACTTAAAGCCGGGCAGCTTACTTATCTTCGTAATGTCTCACCCCCAAAGCCAGGGCAAGATGAAGCCCTCATAAAGATTCTAATTGCTGGCATCTGTTCAACGGATTTAGAAATCGTCAAAGGATATGCTGATTATGAGGGTATCCTTGGCCATGAATTTGTTGGATTTGTTGAAGATGCAGCCGAAGCAGTCTGGATTGGCCGAAGGGTCGTGGGCAGCATTAATATTGGTTGCCAGGATTGTGAGGTTTGCCATAACGATGGTCCTGAACATTGCCTAAACCGAACTGTCCTTGGAATCCATAGTCATGACGGTGTTTTTGCTGACTATGTGACTTTGCCCATAGATAATCTATACCAGATTCCTCAGAGCGTCAGCGACGAGCAGGCTGTTTTCACCGAACCATTGGCGGCTGCCTTGCGTATTCTCGAACAGGTCGTTGCCTCCCCTTCAAGGCGTTTAGCTGTTATCGGTCCTGGCAAATTAGGTATGCTAGTTGCTCAAGTTCTGGCCTTATCCGGAGCAGATCCAACAGTAATTGGTCGTCGCCAGTCTTCTTTGGAAACGGCACGTAACTTGGATATGCAAACGGGTTTGGTCGAGCATTTAGCGGACAACAGCTTTGATCTGATAGTGGAAGCGACTGGAAATGAAGCAGGTCTGGCACAAGCATTGCGGCTTGTAAAGCCCAGAGGCGTCCTGATATTAAAGAGTACATTTTCCGGCATTTCACGAATTGACTTGACCAAACTTGTTGTGGGGGAAGTTAGCGTTATCGGATCGAGATGCGGTCCGTTTGGACCTGCACTTCGTCTTCTCGAAAGTGGGTCGATTAAGGTCGATGACATGATTACCGCCTCCTACAAATTATCTGAGGGGGTAGCCGCTTTTAAGCATGCAAGCCAGCCAGGAATTCGAAAAATCCTTTTGCGACCGTAAAAAGTTTAACCTCCAACGCAACTGAATCACCCCTCCAAATGTATATTACGATAGTTGACTTTGTTCATATCATGGAATAAAATTAGAACAAATGAGCTATCGAGTGATCAGAGCAAGCGAAATCGTCAGCTACGTTTATTGTCATCGTGCCTGGTGGCTTCATCAAGAAGAGCGTCAGCCGGGAAATATTAGCCAGTTTATTCCTGGCACTGAGTATCATCGCGATCATCATCGGCAAGTAATGCGCTCGAAACAGATAAGCAAAGTGGCGCTTTTTTTCTTATTCACTGCCGTAGGTTTGGCCGCTTTTTGGTTGGTTTGGTCACTATGATCGGTGAAGGGGCTGGGCTAGGCTGGCTGGTAGCTGCCCTCATTTTGCTTATGTTGGCAATAATGCTGTGGTTCATCTCCAAAAGAAATCTTGCCATGACTGGTCTTCCAGCTGGAAAAATAATCTACAGTGATGATGGTTCTTGGATTCCGCTGGACGAGCCGTTATTTTCAGAAGAGCTCAACATCGTCGGCCGGCCTGACTATGTCGTGAGTAAAGCAGACGGTACCATAATTCCGGTAGAGATTAAGTCTGCATTGGCTCCGTCTCAACCGTTAGATGGACATGTGATGCAATTAGCAGCCTATTGTTTTTTAGTCGAGCAGAATTTTGGAATAAGACCTCCTTATGGCATATTGCAATATCGTGACCAGGCCTATGCTGTAGAATATAGTAGGGAACTAGAAGTAGATCTGGAATTGCTCCTCGAAGAAATGAATCAGGACCTCAACGAAATCGAATTGGATCGCGATCATGACGAATGGATACGTTGTGATCGATGTTTTTTCAATCCCGAATGTCGCCAAAGCCTCGCCTAATTAATATTCCCTTTTCACATATTAAGTAACCATAATTTGAGCAACTGCAAAACATTTGCCGAATGCAGTTGGCCTGTTTGTTCCCCGAGTTATAATTACATCTTTCAATAACCGAGAATATCTACCATCGGCGGTCGCTTTGGAGGTGATCCGTGGCAATTTTTTCATCCATAATTTGGTAACCGTCGAACACTTGATTGGCGAAACAATATTGCATGATCAGAGTAGATAGCGTCTAAATGAGTTTGGAGAGTGAATTTTGAAGACTATTGAGCGTTTAACGGGAATGCTCGATGTGCTTCCTGAAGATCGTCTGTATTGGGACATGATCACAAGGAAGGCTGTTGATTTGGCTGAGCGTTATGGTTTTCGGCGAATCAATATCCCAATTATTGAGAAAGATGAGCTTTTCTCACGGGGTATTGGTAAGGCATCGGACTTCTTTATCAAAAAGGAGATGTATACTATCACCGAAGAAGATGGTGATCGCATAACATTGCGCCCAGAATTTACGGCGGGTATGGTTCGAGCTTATCTTCAGAATGGCTTAACAAATTGGCCTCAGCCGGTAAAGATCTACACCATCGGACCACTTTTCCGGCGTGAGCGTCCGCAAGCTGCCCGATATAGACAACATTCGCAATTTAATCCTGAAATATTGGGTACCTGGGACCCGGCAGCCGATCTTGAGATAATGATGCTGGCTGGCAACCTATATCGGGAACTGGGATACAAAAATCTAACTTTTCAACTAAATAGCACCGGATGCCCAATCTGCAAGCCCCAATACGTAGAGAAACTAAAGGAGTATTTATCAAATCATCACCAGAAACTTTCCGAGGTAGACCAAGAACGCCTAATACGGAACCCTCTGCGAATATTAGACAGTAAGGATACCGGGATAGACAAAATATTGGCCGACGCGCCACATATAGTCGATTATTTGTGTGATGATTGCGCTTCTCATTTTCTGGATTTACGGAACTTGCTTGATGCGCTTAATCAATCATATACAATAAATTACCGTCTTGTTCGGGGCATTGACTACTACACAAAGACAGTTTTTGAACTTTGGGACAAAACAATTGGTGCCCAGGCATCTCTTTGTGGTGGCGGAAGATATGATGGTCTTGCAGAAGCCATTGGAGGACCATCTACGCCAGGAGTCGGCGTTGGCATTGGTATAGAACGCATTGTTATTGGCCTGAAGAATCAAGAAATTCGAGCTTATGAAGAATCAAGGCCATCAGTGTTGCTTATCCACTTTGGTGGTGGTACAAAGATTCAAGCTATCAAACAAACTTATGCGCTGAGGGAAAATGGAATAAGTTCCAGAATTGCCTTTGCTCGTGAGCGGAGGAGCATGAGATCACAAATGCGGGAAGCTAATCGTCATCAAGTGAAATTTGCTATCATAATCGGTGAGGATGAGCTTGCCGAAGGATCCGTGGCTATTCGCCAGATGGATAATGGAGAGCAATTCTCTGTAAAATCAAGTGAAGTCGTTTCTTGGGTATCTATAAAAATGAGTGGAAGTTAGGTTAAACATCGATGGGTCTGATAGGAATTCTATATAATTCAGTTTCAGGTGCAGCAGGCTTGATGGCTGCTGATGTTAGGAGTTGGTTAGAACAGGAAGGATACGAAGTTTGGACGTCTTCGACTGATGGTTTGAAAGGGCCTGCAGAAAAGGTGGCTCGCTCATCGCTTCTTATTGTGTTGGGAGGAGATGGAACAACGTTATTAGCCGCCAGGTTGGCCGCATCGGCCGAGGTTCCTATTTTTGGTATAAATTTGGGGCGAGTTGGTTTTCTGAGTGAAGCCAGTCCGTCAGATTGGCGGGAGAGATTAACTAAGGTCTTAAATCAGGAACATTGGATAGAACAACGTCTCATGTTGAGAGCTCAGGTAAAGAGGGGAGACCAGATATTGGGAGATATGATGGCTCTTAATGACGTGGTTGTTAGCAGAGGTGCCCAGGTTCGCGTTGTTCGTTTCCACCTCTATGTTGATGACGATCATGTCACTTCTTACACGGCCGACGGCTTGATTACCGCTACCCCAACTGGGTCTACTGCCTATTCCATGGCTGCTGGTGGGCCTTTGTTGCCACCCCAACTGCAGAATTATTTAGTCCTTCCCGTCGCTCCTCATCTCAGCTTTGAAAGGCCATTAGTCTTACACCAGGAAGCGATCGTGAAAATACGGGTTGAGATGCGACATGAGGCCATTGCTACGGCCGATGGCAAAGAAGCTGTGAATCTGAATGATGGAGACGAGGTAATTATCTCAAAACACCCGTGTATGAGTTCGTTTGCCCGGGTTGATGGGCCAAGTTATTTTTATCTGCGCTTAATGCGCCGCCTGAGCTTTTGGTCTCGCAAACAGTAGTACAGCGTTAAGGAATATAGATGGAATCAAATTCACCGCGAATCCGATCATTATTGCGCCAGGCTAATCGAGTTGCTGCTGGAGGTAAACGTGCGGCCGCGGAACAACTTTACCGTCAGGTTATTGAGGAAGCTCCAGAATCAGCGGCTGCCTGGGCAGGACTCGGAAACGTACTGAACAAACAATCTGCAAAAGAAGATGCTTATCATAAGGCCCTAGCCATCGACCCAGATAATGAAATTGCGGCCAAAGGAATGGAACAGCTTCATGCGGTGAAGCCTGAGAATTCAGGCCTGGATGAAAATGGCCAACAGAAGTTGAGCTCGGTTGACACGTCCAATCCAACAAATGAGTTGACTGATCTCGAGCCAGGCCTCGTTAAGGAAAAGAAGGATTACGTTCTTTCTTCAATAGATTCTGATATTGGTTCCTCTAATGTTGGAGTTGGTCATGACCATCACGAAAGCGAAGTTTCAAGCGGCGCTCAAGTATTATTTTGCGCCAATCATCCGAGCCGGGAAACTTATTTACGCTGTAATAAATGCAGCAAACCAATTTGTAGTAGCTGCGCCCATCACACCCCGGTAGGTTATCGTTGTCCCGAGTGCATTCGCGAGCAGGAAGACATCTTTTATACTGCCATACCCTTAGACTATGTAGTGGCTGTACTTGTCGCCGTTCCGCTGAGTCTGATCGGTGGCATATTGGCGCCTCGTTTAGGCTTTTTTGTGATATTTCTGGGCGCGATTGTCGGTAGTATGATCGGCCGAATCGTTTTTCGCGCTATCGGCCGTCGGCGCGGACGAGGGTTACCTCAACTTGTTAGCGCCATTGTCGTCGGCGGCGCACTGATTCCATTGTTGCCGACATTCCTGTATCTGCTTTCTGGACAGTTTAATATTAACTTGGTGGGCTTGATTTGGCCGGTCATCTATATGGTGACTGCCTCCGGGGCTGCATACTACCAAATGAGATAAAGACAAAGGATATCCTGCTCGTACCAGGTGAAAAGGTATGTTGGTCGAACTTTATATACGAAATTTCGCCATCATTGATGAGCTTCGTCTTCAATTAGATGGTGGACTTAATGTGCTTACAGGAGAAACTGGCGCAGGTAAGTCAATTATTTTAGACGCCATGGCTTTGGTGCTTGGCGATCGTGCAGACACAACTTTTATTCGGCAGGGTACCGATGGCGCCTATGTGGAGGCGGCGTTCAATCTGGATCCCAGTACGCACAATGAGTTATCGTTAATTCTTGAACGCGAAGGATTGGAAAGTGAGCAAAGTGATGTTCTATTGCTCTCACGTGAACTTCGCCTAAACGGTCGTAACTTTTCCCGTATTAATGGTCGAGCTGTCAACCTGTCAATTCTGCGGGACTTTGGCAGACAATTGGTTGACATCCATGGTCAAGGGGACCATCTATCTCTCCTTAATCCGCGTTCTCATTTGCCATTATTAGACGCCTATGGTGGATTAGATTCCGATCGGTCAAGCGTCGCATTGTTGGTCGCCACATTACGCCAGATCCAACAACAGCTGATACAGTTAAAACAAGATAAACGAGTCATTGCCCAGAGAATCGACTTTCTACAATATCTCGTTGACGAAATCCAGTCGGCAAACTTGATCGATGATGAGGATAATATCCTGATCATCGAAAGATCGCGTCTTGCTAATATGGAGCAGCTAAAACAACTATGTCAGGCTGCTATATCCGATCTTGGGGGCTTCGAAGACGATTCACCCTCCGCATCTGACCTCCTTGGGCAGGCCGAAAAATCAATTGCCAAATTGGCAAGTATCGATGAGGAATTGGCGCCAGCCCTGGCGAGGATTCAAGGGCTAAATTATCAGTTCAATGACTTATCAGCGGAGCTAATGGCTTATCAAGAACAGCTTGATCACGATCCCCATCGACTCACTTTTGTCGAGGAAAGGATCGAGTTAATTAATACTCTTAAACGTAAATATGGACCAAGTATTGCCGACATATTAAAAGCAAAAGAAGATGCCATCACTGAACTTGAATCGATCACCCAAAGTGAAAAACAAACAGAAGCACTCGAAAAGAAAGAGCGACAACTGCTTCACGAAATTGGAGAGCTCGGTCTTGCTTTGTCTAAAAAGAGACTTTCGGCAAGTTCAGGGCTTTCGTCAGAAGTTGAACGGGAGCTGAAAGAGTTAAACATGGAACGGGCTGCCTTCAGAGTTAGTCTGGTTCAGAATCAAGATGAATTGGGAGCCTTCATCGATGATAAACGAATCTCTTTTGATGCAACTGGAATTGATCAGGTTGAATTTCTGATTTCTACCAATCCAGGCGAGTCCCCCCGTCCCTTGGCAAAAGTGGCCAGTGGAGGTGAGACATCTAGGCTCATGCTGGCGTTGAAATCAGTTCTGGCAAAGGTTGACGAAACACCGACCCTTATATTCGATGAGATTGATCAAGGAATTGGTGGCCGAGTTGGCGATGTTGTGGGCCGCAAACTCTGGGGCTTGACCAGGCCTTCGCGCCATCAGGTTATTGTTGTTACCCACTTGCCTCAGTTGGCCGGTTATGCCGACGGCCATTACCATGTTAGCAAGAGCCTTGCCGGAGACAGAACGACTACTTCAGTGTCACGTTTAGATTTAAATGAACGAATTCAAGAACTTGCCGCGATGCTTGGTACTCACGATGATTATGCAACAGGCGGTGCCGAATCGATTCTACAGCAAGTGGCTACAGCCAAGCGCGCTAACTAAGGCTGAGTTTCAGCTTGCAGCTCGCTTAATGACTGCTCATTAAGGTATGAAATCGCAGCCTGCAACTGAGCATCAGCGGTAACTCCTTCGAATGTTTCAGACAACGTTACATGAATATCCGGCTGAATTCCCTCTCCATGGACCCAAGAACCATCCGGAGTTAGCCAGCGGGCAATCGTGATTCGAACGCCCCCTCCGTTGCTTAACGATTCCCAGGTTTGGACGGTGCCTTTTCCGAATGAAGCGCTGCCAATAAGAATGCCACGCTGTTGATCGCGAATAGCCCCAGCAAGCACCTCCGAAGCACTGGCGCTACCTTCATTGATCAAGACGACAAGAGGCAACTCCTCGGCCCGTTCACCATCTTTCGATTCATACAAAATGTCCTGCCCATTGCCAAACTTTTCTAATAAAATCACTCCTTCTGACAAGAATTGGTCGGCAACACTGATGGCCGAACTCAAACTTCCACCAGGATTGCTTCGCAGATCGAGAATGAGACCCTGAGGTTCTGATTCGCCCAACTTTTCCAGCAGTTCTTTTAGATCTTGTCCTACGTTTGTGTCGAAGTGACTTAAGCGGATATAAGCAAATCGCTCATCGACAATTTCTCCTCGAACAGCTGAGACGGAAATGACACCTCTTTCGACGTCGATATTTAATAAATTACCATCCCGCTCAATCAAAAGATTCACCTCAGTTCCGGCAGGACCACGCACATAGGATGCTGCTTCGGAAATACTTAATCCAGTCAAAACGACCCCATCTGCTTCGCGTAGTATGTCTCCTTGTCGCAAACCGGCCGCTTCAGCTGGTGAACCCTCATATGGTGAAACAATCACCAAATTGTCTGCTTGGTAGGTAACTTCGACGCCAATTCCCTCGATATTGCCATCTAGAGCCTGACGAGCAGAAACTTCTTCATCGGGCGACAGGTAGCGCGTATGTGGATCACCCAGTTTTGCCAACATTCCTTCAATCGCCCCTTCCGCTAGTAGCTCATCATTCAGTGGTTGATCAAAGTACTCTTCATGAATAAGCTCCCAGGTTTCCCAAAAGGGCTGAATAGCATTTTCTGAGCTATTTGGACTGGAGCCAATTGCTCCCAAAAACTGAAAAGGAGCTAAGCTAGACTGCCCCAAAGTGTATCCGCCTGTAAATATGAGTATTCCAAGTAACAAGAATATCCCACGTTGTAGAGAAGCGTTTTTCATAATGATAGTAACTCCAAGACAAATTATTGGGACCAGATCGCCAAGTTATCCATGCGATCTTAGTTGCCTCAGATCTCCAGGATCACACCGACTTCGTAAGATGTGCACCAAATAAAAGATATTTATTATAAAGATCAAGGGTATCCTTAAAAAACCCTCATATAAAACTTAGCCATTTTCCTGTCGGAGGCAGTAACGAGCACAATCAGATTGTAATATCAACACATTATAGGGTCCTTGGCATATATTAAACGTCTGATTAGCGACGAGCAATCGCCTGATTTGCGTCTTTGAGTGTACATTTGCCTATGCTAGAATGAACGATGTGATTGATCTAGCTGTGGTTATTGTAAATTATAATGTGTCAGAATTACTGCGACGATGTCTGCAAAGCGTATTCGACAGTAAACATTCACTTTCCGTAGCAGTCTGTGTTGTTGATAATAATTCCCCCGATAATAGCGCCAGTATGGTTCGGCAAAATTTTCCCCTCGTCCAACTAATTGAGAATGTTAATAATGTTGGCTATCCTGCGGCCAATAATCAGGGAATGTTGTTGTTAGGTGTGAATCATCTCGAACCATCCAAACGCCCACGATACGTTCTATTGTTGAATCCCGATACTGAGGTACCAGCTGATGCTTTCGCTAATCTGGTCAACTATCTCGATCGCAATCAGGAAGTGGGTGTGCTTGGGCCGAAATTAATAATGCCTGATGGGAATCTTGATTTAGCATGCCGGCGTTCGTTCCCAACCCCAGAGGTTTCATTTTATCGCCTGTCTGGTCTGGGTAGGATATTTCCTCACTCGAGACGGTTTGGCCGATACAATATGACATATTTGGATGAAGATCAGCTCTCTGAGGTTGATTCCGTCGTAGGTGCTTTTATGATGGTCAGAGGAAGCGCCATTGATAGAGTCGGGTTAATGGATGAGCGCTTTTGGATGTATGGCGAGGATCTTGACTGGGCTAAACGAATAAAGGATGCAGGTTGGATAGTTGTATACTATCCAGAAGTGACTGTGTTGCATGTAAAACGGGCTTCAAGCCGCCAAAATAGTCGGGCTGAGATGGAATTTTATCGGGCTATGCTAATCTTTTATTATAAGCATTACCATGATTCCACTCCTTTTTATCTTCATTGGCTGGTCTTATTGGGAGTCGGTTTTAAGGGCAGGAGGTCGATTTTCGCAGATTTGGCATTAGGTTCAGATATCCTTGGCGCAGGGTAAATAAGCGATATATTTCACCTAAATAGGGAGTTGGTTCATTAAGACGAGAACGAAATGCGAGATGGTGTTGGGCTTAACGGGGAAAATGAAGATATACTAAAGTATACAACACGTTGTTGAATCATATTAGCACATGCCTACACAGAAATTACGCCCCATTTATTCAATAAGTTTAGTTGTGCTGGACGCAATCATGATTGTGTCAGCTTTCATACTTGCGTACCAACTACGGTTGGCAATACCTTGGCCTGCCGAATTAGCCACTCAGATCCCGCTCACAAGTTATAGCGGACTGATTCTGGCCCAAATAGTTGGTGTAATTTCGGCCATGTTCTTCTACGGATTGTATTATCTTCCTAGAGCAGTTTCGCGGGTCGATCAGTTCTATTCAGTTCTAGCAGCTGTAACCATTGGAACAATGGTCGCTATTGCCATATCGGTTTTTACACTTAAGAATAGCATATTTGAGGTTGATTACCCGAGAGCAATGGTTATTTATGCCTGGGTATTGACTATTACTTTGATTACGCTTGGCCGTTCTGTTCATCAAATTATTCGTGACCGATTGCGAGATGGTGGCGTTGGGAAAGATCGTCTACTAATTGTGGGCACAGGAGAAGTTGCTCAAATTATTGTCCAACGCGTTTTGTGGTCACCTAGGCTTGGTTATGAGCTGATCGGAATTGTAAATGGGGAGAGTGAGGAAGCGGATATTCTTGGCGTAAAGATATTAGGAACTCCAGAAGATCTGCCGGAATTGATCGATAAGAACCAAATCGACGAGGTCATCATCGCTATGCCTGAAAAGGGGCATCGCGAGGTAGTTCGAGTTATCTCATATTGCGAGCGCGGTCGGGTATCAATTAAGGTTTTTCCCGACTTTTTTCAGTTCATCGCTTCTGAAGCCGATATCGATGACTTAGGTGGCCTTCCTCTCTTGTCCATCCGGGATTATGCCATGCGGGGTTATCGCTTGATGTTTAAGCGAGTTATAGATTTTATTGGGGCAGTGGTTGGGTTGATCATTTTGTCTCCATTTATGTTAATCACGGCGCTTGCCATCAGGTTGGAATCGCCTGGCCCGGTGTTCTTTATCCAGCAACGTATGGGCTTGGATGGCAAACCATTTTATATGATTAAATTTCGATCGATGCGGGCAGATGCGGAAGTTGATGGACCTGGCTGGACGACAGCCGACGATCCACGTCGAACTAAGTTAGGGACTCTTTTACGAAGGATCGAAGTTGATGAGTTGCCTCAATTTATCAATGTGCTGATAGGGGAGATGAGTTTGGTTGGTCCCCGTCCGGAACAGCCATATTATGTGAACATGTTTCGGGAAAGTGTTCCAAGATATATGGAACGGCATAAGGAAAAGGCTGGTATGACAGGCTGGGCACAGGTCAACGGGCTCAGAGGGGATACGTCCATACAAGAACGAACGAGATATGACGTTTGGTATACTGAAAATTGGTCGATAATGCTTGACATAAAAATAATTTTGCGCACATTTTGGCAGATAATGAATGGAAATAAGCGCAAGCTTTAATCTAACGGGTTTCTTATTTGACGCTTATTTTAGGCCATGATAAGATAACGAAGCGGGCTGGTTAGCACTCTGCAGACGAGAGTGCTAATTTGTTTTAGGCTATATTGATACTCAGCCACAATATTACGAAAAAAGGACGACTTTTTATTGTCGCCATTGCAGTATGATGTTTAAGTTTGGGCTATGATTGAATCTTTAACTGACCGGCAAGAGCAAATCCTGGCCTTAATAATTCGAACGTACATAGAGACTGGTTCTGTTATTGGATCTAAGAGTCTAGTGCAGCGTTATGGCCTCGATATGAGTTCGGCGACGGTGAGAAATGAACTAGCCCAGTTGGATGAGCTTGGACTCCTAAATCAATTGCACACTTCAGCCGGTAGGATGCCAACAGAATTGGGCTACCGTTATTTTGTTCAGCGATTGGTAGGCGAATTTGAACTTCCGCTAAACGAGCGACAAATGATTCGCCATCAATTTCATCAGGCCAGATTGGATCTCGATCAATGGATGAGGCTGGCAGCGGCAGTATTAGCCCATACATCGCAAGTAGCCAGTATTGTCACAGCTCCCCGCCCTAGTTCATCGCGTTTTCGGCATTTAGAGTTGATTTCAACCCAGGGTCGCTTGGTATTAATGATCCTGGTATTCGTCGGCGGAGAAGTTCAGCAGCAAATGCTCTCGTTAGCCGAACCAGTTCTGCAAGCACAATTGACCGCAGTTGCCGGCCGTCTTAATCAACTATTTGATAACGCTACTTACAATGAGATACGTGCTCGCTTTTCGCAGCTAGATGATTCTCTTGAAGAAGACATAACTAAGCTCGTTTTCGAAAGTATGGGTCGCACCAATCGCCGGGGAATTAGCGATATTTATCGAGATGGCTTGGCCAATATAGTGGATCATAGAGGCGTTCTCCAGGCAGTCCGAGTTTTTGAGGAAGGTTCATTTCTGGCTTCTGTTTTGGCGGAAGCACTAGAGCCAGAGACAAACGGGGTTCAGGTTGTGATCGGTGGTGAGGGACGGTGGGAGGAGTTAAAAGACTGCACGATGATCTTGGCTCGTTACGGAGATATTGATCAGCTTTCGGGTGCAGTGGCCGTCCTTGGCCCTACTCGGATGTCTTACGGCCGAAATATCTCAGCTGTGCGCTACGTAGCTAATTTAATCAGTGGACTTGTCAATGAGTATTATATTGAGGCGCCAATTGACGACCTATTAGATAAGATCACATCGGAAGAGGTGGATATTTGACCGAGGAAACAATGATCAACAAAGATGAGGAAATACCACCTGTTGGTAATTCCTCTGTCAATGACTCAGAGCCATATACAATCGGCGAAAAAGAAAGTAAAGATGACCAGGGTGATGAGCCAGGAGCAGAAGCCAATGAAGATTCCGACTCCGAGGGAATGGAGCTATCGTATTCCGATTTGGAACAAAAGTTATCAGAGGTCGAGGCACAGGCAACAGAGTATTTAGACGGTTGGCAAAGATCGCGGGCGGAATTCGCCAATGCCCGGAAACGATTGGATCGAGAAAGGATTGAAGCCCGCAATAGGGCCTCAGCAGACTATGCTGCAAAAATTCTGCCTGTAGTAGATGATTTTGAGCGGGCATTAGAAAATGTGCCGCCAGAGATTGAAACCAATAGTTGGTTTGAGGGCTTGATGCTTGTAAGTCGCAAACTGACGCTGCTGTTGGACGAAATGAGAGTTGAAAAAATCGATGCAGTAGGTCAACCCTTCGATCCAAATTATCATGAGGCGCTTTCCCTTAAAGAGGTAGAGGGTGTCGAAAGTGGAATCGTTGTTGAAGAATTGCAGACTGGATTTCGCTTGGGTGACAAGATAATCCGACCATCTCTAGTCAATGTTGCTGCATAGTTTGCCAAAATTGGATGAAAAGTACCGGTAGACGGTTTTGATATTGCCGGATTGTTATCGGGATCTTGAAAACAGTGTACTGGTTTGGATTAGTTTAAAGATAGGAGTTATGGATCGATATGAGTAAGATCATTGGAATTGATCTTGGGACAACAAATTCAGTTGCAGCTGTAATGGAGGGTGGCGAACCTACGGTTATTCCTAGTGCCGAAGGTGGACGACTATTTCCTTCAGTAGTTGCGGTGAACCCGAAATCTGGCGAACGGCTTGTAGGACAGGTTGCCAAAAGACAGGCGGTTATCAATCCCGAGAATACAGTATTTTCAGTTAAACGCTTTATGGGTCGCAAGTATAACGACCCTGTAATAGTGAAAGCACGCAAATTTGTTCCATACGAAGTACGAGAAGCGCCAAATGGAGATTTGCGGGTTGTTATGAGTGGCCGAGAGTATTCACCTCCAGAGGTTTCGGCGATGATTCTGCAGAAAATTAAGACCGATGCAGAAGCCTATTTGGGTGAAACGGTTACCCAGGCAGTGATCACGGTGCCCGCTTACTTTAATGATAGCCAACGCCAGGCAACCAAAGATGCCGGCAAGATAGCTGGTCTCGAAGTATTGCGCATAGTAAATGAGCCCACAGCATCATCCCTGGCTTATGGTTTAGGCTCAGATAAAGATGAAGTGATTGCGGTTTATGATCTTGGTGGAGGTACTTTTGATATATCTATCCTTGAAGTCGGTGACGGTGTATTTGAAGTAAATCAACCAATGGCGATACATTCCTTGGCGGTGATGATTTTGATCAAATGATCATAGAGTGGGTAGCAGACCAGTTTAAAATGGATCAAGGTATCGATTTACGCAACGATCGCCAGGCTTTACAACGTTTGCGCGAGGCGTCTGAAAAAGCGAAGATCGAGTTATCGACCACGATGCAAAGTGAAATTAATTTGCCCTATATCACCGCTGATGCAAGCGGCCCGAAACATTTGAATATTTCCCTTTCGCGGGCCAAGCTAGAGCAACTAAGCGAAGATTTAATTCGACGGAGTATTGAGCCTTGTAAAAAGGCTCTCAAGGATGCGGGATTAGACACGTCGGAAATTACCCAGATCGTGTTGGTCGGAGGCATGACTCGCATGCCGGCAATTCAGGAAGCGGTAAAGAACTTCTTCAACAAGGAGCCGCACAAAGGCGTCAACCCAGATGAGGTTGTTGGAATTGGTGCAGCAATACAGGCAGGCGTTCTGGGTGGAGATGTAAAAGATGTCTTGTTACTGGATGTTACACCTTTGACGTTAAGCATAGAAACTTTAGGTGGTGTATCAACGCCGTTGATTGACCGAAATTCAACTATACCAACCAAAAAGAGTCAAATATTTTCAACCGCGGCGGATATGCAAACGCAGGTTGAAATAAATGTCGTTCAAGGAGAACGACCGATGGCTATAGATAACAAGACCCTTGGTAAATTTATCCTGGATGGCATTCCAACTGCACCGCGTGGGGTACCGCAAATTGAAGTTACTTTTGATATCAACGCCGACGGTATTTTACATGTCAGTGCTAAGGATAAAGCTACCGGACGTGAGCAAGCAATGCAGATCTTGCCTTCGAGTGGTCTTGCTGATGACGAAATTGAGCGAATGGTAGACGAAGCCAAAGAACATGCCTCCGCTGATGCGGATCGCAGGGCATCTGTCGAAGCAACAAACCTGGCCGATTCCGCCGTATATAGCGGGGAAAAATTCATATTGGACAACGGCGATAAGATAACAGATGAACAAAAAAGCTCGATTCAGGCAGAAATTGATGCTGTTAAGGCAACGGTCGAGGGTACACCAGAAGTGGTTCAAGCAGCGGTAAATCGCCTTCAACAAGCTTTACAGGAAGTTGGTACATCAATGTATCAACAGCAGGCTCCGGATGGCGACGGAACGGGTCCTTCTTCATCCGAAGGTGACGAAGAGGGCGCTGCCGATGAGGACGTTATAGAAGGGGAGTTTAGCGAGGAATAGGGATTGGTATAGGCAAAATTGATTACTGTCTTCTGATTGGTTGCGTGTTGTTTGTTGCTTAGCCAGAATGATGTGAGCATAAACAATACGCAACTTCTTTTTTGAGGAATATGGACACAAAACGCGATTATTATAAAGTCTTGGAAGTAGGCCAAAGTGCTTCCAAAGATGATCTAAAAAAAGCCTACCGGCGCATGGCCCGAAAATATCACCCTGACGTGAATAACGATCCTGGCGCCAGCGAGCGTTTTAAGGAGATCAACGAGGCCTACGAGGTATTATCCAACGATTCCTCTCGGGCCGCCTATGATCGTTTTGGCCATGCCGGTGTACAGGGTAATAACGCCGGATATAGTGACTTTTCTGGATTTGGAAGTGTTACCGATATCTTTGAAGAGTTTTTCGGTGGTTTTGGTGGACGACAACGTAGGGGACCACGTAGAGGGCCTGATCTTCGTCACGATCTAAAGATTACCTTTGAGGAGGCGGTATTCGGAGTCGAACAAGAGGTTGAAATCCGCCGGCCGGAAATCTGCCCACATTGTCAGGGCGTTGGAGCCGAACCGGGTACAACGCCTGATCGATGCACAAATTGTAATGGCTCAGGTGAAGTTCGGCGTATGCGACAGTCCTTCTTGGGTTCCTTTGTGAATGTGACAACTTGCCAGGTGTGCGGTGGTTCAGGTGAAACCATTGCCACACCCTGTACGGTTTGCAACGGCCGCAAACAGGTACGGCAGGCGAGAAAGATAAAAATAAAGGTGCCTGAAGGGGTGGATAATGACACCCAAATACGGTTGTCTGGTGAGGGTGCTCCTGGGATAAGTGGTGGTCCGCCTGGCAACTTATATGTTGTCTTACACGTAGAAGAGCACCCGTTTTACCAAAGGCGTGGCGATGACATCTTGCTGGAAATGGAAATTAATATCGCCCAAGCTTCATTGGGTGATGAAATTACAGTACCAACGGTAGATGGAGATCAGCCACTCACCGTTCCCGCAGGTACACAATCTGGTAGCATTTTTACGATGCGCAATCGGGGGGTTCCTCATTTGCGGCGCTCGGGTCGCGGTGATCAACTTGTTATTCTCCATGTTGCCGTACCCAAAAAGCTAACTCCAGAGCAAAAGAAATTGATGCAGGAACTGGCTCAAACGCTTGGCAAAGAAGTTATTCCACAGCGTGGTAGAACTATCTTAGGTCAGTTTAAGGAAGCGCTCGGCGATTTTTTCGGCGCCTAATCTCAGTACTCAGATTAACGACTCTGTGACTTCGACGTAATTTCCCCATAATCCCATTCATGTATTGGCTAGAAATCAGTGTTAGCGTAGATGGAGAGGCCGCGGAAGCTGTTGCTGAAGTCCTACGACCTTACGCGTATGCAGATAGCGTTGTGTTCGAACAGTTTGGCGATCAGACTAATGTCGATCCAGAAGCGTTAGAGCCAACTGTAAATGTCAAAATATTTTTGCCTGAGGATCAGGATTCGGAAAGCTTTCGCCAACGAATTCGCGAAGCAATGTATCATATGAACCGTCTCTATCCTATCGCGGAGCCAGTATTTCGGAAGCTGGAAGATGAAGATTGGGCTACAGCCTGGCGGAAAAATTATCGACCATTTCAAGTGGGCAAAAAGTTATGGATACAGCCAAGTTGGCAGAGTGCCGACGACACGACAGAAAGCGACATAGTTATCACCCTTGATCCTGGGATGGCTTTTGGTACAGGACTGCATCCAACGACACAATTGTGCCTACAGGCCATTGAGCAAGAAGTGAGGCCTGGACATCGAGTAGTAGATATTGGGACCGGCTCAGGCATTCTTGCGATTGCGGCCGCCAAACTCGGAGCGCGCTATGTTGTGGCCTTTGATAAAGAAGAACAAGCGGTAATTGCAGCTCGCGAAAACGCTTTAGCCAACAATGTGGACGATTCTTTACTCATATTCCAGGGTACGCTAACGGCGCTAAAGCCACAACCAACTGATTTTCTATTTGTTAATATATTGGCGCCGGTGATTATCGACATGTTGAATCACAGTCAGCTCATGAATTACATTGGGGATCGTGGTAAAGCAATATTAAGCGGGATTATTGCTGAACAGGCCGAGGAAGTTGCCTTAGCTGTTGTCCAGGCTGGCGGTACTGTTACTGAATCGCTGACCAGCGGAGATTGGACCTGTCTGATAATCGAAAACAAAAGAACGCCATAACAAGCAGGTTGCTACAGCGTTCCCGGAAATGTAGATCGTCGAATGGCTGGATTCAAATGTTAGCGAATCTAACGCTTTGAAACGTTTTGTCGTCGATAACGATAAGTAATTCGACCGCGCGAAAGATCGTATGGTGTCATCTCGACCCGGACCCGGTCACCTAGTAATATTCTAATATAGTAGCGGCGCATTTTCCCAGACAGATAAGCCAACACTTTGTGGCCATTATCCAGCTCGACCGTAAACTGAGTGTTTGGCAGAGCTTCAACCACCACTCCCTCAACTACTAGCTTTTCTTCCTTCTTAGCCATATCTTGCACTTGTACTTCGATTACGTCTCAAGCGGCGAATTGCCTTTTTCTTTTGCATACGCCGTAACTCACTCTTTGAGACGTGCCATCTCTTTCGGCGGACTGTGCTCATCACGCCAGATTTGGTCACAGTCTTCTTGAATCTGCGGATTAGGCTCTCATTCGTCTCATTCGGATTTCGTCTTACCGTCGGCATTTCAGTAAATAACCTCCCAAAACCAAACTGTTCGTTTAAACTCATCCCTGTACCTATTGCCATAGATGACCGGGACTTCATGCTACTCTTCTTCTTCGGCGGATTCTAATAAATCCTCAACTATCTCAGTTATCTCGTCAGACTCAATTTCATCTACTGATTCTGATTCACGTTGGGACATCCACTCGATTTGCTCCTCTGTAGTCACACCTTTGAGACTTAATCCAATTCGCTGGCGATCTGAATCAAGACTGATGATACGCAACAAATGTGTTTCCCCTTCGGAGATAATTTCGTTCGGATCCTCAACATTTTCTCGAGATAATTGAGATATATGCAATAAGCCTTCTACACCCGGTTCTATTTCAACAAATGCACCATAATTAACAACTCGGGTTACTTTACCTTCGATAAGAGCACCAGTTGCATAATTGTCTTCAACTAAGGACCACGGATTGGGCATCAGCTTCTTGCGGCTTAAGGCAATACGCTGCTCATCCTTATCTAGACTCAGGACGTAAACATCTATCTCATCCCCAACCTTGACAACTTCTTTAGGATGATTCACTCTATGCCAGGCAAGTTCTGAGATATGGATGAGTCCATCAGCGCCACCTAAGTCGACAAAAGCTCCAAAACTACGCAAACCACTTACGCGGCCGCTAATTACGTCGCCTTGCTTCAACTGTTCAATCAGCTGCACTTTCCGTGCTTCTTGCCATTCTTTTTGGGCATCTCGCTGTGAGAGAACCAATCGACGGCGCCGACGATTTACTTCAATAACTTTGAGAGGTAATACCTCATCCCGAAGTTTTGACATGACTTGCTGGCGCTGCCGGTCATCCATGCCACGCCGCAAATCAATTAAGTGAGAGGCGGGTACAAAGCCACGAAGGTTGCCAAATGGAACAATCACTCCACCCCGGTTGTAACCAATCACTGGCGCCTCAAGGTATTCAGCGCTTTCCAACATCTCTTGGGCTTGAAGCCAATCTTGATTCAGTCTAGCTTTCTGGATAGAAACTAAGAGACGGTCGGGATGATTGGTCTCGAGAATATAAACCGGCACTTCTTCATTCAGCTGGAGACCTTCTCGGGTTTCTTCGTCTAGCTCCTCTATGTCGCTAGCTTGCACCACACCGTCGCGCTTTAGGCCTAAATCGACAATAACACCCTGATCGCCGATAGAGACGATTATTCCCGTACGAATGTCGCCAACCGACGGAACATCGTAGTCGTGCTCATCAAGTAGCTCCGCTAAATCCTCGGAGAACTCGCTATCTTCCTCAATAATGTCTTCCAAATCTTGGTTATCAGTTGATAGGGCCATGCAATCGATCTTACCTAGTAGTTTTGTAGCATACTCTGAGCACTAAAAAAACCCGGCTCCTATATCGTTGATAGAACGAAACGTAGCCGAGTTAAAGTCCAGGTTCTAAATCACAAACAGATCAGTTGTTTACCAGCTATTCATGACTTAGTACCTTCAACCGTTAACAAGATAGCAATTTTTTTGTCTAACGGAAATCAGACAAGCATCACTTTTTAAAAATTTCGTTGCCGGCCAATAATCAAGCGTGTACTCGGAGTCACTCAAAGGCGATTATACCATCCGCTAATGCTTTGTCAATTTGACCACTGGAAAGAGGCCATTTTTGTTATCTGAGATAGGTGCTTTTTTGCCTGCTTTTTAGGACGATTCAACTGAACATTTTTCTAGAAATCGCTCGTTCGCCGTAAGTCCCGATAGGGATGAACTAATACCTTCGTGAGTCTTACGCTGCTTCGAAAGCGAGCCTACATTCGATGCAACTTCGTTAGATTACTAGCGCAAGCAAATCTAGTGATGGCCATTGACTCGCCCTACAAGAACTGAATTATCCATTTGGCTTCGGTTATTTTAATCGAGTATGGGTTACAACCGCCGCTTCCCATTTTGTTATTGGAGATTTTGCAAGGGTTATCAACGTATCGACGCTTTTTTGGTAAGTCTGTTAGAAAGCGGAGATAATAATCGAGCTTGGGAAAGTGGGGAACTGGAGAGTATGTAGACTGAATAAGTCAGTTTCCAAGTAGGGATTCAATTACCGTGTCCGTCTCTGCCAATATTGCTTTGGGATAATCTTGTGTTGACCGTCACCAACCACAAAATCCTGTATCAAACGATTAAAAACGGCCGGTTGATCTAACATGGGAAAGTGATGGCTGTCTCTAAGGGAAATAACGAATTGGCCAGCATCCTCCTGCCAGATAATCTGATACTGATCACGGGAATTTCGAATTACTGTGTCCCGTTCACCAAAAATCACGAGTACAGGACATTGAAGTGCTAACAAATCATCTGTGAAGTCGTAGAAACTCAATTGCTCAGCTACCGAAGAAACTGCCAACAAATCAGTCTTTGCCATCTCCTGCCGTATCTGAGAATAAGATTTTGACTTTTGCAGATACTTGTCCATGTAGTTGTTCACTCTTCCATTGGTCATACTCGAATTAATTGCCTGACCTGTCAATGGAAGAGATACGTTAACCAATTTTTCGACCCGATCCGCATTGAGACGAGCAAACCTAGTCGAGATAGCCGCGCCTAGGGCATGGCCGATGAGAGTAACCGGCTGAGTGATTCCCAATTGATCTATAAATTCATCTAAAAGTTCTACGTAGGATGTGAAAGAGTATTTTTCAGAAACTTTACTGGAATCACCATACCCCCATAAATCAAAGGCAAAAGTTCTGAATTGCGAGGATAAGACTTGCATACTCGGCCACCAGTATCGCCAAGATCCAAGCCAACCATGCATGAATATCACCGGAGTGCCACGTCCTGCAGCTTCGTAATGTACTATGTTATCGCCGATTACGGTGATACTCATTTAGAATTACCGTTTTGCGATGATCAAATCTTCCCTTGGACGGCACGCTCGGCCAAGATTTGTTTGATCTCCACCACCAGATCGGCCGGAGCGAAGGGTTTCATAATGTATTGATCTGCACCAGCGGCAAAGCCAGCCTGCATATCATTCTCCTGCCCTTTTGCCGAAAGAAACACGATTGGCGTATCTTTGGTTCGATCCATTTTCCGCATCTGCTTACAGGCATCGTAGCCTGAAAGTCTTGGCATTCGAACATCTAGTAATATGAGGTCGAAATTCTCTTCTGCCGCTATCTCGAGAGCCTCTTCGCCGTTGGTGGCGCCAGTCACCTCATATCCACTGAAAGTCAAGGTGAAACTTATGAGTTCACGAATATCCGATTCATCTTCCACTACTAAAATTCTTGCCACAGTTCAATCCTAGGGCCGGGAAATTTCAACGTAATAAAGAAGGGAGCAATTCTATTGCTCTCACTTTTCGTTATAAATCGGTAACGTAAAAGTAAACGAACTGCCCATGCCAAGTTCACTCACGACTTCGATACTCCCGCCGTGCATTTCGATTAGGCTTAGAACAATAGCTAGTCCAAGGCCCGTTCCACTTACTTGTTGCACATCGGAATCTTCCACTCGGAAGAAGCGTTCAAATATTTTTGATTGATTCTCTTTACTTATACCAATTCCCGTATCAGTCACGGTTACACTGATAAAGGATCCCCGCACTCTGGCGCTTATAGTTATCTCGCCTTCGTGAAAAGTGTAATAGACAGCGTTGTCTGCCATGTTCGTTAGTATTTGTACCACCCGCTCTGGATCAGCAAGGGCTAGCGGTAAATCATCGGGGATCTGGGTTAGGATATTAATGTCCTTGTTTTCTCTGCCTACGAGAGAATCTAAATGACCTTCAACAAGTTCGTCGATGATTTGTCCGAGATTGACCGGTTGAAGGTCGAGGGTTGTTTTACCTGATTCGATCCTTGAAATATCAAGTAGATCGTTGACAAGTTCACTCATGCGATCCGCATTACTACTGATTACCTCTAGGTAACGTTTTTGTTCATCGGAAATGGAGCCTGTTGCCCCCATGAGCATCAATTCAGCATAACCTTTCACGGAAGTCATTGGTGTTCGCAATTCATGGGATACAGTTGAGACAAACTCGCTTTTCATACGATCAACCTCAACTGCCTGAGTCACATCACGGAATATCGAAACAGTCCCAAAGAATTGGCCTCGAGCAAATACTGGCGAGAGGCGAACGCTAACAAACTTATCTTCAATCGAGAGGCGCTCGGCCAAGAATTGGGCCTCCGCATCTTCTCTGGTGCTGCGAGACCATTTATCAACTCTCTGAATCCAATTCTCCCCAACCGCAGAGTATAACCCCAAAAGTTCATTAACTGATTTTCCTGATAACTTATTTCGGGGAATTTCCAAAATTTGGCTGGCAGATAAATTCGCTAATACAACAATGCCGTTTGCATCAGCTACCAATACGCCGTCTGCGATGCTCTCCAAAATCGCTTTACTCTTAGCCGTTTCAATATGTTCAACGCGCAGCATGTTACCCAATCTCTCAGCTTGATCCCGAATCAGGAGATAGAGTTGAGCATTGCTTATCGCGCTAGCAACTTGCATCGCGGCCGCCGAAACTAATTCTAATTGTTTTTCGGTGAATGCACCGGGATCATGATGGAAAAGGGTCAATACGCCGATGACTTCGTCGTTGGCAATCAGAGGAACGCCAATGATTGAGCGGAGCTCTGGACTTTCTGAATTAGCTACCCACCTATCATCAATACGAGAGTCATCAATAATAATTGCCGTGCGATTACGAATAATCCACCCGACAAGACCCTCTTCAGGCCGGATTCCTAAATCAACCCTCGGCAAGGGGGGTAATTTGTGCGTTTCGAAGGCCGATGGATAGATCAATTCACCCGTTACCGAATCCACCATCATGATGCTGCCATGAGTCGCCTGGACAACCTCGTTTACTAATTCTAACGCACGGACCAATACACGATCCTGGTCGAGGCTCGCTGCTAGTTCGTTCGTAATACGCAGCAAATACTGGACTCGATCACGTTCTTCCCCGAGGGCTTTTGTCCGCTCGGATACCCTCAAGTCTAGTTCTTCATTCAATTGCCGCATTTCAGTGACTAGCTGAGCATTCTTAACTGCGATTGCAGCTTGAGCGCCAAAAAAAGCGATTTGTTCGACATCCTGAATGTTGAATCGATCGGGCTCGCTTGTTTCTACTAACTCAAGTATTCCAATAACTTCTTCATCCTGCGTCAGCGGAACTCCAAGCACCGCCTGCAACGACTCCTGCCACGGATATTTCCGTAAAAATTGATCATCATCGTGGAAATAGTTGCTAAATACGCCTTGGGCCCGATTCGCGACAACAGCAGCAAAATCCCGATTTTCAGAAATCAGCACCTGACTACCGACAAACTCTGAGCTCGCGTATCCCTCTGCGGCGATCCCAATCAAGCGATCATCCTGCCTTAACCAGACATAGGCACCCTCGACATCGAATAATTCCAGACTCTCCTGGCAAACAAGCGTTAGCAGCTTAGGTAAATTAACGGTTGCATTGATGGCCAATGTGACTCTGCCTAGAGCTGCGTAGAATCGCTCGCGCTGAAGCGTATCTTGATACATGCGCGCATTAACAATGGCCACGGTGGTCATCTTCGCCAATGTATCAATAAAATCAACGGTTAGTGGATCAAAGTGTTGATTGTTTTTGCTATAGAGCGTGAATAAGCCAGCAATGACCCCTTCGTAAATGATAGGAACCGTAACCGCCGATTGGATGCCTATATCATTTATCAATTCGCTGTGGACCGAAGTTGACAATTTGGATTGGGCAAGCTTCTCCAGCGCTTGGGCCTCTTTATCGGCTAGTGTCAGACCGCTTTCATGATGTCTATCAAACCTATTTTCAGAGTAACGGTACAGACTAATCGTACCGCCATCTGCCAAACTACTCGATATTGCTTCCTCCAAAAGTTCCTGGAGAAGATCATCCAGGCTGATAGTGCTGGCAAGCCGGTGACTAACCCGAGCCAAAGATTCGAGCCGATCAACAGCGACAAGTTCCTGGGCAATTGGACTTGTATGGATCATCTTAGCTTCATCAATCAAGAAAATTGCATAAGTTTATACGGTACGATCAATGTCATAACGACGCTCGGCCGCTGCGACTTCAGTTATTTCGCGAATGTCTGCGAATTTGTGATTTGCTTCTGAAACACTGCCTACCGACAGTGTCATCAATGATGATACTGAGCCATCTGGCTGCTCAATACCTCCTCTCTCAGCATCCGCAAATCCATAGTGCGTTTTTATTTCTTTACGGAATCGGTCCCGCATTTTGGTAATAATTAACGAGGGCTCCTCAGAATATGTTATCAACACGAAGATCGTTCCCCCTGCTTGGCCAATAAAGTCTTGTGATGTCCCGTTCTCAAAGACCACCTCATTCAGTAACAGAGCAACATACCGGAGCACTTCGTCCGCAGCAACAAATCCATAGGCATCGAAGAATGGCTGCATATGCTGTATAGCAAACTCTGCGTAAGTCCAGCCCTTTGTGCCAGTCAAGGATCGCAACTGCTCCTCAATCAACCTGGCGGATGGCAAACCCGTTCTTGGATCTGTCAAATTCATGCGCTGATGACTTAGAATTGCATTTTTTGCCCTTAGTCCGAGTTCTTCAATATCAAAAGGTTTAGTAATGTAGTCATCTGCTCCAAGCTCTAAGCCGGCAATTCGATCACTCCTTTCGTCTTTTTGGGTTAAGAAGATGATGGGAATGTGGCTTGTCCTTGTCGTCGTACGAAGCTCGCGACACACTTCATATCCATCCATTCCAGGCAGCATAATGTCCAGAATGATCAGATCAGGCAGGAGTCTGTTTGTATGTGAAAGAACTTCAGTTCCCCGAGTGGCGATGTCAACGGCATAGTTTTGCCCTTCAAAAAATGCATTCAGCATTTCGGCGGTATCGATATCATCCTCAACTACAAGAATCTGACCTTGTTTCATTTGACGCTTCCCTATTCCTGGTTACAAGTTGTTTGGACAGAGCTCCGTTAGTTCACGATAAAGGAGTCATATAAGCTAAAAATTTCGGTATTACTAACACCTTAAAATTGGCCGTCAATACAATCAGAACGAAAGAGTGCAGAAAGGATAATAACTAATATCATTATGAATCAAATGCATTCAAAGTAGTCATTCGACACCATAGCTCGCGCGATCGATTTTCTGTCTTTTATTCTACCAGTGGTGGCAAGCACATACAATTGGCACTTCCTTCCCATTCACCGTTGCCTAATAAGCCGATAAAGTAATTTAAGAGTCGTTGGTCTGTCGAGGATAGTGTCTGGGATATTCGTTCTCAGGCGTCAGACCATGATGGCTACTTTCCTCATAAGCAACATCCTGAGTAACATAGTGGTTGCCTGAATCGGCAAGTAACACGACATCTGATTCGACAGTTCTAGCAGGGTAAAAGACCAGTCCAGAACTGAGTCGGCAGTGATGGCCAACGCAACCACCCAATACCGGCATATTTGAATCTTCGAGTCGGCCGCCATCGAGAGAGGCCCGCAACTCGCCAGGTAAAAGTCGAAAATCTGTAAACGTACTCCCTGCGCCGATAAAGGTATCACGACCAACCACGCACATCTGCAAACAAGTATTCTGGGCCACCATCGAGTTTTCCATGAGAGTGGTCATAAATAAGGCAGACCTAAAGGGCAGAAAGCAGCCGTCGCTCACCACACTGAGCATCAGCTGGCAACCCTGGGATATGTTTACATTGTCGCCAATAAGACAGTTGTCGATATGGGCGCCTGGTCCGATGGTGACATTATTGCCGATGGTCGTTGGGCCGTGGATTATGGCCGTAGGATCAATGACTACATTTTGTCCGATCTCAACCATTTCGGAGCTATCTAGAACTTGCTTCTGTTCTATCAGGGCTTTCGCGAGCACCTTCAGGCGATAGCGCCAATCAGCATTAGCTCTATCTTCTGCATCTTTTCCCCGGGCGAAAACACCAAATAAGATATCAACGATATAAAGGTGCACCCAACTCTCTATTGATACGAAGGCTTTACGTGGCAATTGGTAAATCAAATCACCAGTAATACTCGCCATATAGGCAGGAACATGATAGTAACCAACCTCACGGGGCTCGGTATCAATGACTAACGTAGAGGCCTCGTTCAACTGACTCAGGCCTTCTGGCAGATACCAAAAATCTGCCACAAATAGGGCCCCTTTTTTCTTTATCGACTTGGTCAAAGGGAGCACATGTTCCACAATGGTCGGATCGTCTTCTCGAAAGGCTAATTGGCAAGGTATTTGCTCTGATTTTGCTTTGTGCAAGAATGTTCTAATGAGCCTTGAATTGAAGAATTGATTGTCACGATGGACCAATGTTTCCGACTGTTCATTTTGTTCCTGAGCTACGGCCGATTCCCAGTCTGGATATTCACGTTCTTCATTTACAAACTGGCTTAGACGGTCCCGTTGCCATAGCCATAATGGTACATTGTGGACACGCAAATCACGGGCTGGTTCGTTAAATGGATGAATATGTTGACGTTCTTGTATTATTATTCGGCGCATAATTTGTTTGGATTAGCCAATGGGTTTCTTGGAAATCGTAATGACACATGAGAAGTCACCAGCGGCGATACATTCTTCTTCTTTTACCAAGAATTGGCGACCGTTACTCACCCATTGTAATGACTGCTCAAGTAAGCCAACGGCAAGATGGCAGCAAGGTGCCATAGTTACCCGGTTCCAGCAAACTGGGCAGCGTTCAATTATCCACAGATGTTGCTCTGAATCCTCACTTAGCCGGACCTCTTGGTCGGTAAATTTGTTAAATGTTTCCGCGAATACTTCTAGGCCAATCTTTAATTTTATCCCTAGATGTAGAGGCCGGAAGGCCAAATCGGCGATACCTAAAACCGGCATAAACTCTTTTAAGGCGTAATGAAAAGTTTCCCGACCGGTGCGCAAGGCAAGGGCTCGCCCGCCTCGAAATCCAAATATGTCGTCCAGGCTCTCTTGAATAGCTCCAAATTCAGCAAAACTAAATCCCAATTCCAAATTGTTGAGTGGATAGTGATCTACCAGATGGGGAAGGCCGGAAAAATTCAAAATCGCATTTACCCCATTATGCCCCATGACATCTTCCATTGCCGTTAAGACAATGCGGCCCATCCTATTGGGATAATAAAATTCGCTGTCGTCGGGGGAGGAAGAAGGAGCGGGTTTTCGAAAGGAGAACATCACTAAGGGTTAATGGGTGCGTTCACTGCTAAAAAAAGTGAGCAGCGTCTTCATGAATTCCGATGGTTGGTCGGCCATGGGAAAATGCCTCGATCTTTCAAATATCGTAGAAGCTGCTTCATTTGATCCGATATTAAGCAACCGCGCGTTCTTTGGGGATACGATATTATCGTTTCGACCGTAAATGCCCAACGTAGGCACTGTCAACTGACTGAGATCAGAACGCAAGTCGGTATTGTGAAGATCACCAATGCTGCGGAAAAACGAATCCAAACTGGTCCGTTCCACATCCCTGAAGATCATTTGCCGAACGGCTTTCGAATCACCGGCGAGCAGCATATGCATAATTGTGGCCCGAATTAACGGAAAACGCCACAATAGCTTAGCAATCCAGCTATAACCGGCCAATTTTAGAAAAGGGTTGAGAGAGGAGCCCACAATTGGTGAACCAACAATCAACAGTTTGTTGGTTCTTTCGGGATAATGCAAGGCCATTTGTAGGGCGACGGTGCCTCCCATGGAATGTCCAACAACTGGGGCTGTCTCGATACCTAAATGGTCCATAAATTCCAGGACCATCTCCACATAATTTACAAGCGTATAAGGAGAACCGTCATCTGAAAGAGGTCTAGTTGAATCTCCAAATCCCCAGAAATCGAGGGCAAAAACCCGATGCTGACCGCTTTCTTTTTCGCCATTTTCAAGTGACATCGCCAACATAGAATCTCGCCACACATCCCAGGAATTGATCCATCCGTGAAGCAGGATGATCGGCCGTCCACGACCGACAGACTCGTAATGTAGTATTCCTTTCCTGGTTACAATACAGCTCATATTGTGTCTATCTATGTTGCTATGTCGGCGCAATTATCATAGTAGCATTTGCCCGAACTCTAGATCGTAAAAATCCTGTTAACATAATGCAAAAAGTGCGTTAATTAACTGGGGGTTCTTTCTGTACTATCGTGTTGCTCCAAGATTGAATAGAGTAATTCTAAGAGAACATTTTTTACGCTTTCACGATCTCGGGCAACGCAGGGCAAGACCTTTACTTCTGATTTAAGGCGCAAAATGATTCGAATATCATTAGGCTCCCAGGCATCGTTTAAATCTTGCTTGTTGGCAGCAATGACAAATGGTGTCTTCGCAAAATGTTCAAAGGTCATAAGAATGCGTCTTGCTTCCCTAAAGGTTTCTGGCTTAGTGCTATCAATAATGATGACAAAACCTAGCATCCCCTCAGACAGGATTTCCCACATGAAATCAAAACGCCGTTGACCTGGCGTACCAAAAAGGTAAAGAATCAGATCATCATCGATTGATATGCGGCCGAAATCCATGGCCACGGTGGTTGAATTTTTTGTGGTTGCCTCTGCCGAGTGCGAAATCTTTCGTTCTGTGGAAACAACGTCGATTTCGCTAACTGTATTGATGAATTCTGTTTTACCCGCTGAAAACGGGCCAGTGATAACCATCTTTACCGACTGCATGCCAATCCAATCTTATACAATCAAATTCCAGTATGTCGCATTCTTGCCAAAAGATCTGAGAATAAGTGCTTATTTTGCAGAAATCAATAGTTTTTCTACCCATAAGAATGCCGGGAGAAATTACCAATAAAAGAAATAAAGGCAACCATAAGCCATCTGGCATACAACCGGCGAAAAAAACATCTATTCGATTGCCAGACTAACATTTTGGGGTGGTGAATCGATTAGAGACGCCGGATGCGATCAATAAGGCGAGTTATTACTGAGCGTTTAACGGCCGGCTTTTGTTGGCCAGCCGCAGTCTGGGCCATTGTTGAGGCCGTTTGACCATTAGATGTTAATTTTGCCGAAGGTGGTTCTACTAATTCTACAAGACCAGCCTGGAGCATACCGAAAACTATGCGGCGTATTTGGAATTCATTTAAATTTACGGCTTCGGCTATCTTTCGAATGGAGTTCTGCGGATTTACAAAAGAAACAACCCGCCACTCCTCGACCGTGAGATTTACATTTCTTAGGCGGGCATCAGGCCGATTGGCAAAGCGGAGTGAAATGCTAAGATCGGGTAACTCGTCCTGAAGCATTTCCCACTCTTTCATGCGTCTGCTGCCTTCCATAATGACGCTTTCAAGGTCGATAGGAACGGTTATCCGGTCGGAGGATGGGATTTCGTTAGCATCAAAGCGGAATAAACCTTCAGCCCAAGTGAACATCCGATAGACAACATCCAAAATATTTTCGCGTACGCTTTGGATGATGTCGCTTTGAGTTACATAACCAGCCTGAATCAACATATGTCCTAGTTGTTTGTCGCCTGTACTACTCGCCCGGTCATCGATTAGACGACCTTGTTCCTCAGAAAGAATGCCAGACTTCTGAAGAACGAATGCCAGGCTATTGCTGGCTTGTCCCATGGAAGCATGAATAAGCTTACCGTCGCGAAAGGACATATGCGCCATCTGGCTACCTTCAACAGTAAGCGTACCCGTCTTCCGGGCGAGATTTATGAGGTTTAACAACTGCGTTGTCGAGAAGTCGCGAAGATTACCTTTCAGGGCCATGGTCGGTGTGTTTCACTTCCTAGATTTGGCCAACATATCTTGACCTTTTGATGCCACAACCATTGGGCAAATACTAAGCATCCATACGTATATCTCTCTAACTCTACCACTTATAGTCAAGAAATTTGCCCCTCAAGATCGGCATTATACCTAGAGCCAAAAGGTGCGTCAATAACCCCATAGTGCTAGCACGAGATAGCTTGGAATAGCATTAGTATTTGCTCTATATTGAATGCAAATCATATCCGAATAATGAGTGATTCAAACGCGGATCATGGTGATCCTGTTTGGCAATCTTAAAAGCGGTAAAATGAAGAGGGCTTTCTATACCGCAATCTAGTCTAGGCTTGTCGTCATTCCACGATGAGCAATCGTGATCTTGGTATATAACTCTGGAAATCGCTGTGGACGACTGATTGTCCAGATTTTGGAACAGTAATCCTCGAGATTTAGCCGGATAGAGGCTAATAGGCCTGGCAGCCTATTTAAAGAGTCATTACCGTTCAAATTCGAGGATCTTGATGGCTTCATCCTTCATTGGCAGGCTAAGATCCGCCGCACCCGAAAACGGCAGTCGCCTTCCACTTTCCTCGTCATATAAACCAATCCAAACGTCAAAACTACCCTGGCCAACATCGTTCACAGGAATCAGAATGGTATCGGTAATGATCTCATTGATTTCCCACCAGTTGGTTGGATAGGTCCAATTTCGGGCAATGGTGTCAGTCTGGCTAACTATCTCATCCAAGCCTGCTCTTCTTATATGGACAAATATCTTGTGCGATTCAGCCAAGCGACTCAACACGTGCCAGCGCACATATAACTCGATTTCGCCTTGTGTCGTTTCTGAGAGATCGTATTTGGCAAGGGCGATCGCATCCCCCCATGCAATATCGTAAGCTGCGTTCGGATATTCACCCGCTTCGATGAAGCTTCTTGGCAGCGCTGAATAGGCAAATTCGCCTACAGGAATACCATCGCCAGTATGGTCTTGGCCGTCCGTTCTTACCGAAATTGTGATCGAATAGTCACCGGCATCAAGATAGGGGCCTACCGTGATGTTATACGTTTCATATCTTATTTCTGGTATCGTCCACTGACTGGTCGGTAGATTCGTCGACAAAGGCTGACAAATCTCGTGTTTGGTCTCATCGGATGAGTTGCTAAAAGCGAAGCATAAATCATAATCTTCTGACAAAGGTTTCTGGGCAACCCATTTGACTGTCATGTCAAAATCGTTTTCACTTTGGGAAAGGTTTAGCGCTAACTCATCGAAGGCTACTACGCCCAAGCCATCAACTTGCGTCGCCTGAAAAGAGAGGTTGCCGAGTTCGTTCGACAAACATTGCATCACGACGATGTCTTCATGCTCGAAGGTCCGCATCCCTTCTGGAATGTCTTCTAGTACATAGCCCATCTGTGAGACGACGTCGGTATATAAGAGGCTATTGTACGGTTCATAGAATATGCGATCGGAAATATCATACGACGAAGGTCTAACCACAAAGTAGTCAATACCGAATTCTTCACAGAAACCTAGAACCTCGCTCAGACTGTCCGCGTAATATGCCCTCAACAAGTCCAGCTGCTGCTCCGTCCTGCCACTCGGCAGGAATTCGCAGCTGAATAGAATCTGCCGGCCGGCCATCATGGGCACAAAATCCAAAGAACAAGGATCCCCGGCAATCAACGAATCCTTGGATGTTGTCTGGAGAAAATTCACAAGCTCGCTTTCTGA
>PVMK01115541.1_pt1 | contig 42999 bp, 50 predicted proteins | sample 1853481 | NCBI WGS metagenome assembly PVMK01 (sample SAMN08533507, study PRJNA380276) | Marine sediment metagenome, whole genome shotgun sequencing project.
ACCTGCAGTCAGTGCGGCCAGGTGGTGCGTGATCACCGGCAGGTGATCAAGGATGGGCGCGTTTTTTGCGTACCCTGTGCCGGAGGTGCCTATTTTGCAAATTCCCGGGAGGTCACCTGGCCCGATATGAACTGGGTGCCGGGTAAAGTGATGAAAATTCACCTGTAACTTGATGCACATAGACTTAACTTTTTAAACCGTTTTTGTTCCGCAAATTTGGTTTCAGGTGTCAGGTGTCAGGTTTCCGGTGTCAGGAAAGGTAGGCATTATAGCATATCCTCAATCCGCCTTGGGCGGAACACCTGAAACCTTAGCCTCAAAAAGAGGAATAAAAATAGGATAAAAGTTAAGGGCCGCGTGATGAGTATTTTCACCACGCCAGGTGCTGGGTAACAACGCTAAACTATCGAATAAGGAATGTTTAAAGGGAGTTCGGAAATGCTGAAAAAAATTAAACTGCAGGATGCTGTTGGTACCAAGCTGGCCCACGATATCACCGAAATTCGCCCCGGCGAATTCAAGGGTGCCGCCTTTCTCAAAGGTCATACCGTCTGCAACGCAGATCTGTGCCATCTCCAAAAGCTTGGCAAAAACCACCTCTATCTTCTTGACCTGGCTGAAGACGAAATTCACGAGGACCAGGCAGCGGCCATTTTAGCAGGAGCGTTGGCTGGCGATGGCATCGTATGGCAAGATGAACCCCGGGAAGGCAAAATAAAGCTTTTGGCTGAGAAAGACGGTCTTTTTGCGGTGGATTCCTCTGCGCTGGCGGCCTTCAACATGGTGGACGAAGTAATGTGCGCCACCCTTCATAGCCACACCCTGGTCCGTAAGGGCGATCTGGTTGCCGCCACCCGGGCCATTCCTCTGGTCATGAAGCGGGCGGCCATAGAGCGCGCGGCCGCCATCGCACAGCAAAACGGTGCGGTTCTGTCGGTCAAACCCATCCGGCCGGCCAAAGTGGGGATCGTCATCACCGGCAGTGAAGTGTATCACGGGCTGATTGACGATCGTTTTGCGCCGATTCTTTCTGAAAAAGTGACCGCCCTGGGTTGCGAAGTGCATGGGCCGGTGTTTGCTCCTGATGATACTGAACTTATCAGCCGGGCCATTTGCACCCACCTTGAGCATGGGTGCGATTTAATTGTGCTGAGCGGAGGAATGAGTGTAGACCCGGATGACGTCACCCGCAAAGGGATCCATCTGGCAGGTGCCACCGAGATGCATTACGGTGCAGCAGTGCTGCCCGGCGCCATGTTTTTGGTGGCCTACCTGGAAAACATTCCGTTGCTGGGGGTACCGGCCTGCGGCCTGCATCACCGTATCACGGTGCTGGATCTGGTGTTGCCCCGTATTCTAACCGGCGAGCATATCGGCAAAGCGGAGCTTGCTTTCTTAGGCCACGGAGGGCTTTGCAAAGCCTGCCCGGAGTGTGTATACCCACACTGTCCGTTCGGCAAATAAAAAACGGGTTCAAATCCCCATCTAATGTCCGATGGCTGCGTTGCGATTCGCTTCAAAATGCTCACGTACTAACGTGTACGCTCCGCTATTGAAGCAAATCGCGCCTTGCCAGCGAACATAATCTGACGATTTGAAACCGTTTTTGGAGCAATTTAAATAACCTTCCAAAGCCGCTTCACATACAATAAAGACTAACAGAAAACTTAATTAAAAATGCGAAACTACGATTAAGATCAAGCCAGTGGATCGTTGATGAACATGACAATGCCATCATCGGCAAAGGCAGAGCGGAAATTCTGGAAAACATCGAAAAAACCGGATCAATCAACCAGACCGCTAAAATGATGAAAATGTCTTACAAAGCGGTTTGGAGCAAAATTAAAGCCACAGAGAAACACTTGAATACCACAATCGTTCATGCCGACCGAAAGGAAGGCTCCCGCTTATCCAGGGAGGGCAAGGAACTTCTGGAGAAATACAGACTTCTTAAACAAGAATGTATCTCGGTAGATGATAAATTGTTCAGCCGTATTTTTAAATAAATTGACACAATATTATGTATCTAACATCTAACAGCCGAATAACACTGAAATTTATTTTAGTGGTCCTCACAATTATTTTATTGGGCTGCAGGGGTGATCCGGAAGCTGCCTTCGTTGATTTTTCCGATAGAATGGTTGAGGAGCGACCTGGAGATGGAAGCCGGGATAATTCCTATTTTAAAGTGGCTGTGGGATCTATATTTTCGGCTCAGGAGACGGTCGTCCATTACCATGAACTTCTGGAATATATCGCCGGCAAATTAGGTCGGCAAATTCAACTCGTGCAGAGAAAGACTTATGGTGAAATAAATGAGCTTATCGGTGTGGGACAGATTGATCTGGCGTTTATCTGTTCAGGACCTTATGCCGGTGGAAAGGAAAAATTCGGCTTTGAAGCGCTGGCCATGCCTCGCGTTAGAGGCTCGCATCGTTATCAAGCTTATCTGATTGTCAATAAAGACAGTTCTTTTCAAAAACTCGACGATCTCAGGGGCAAAATTTTCGCGTTTACCGATCCGGAATCAAATACGGGCAAACTCGTCCCCACTTATTGGCTGAGCGAGGGAGGAGAAAAGCCTGAAGATTTCTTTGCAAAGACCATTTATACATACAGTCATGACAATTCCATAATGGCCGTGGCGATGTCTCTGGTGGACGCTGCTGCGGTTAATGGACAAGTTTGGGAGTATTATAACCACAATAACCCTGTTTTTACCTCTAAAACCCATATCATTAAAAAATCAACACCCTTTGGAAATCCGCCGGTGGTCGCTTCCTCCCACCTTACCAATCAAATGAAAGAGCGCATTCGAAGCTTATTTTTAAATATGCACCTGGATCCGGCAGGGAAAAAGATTCTCGATGAACTGATGATTGATCGTTTCATCCCGCCCAAAGAGGAATCTTACGAGCCTATTTTGGCAATGAAAAAGAACATGTAACTCTATGAAATTGAAAAGCCTTAGAAGCAAATTAGTCATTTCAGTTTCCGCACTCGTTATCGGCAGCGGCGGGATCATTTCGCTGCTGGAAGCAAACCGCTTCAGCAAAATTCTGCGTGAATCCGCCATCACACAGGGAGAATACCTTTCTCAAGAATTAGCGCTGGAAGCTACCAACATAATTCTCATAAATGACCTGATTGCCCTGCGGAACCTGCTGGACCATCACCTGCTAAGCAACTCTTCGGTGGCATACCTTTTTATAGTCAGAGATGGTCAAATACTTGCACACACCTTTTCCGGAGGCATCCCGCGAAATCTGATCGGAATCAATACACCCAAAGACAATGAAAATGGCAATTTTAAACGAATTGTAACCGATGGAAGTGAACACTTTCTTGATATTGCCTGGCCTATTTTCTCCGGCAAAGCCGGGGTACTGCGCATTGGATTTTCCGAGAAACCGTACAGATCAGAGCTAACGAAATTATGGGTACAAATGATCGCCATCACCCTGGGAATCCTTATTCTCGCTCTTATCTGCCAGCTTCTTTTTTATTAAACGGATCACGCGACCTCTTTCAGCCCTGGCACAAGCCGCTGAGAATATTGACGAAAACAATCTGGAGCTCAGTCTGGAGCCGGGCGGACGGGATGAAGTCGGCAGCTTGACAAACTCGTTTAATCGTATGATCGGACGTATTAAGGACCACACCCAACGAATTGAGAAACACAGCATCGAGCTGGATCGCGCCTATCACCAGACAAGAAGCTCGTTTGAAATTATTCAAAAGATCGGCGCACAAACCCGGCTGAAGGATGTTTCAGCCTATTTGATCATGAAATTTAAGGAGCTTGTATCCTGCAGCGATCTTGTGCTGCTTATCCTCAGCAGTGATAAAAACACGCTTTTTGTCTATTCCGAAAATGAATTTAAGACTTTTAAGAAAAACGCATTTGAATCCGCCCTTCCCGTCTTAACTCAGCTGGATGGTATTACTTTTATCGGTAAAGATTCTATCAACCCGCGGTTGGTACCGGATAGCTTTCATTCAGCCACGGAAATTTCAGCCTTCCCGATTTATCATGAGAATCAGTTTATTGGCGCCTTGCTGGTTGCCTGCCCCGGTAATTGCCAGTGTGATATCAATGAGTTGGAGGTGATTCATCTGATATTGAATCATTCATCCGGCGCAATCAAGCGTGCGGTCTCCCATGAAGAAGAAATGCTCCATATTCAGAGCCGCATTGATGTCACCACAGAATACTGCGGGATTGTGGGTAAAGACCCCAAGATGCAAACCATCTATAAACTTATTGAAGATATCGCCCCGACCGACACCACGGTTTTAATTCAGGGGGAAAGCGGCACCGGAAAAGAACTGGTGGCCAACGCCATCCACCGAAACAGCCTGCGGAAAAACATGCCCTTTGTTGTCATTAATTGTTCAGCTTATCCTGCCACACTGCTGGAAAGCGAGCTCTTCGGCCACGAAAAAGGGGCCTTCACCGGTGCGGTGCGCCGGAAAGCCGGCCGCTTTGAGCAGGCCGACGGTGGCACTGTTTTCCTGGATGAAATCGGTGAAATTCCCGCCTCGGCTCAGATCAAACTGCTGCGGGTCATTCAGACCCAGAAATTTGAGCGCATCGGCGGCGAGCAGACCCTTGCCGTAAATGTGCGGATCATAGCTGCCACCAACAAAGACCTCCTCCAGGAAGTCAAAGAGGGTCATTTCCGCGAGGATCTCTATTATCGGCTGAATGTCATTCCCATTCAATTGCCACCGCTCGGTAAACGACGTAACGACATTCCTTTGCAGGCCAGATATTTTATGCGGCGATTCGCCGCTGAGCAAGGCAAAGATATTAATGAATTTAGCCCGGAGACCATGCGCCGGCTCCTGGGCTACTCATGGCCGGGTAATGTTCGCGAACTTGAAAACAGCATTGAACACGCAGTCGTGCTGGCCAAAGGGAATCGAGTCGAAATATCAGACCTTCCATCTGCTCTCCATTATCCATCTTCTCCTGCAAAGACCGGATCCCAGGGCACGATTTTGGAAAACGAGGCCAAGCTGCTCAAAGAAGCCCTGGATGAATGCGGCTGGAACAAGAAACAGGCCGCCCGCCGCCTGGGAATCAGCCGCAACACACTGTATCGGAAGCTGAAAAAATATGAAATTAATCCCCCTACCATTCATTAGCAAGCCAGAGCTTCACCTTATTACAGACCTCATAATTTACTATGAAAATAGCTCTTTTTTTTGAACATTATCGGGCGTATTGAAGCCTTTTCGGAGAATAGGTTTCGGGTGTCGGGTGTCAGGTTTCAGGCCGGCTCTCACTTTTTTACTACTGACACCTGAAACCCGACACCTGAAACCTGAGTGATAGTGTCCAATTATTTTGCAAATATGGGATAAATCCTTATTTATAGCCACTCAACCACTCAACTAATCAACCAATCAACGATATCCGTACTTACAGCCGCCGCGGATCAAATTGCGCCAAACATTGTCTTTACGCTGCAAGCGGGCATTTTCATCCCTGACACAGTTGATCAGGTAATCCGAAACCTTGTCCACACCCAAGTCGGCGAAGTGGGTGCCCACCGAATTGGGGTCGAAATCGCAGGCAAAATTCAGAAAGTCGATGGCATAGGGGATCCCGTCCTTGACCAACAGCTCGGTGGTGTTGATCTCATAGCCCAGAGCCTGGTTCAGTTTACGGACATATTCCTCGATACGTACCAGCAGTTCGGGGCCAAAAAAGTCCGGATCATACGAATAGCTCCCTAGCCGCTCACCGGTGACACGGTCCGGCGGCTCGAAACGGGCCGTTGTGACATCTCCGGCGATATAAAAACAGCGGGCAAACTGCTGGTAGGCGATGTCTTCCTGCAGCATGAATACCACCGTACGGCTTAACCAATTACGCACCGCCCTGTCCTGATCGGCGTCTTCGGGGTACACCGGTTTGGTATGGAAAATTTCGTTATTGTAGAGGTGGAAGAATTCGTCCAGGCTATGGACCTTGCTGACCGCCAGCCAGCCGCCGCCATAAGCCGGTTTCAGCCAGCACGGAAAACCGATGTAATCAAAAATCGCCTGCCAATCGGAATGATCCAGGTACTTTAAGTTGCGCAGGGACTCGGCCGTGATGTCGTATAGCTGCGTCGAGCCGGCAATGGGCAAAAGGCAGGTCTTAGGTACCTTCAACCCCAGGTCAGCGGCCAGGGTAAATCCCAGATATTTATCGTCCGCGCTCCACAGCATGGGGTTGGGAATTACATAGGTGCCGCTAGCCACCGCGGCTTTGAGCAGATACCGATAATAAGGGTAATCATGTGAAATGCGGTCGTAAATCAAATCATAGACCGGTGGTTCACCCACGCGTCCTGCGCCCATGGTTGCCATCTCGGCCACCACCTCACCCTTTCCTTTATGGTGGATGGCTTCGATCAGCGCATTTGGGAAATTATATTCCCGACCTGTTATAATTCCGATCTTTTTTACCATTCCAAACCTCCTCTAATTGAGTTGATCATTAATTATCAAACATCGAGAATCCAACTTCCCATATTCATTGACTAAAACAAGTTTGGGATTTTGAATTTCGGTCTTTGCTATTTGTTTGTTATTTATGATTTGTAATTTGAAATTTTTTTATTGCTGAAACCCGACACCTGACACCTTCAGCTTTTTACAACATGTTGTCAGAAAAACCCCGCTAAGGGCCTAATGCTCGGCCATGATATGGTCGATGTTGACAAATCTGGAAGGGGACTGACTCCAATAATCGTATACTGTCGGATTGTTGGGCATAATTATCCAGGTGCCCTGATAGCTGTAGTTCGGCGAAAAAACCCTGACTATAACATCACCGCCGTTAAAGGTCCATTTACGGCCGTCGCTGTAAATATGTTCGATGCGCATTCCCTGGCGGGTCTTGATGTGAAAACTGTCTTCCGGAAGGTCCCAGGAATTGTCGATGACAAACTGCAATACCTGCCATTTGTTGCCCGAGGGGAGAAAGCCCTGGTTGGAAGCAATACCGGCATCGTTAGGCAGGCCGAACGCTAGATGCCCTGGAAATCTCCGGGCCAATTTGGCCAGATCCGCCTCCCGGCCCCATTCATGGTGCAGAGTGGTGGTGACATTGTGGATCAAGGCGTAACAGCGATGATAGTCGTCTTGTTCACAAATATCACCGAGTTGGATGGCACCAGCCGAAAATCCGACCGTTAATTTGCCGGTACTCTGGCGCTGATGGAGACAATTCTTAAACCGGTCATAATCATCGAAGAAATAACCGCCCATGGCATCATACCGTTCGAAACCTATATTTACCTCGCCTCCGCCCAGAATGACGACCTCGCTATTTTCGACCATATTGAAAAAGATCTCGGCATCATGACGCGATAGGGTGTCGCTCCAAAAAAAGACCCTGGCATCGAGGCCAAAAGGACTATACTGGTCGAAATACCATTTGAAGGTGCCCCATGAAAAATCCTGAGATTCGCGGCTTTCCATGCCAAAAGGCAAGTACAATATACTTTTGTTGTGGGGATGGTCCAAAGCACGCTGGACAATCCAATCCCGGTGCAGATAGTCACAACGGTTATGGGAACTGTAAATCATGGCGGTCGGTTTAACATACACGGGCACCTCCTTTGCCATAAGCGGTAGTTTTCGAGCGCCGTTGGTCTTTTTTCAGCAGAAACCACAACGGCACCCGGACCCGGGCGCGCCAGGCCGTTTCAGAGTGGGGATCGCCGGCATACCAGTTGCCGAGCCAGTCTAGTCCGAACTCGTAGCCTCTATCCTTTAAGATATGTTCCACACGCTTCTGGCTTAAACGGTAACCGGCATTATTGGCTTCGTTGCCGTAGTCCAGATATATTTTGTGCTCTCCCGGTTTAGGCAGCCGCGCTTTCAGATATGCACTGAAAGGCTTGTGTGCAATCGGCCAGTGGGTTGAAAGACACCCCGCCCCGCCGAATACCTGCGGATATTCACAGATCGCATACAGTGAAATCAATCCCCCCATGCTCGATCCCATCAAAAATGTAAACTCCCGCTCTGGGCGGGTGCGGTAGCAGCTGTCAACAAAGGGTTTGAGTTCGTAAACGATAAATCGCAGGTAATTGTCGGAAATCGGCGTTCCCCCATAACGCTTTATCACCCGGCTCATAGAACGTTGGGATTGATGGTCGCAAAAGGGCCGTTGCGGCAGGTATTCGCGCAATCGTTGAGGCGTGTTCCAGATTGCGACCACAATGGTCGGTCGAATTTCATTCTCCCGACGAAGGGTCGCCATGGTCTCATCCATGCCCCAATCGACACCGATGAAAGATTTCTCCGACTCAAACAGGTTTTGACCATCATGCATATAAAGAACTGCATACCCGCTATCATTGCCTTCGTCGTAATCCGGCGGTAGCCAGATTTCGACATTGCGGTGATTGATGAACAGGGACGGTACATTGGGATAATGATGCAAGGTGCCGATCAGATCGGTTTTTTTTACCGGGCTGCAAGTCGGTTGAATTTTCTTTTCGCTTATAGCGGTTGTCATGAATATGTTCCGTTTGCCAGATTTTGCTAACAAGCGCAATGGTGGTGTGTAAAGGACTAAAAATCCGGTTCGATGAGAGGGCGTGCCAGCATCTTTTCATAAAGATCAATGTACTGATGTGCCGTGACCGCGTGGCTGAAGGTAGCGGCGCTCTGGGTCATGATCCGTTCGATCCGGGTCTTTTTTATTTTCAAGGGAAGATTGTAAAATTCCATGGCCTCGTCAATGGCCCAGGACAGGCCATTGGAATCAAAATCCTTGAAAAGAAAACCGTTACCCGTATTGCTATCGACGTCCATGTGGGTGATCGTATCGTGGATCCCGCCGGTATCGTGTGCCACCGGCAGCGAGCCGTAGATGGGACCTATCATCTGCGGCAGACCGCATGGTTCAAAACGCGACGGCATCAGCACAAAATCAGAGGCTCCATAAGCCAAACGGGCCAATCGCTCGTCAAAGTCACAAATCGCCACCCGCCTGTTCAGTTTGTGGAACTGCACGACTTCTTTGAAATATTGTTGAAAATCCCCATTGGCCACAAAGACGATCTCCAGGCCCTGCTCCCAGTAGCGTGAGACAACATCAAAGAGGATCTCAGCCAGCAACTGGCATCCTTTTTGAACCGTGTCGAGACGGGAAGGCCAGAAGAAAAGAGGCGCCTGGTCAGCCTCAATAAGTCCTAATATTCTTTGCAGAGCGCGCTTGTTTTTCTGTTTGCCGGCAACATGATTCGGGGGACTGAATTCAAGCACCAGATCCACGTCGGTGGCGGGGTCGAAAGAAGGATCCGGCGCATTGAGGATTCCCACAGCACAGTCGGCATTGAATTTATTGGCCAGTTCCTGCTTTAGTGACGCCTCAACAAAATCATGTCGGTCTTCAATCACCTCCCGTAAGAAGGTCGGGCTGACCGTATTGACAAAGTGTGCGGCAAAAACACCGCTGATGAGGAAATCCACGGGATTGGTTTCCCGTGTTCCCTCGAAATCATAGGCCATGCGTTCGTAATAAAGGTGCTGCCAGAAATAGGCCGAATCGATGCCCCTGTCTTCGATATGGGAGAGCAGGGACTTCATGCTATAAATGTTATGGATCGTAAAAAGACAGGGGATGCCCGCCTGCTTTGCCATGGCCGGAATCAGGCCGGTCATCCAGTCGTTGCAATGGATAAGGTCCGGCTGCACCCGGGGAACGATGTTGTTGATGACCTCCCGCTGAAAAGCAAGGGCAATCTTCATGTTTTCGCCCTCGTAATTGGAGTAAACCCGGTTCATGTAGAAAAAAGCCCGGTCTTCGGCCAAGTGAATTCGATCATCAGGCATTATCTTTCGGATGGTGCTTATGTCCTTTCTGATAATCGGGGGCAAGTGGTGATTGAACATGGCACGGTAATTTGGCAGGGCAACGTGAACATCGGCTCCCAGGTCGAACAGCGCACTGATTAGGGCGGCGGACACATCGGCCAGCCCGCCGGCCTTGGCCTTGAGATAATTAGCGATATTTCCCATGTTGTCGGGTAAATAAGTGGCTTCCGGGGTTACAATAAGAATACGGGGGTTGCTCTGTGTAACGGTCATGTTCCATGACTCCTTATCAAGATAATCGGCAATAATCGATTTAGGGTGTTTTGTCAATTTTAAAATAATAGCGCGATGTGATTCGACAAATCATCAACACTCAAGCACTGGGTCTATCCGGAACCGGCATGGAAGCATGGAAATCTGTTCGAAACCGTTCGATGTATGCTATTGATGCCAGGGAGGAAACATGGTAAATAAAGAAAATGAACCAGAAATTATCGAACCTTGATTTTGACCCTGAATTGTGTTTAGGGGCTTATAATGCCCTAAATGTATGTCTCGGGCTACAACCCGAAGAGCGTTTAACACTGATTACCGATGAAGATACCCTAGAAATTGCGGCGGCTTTGATTCATGAAATTGAAAAAATCGGCTCGGAATACCGGGTTTTTACCCTGGAAGATTTTATGCCCCGGCCTATTACCCACATGCCCCTGCAGATTTTGGATGATTTAAAACAATCCCAGGTGAGCATATTCGCGGCTTTATCGCGGACCGGGGAACTTAAAAGCCGGATTGCATTGACGGCCCCGGTGAACCGGTATAAAATCCGCCACGGGCACATGGTGGATATCAACAAACAGATCATGCGCGAAGGCATGCGCGCCGATTTTAAACAGATCGATGAACTCAGTTTGAGAATAATCCGAAAAGCGCGTAAAGCCAGATTTATCCGGGCAAAATCAAAAAGCGGCACCGATATCAAAGCCGAATTTTCATCTGAATTGAAATGGATCAAAACCAGCGGCATCATTTCACGGGACAAATGGGGCAATCTGCCCGGCGGGGAAGTCTTTACTTCGCCCTATAATATCGAAGGCGTTTTTGTGGTTGACGGCGTCGTTGGGGATTACCTCTGTAAAGAATACGGCGACCTTGAAAAAACCCCTTTAACAATTGAGATCGCCGATTCGCGAATAAAAAACCTGGCATGTGCGAATAAAGAATTACTGGATGAATTTACGGCATATACGTCAAAGGATGAAAACAGCGATCGTGTCGGTGAATTTGCCATCGGTACCAATACCGGTGTAAAAAATATTATCGGCCATATTCTGCAGGATGAAAAATTACCCGGAGTTCATATCGCTTTCGGTAATCCGTATGCCGAGCATACGGGACAATCTTGGAAATCAACGACCCACATCGACTGTGTGGGTCGTAATTTTGACATCTGGATGGACGACGAACAAATAATGAAAGACGGGAAATTCCAAGTTAGAAAGCTGCTTGAAGCTTGAAATTCGAATCTTGGGAAAACTTCGGAATCGACCCATATTCACTATATAAAAAATCCAAACATCCAGTTTCCAGTTTCAATATCTGTAAAGATTGAGACACGGACCCTATCGCCTTCCTTAAAAAGGGTAAACAACATGGCAACAATCGACCCCATCCTTCTTGTCCCGGCGTAGCTCGAAGAGCGAAGTCGGATGAATTTCACCAAGGGGGATATCCAGGAAATAGTGCTTTCACTATGATATCAGGGATAATAGCGGACCATTAGCTATTCTTTGCCATGTTGTTTATGCACAACATCGGGGGTGACTACCCATTAGCGCTAAGTTATTTCATAAAATTTCTTGGGAGCTGTAAAGCGCATAGGTGGGTGCCTCGTCTTTCTCCTGACGAATGGTAAGCACAGAGCATGAAGCCATACGCACAACTTCCTCTACGACACTGCCAAGTAAATGTCCTATCCTTCGCCGCCGATGTGTGCCTATTACGATGAGATCTATATCATTTTCACCGGCATATCTTACAATTGTCTCAGCCGGGGTCATACCGCGCTCTTGCACTTGCTTGATCACTAGATCCTCAACTTCAGATTCTGCAAGATCAGCGGTCATATGAGCGGCAGCAGATTCTTTTAACCGTGTTTGGAGTTCTTCTTTATCCGGGAAATGATAGGCTGGATTATGAGGATCATCAGCCCACAATACCAGGGCATGAAGCATATGCAACTCGGCTTGATACTTTTTGGCTAAGCGAAGTGAATGCGCCAGGGCCCGATTACCACGGCGTGAAAAATCCGTTGGAAACAAAATTTTCTTAACTTGTATCATGTTCTTAACCCTCCCTTTTGTTAGTTTTATTATTTCACTCTTAACGCAAATTCCTTTATTCGTTGAAATGTGAGCGTTTGTTCGATCTATTTTCATCCTGTTGGAAATAAAGAAGGAATTTTTCCAGCTCAGGATTATGACACAGTTTTATCCCCTATAGACTGTTCCCTGACAATCCTTTGAACCTGGGACACGATGTCCTTGCTGGTGTCCACAATTTCATGGACTTCTTTTAAAGACTCAAAGGTCTTTTTAAAAAGCAAATGCATTTGATAGCCTTTACCCACTAAAATATGGTTTCCGCGATCTTTTCCGATGCTAAGCCTCTCTTTTACGATTTCTTCATCGCAGACAGCCTCCACCCAATGAAGTCTGATATTCAATTGTCTGGCGGCTTCATCCCACATTTGGCGAAACGCTTGCAAATGAAATGTTTCATCCATGATTACAATTTGAGTGGTGCTTTGGGCGAAGAGATCCGGAAGTTTACGTATCGCTTCGGCATAATATTTGAAACGGTACTCGGGGGGTTCTATGCCTTCCGTCACCATATCTTCGGGAACGACGACCCTTTTAATATCATCAAGGTCGAAATGGATCCCCTTCGTTTGCCTTGCAAATTCCCTGGCAAGAGTCGTTTTCCCGACGCCCGGAAGGGCCGTTATGAGTATCAAATCCCTCTGAATGCCGGAGCCGGAATCGGTCAGTTTTGATGCTATCTTGGTGATGTCATCTAATTGGTATTCCATAAATAGCCTCCAGGCCTGCCTTTATTCAATACCCGCCTAACGCTTTTCAGCCCAGATATAAGGATCTCGTTGTTCTTGTGCTTTCAGCATGATTTATCACTCCTTATTATTTCATAAAATTTCCTGAGAGCTGTAAAGCGCATAGGTGGGTGCCTCTTCTTTCTCCTGACGAATGGTAAGTACAGAGCATGAAGCCATACGCACAACTTCCTCTACGACACTGCCAAGTAAATGTCCGATCCTTCGCCGCCGATGTGTGCCTATTACGATGAGATCTATATCATTTTTACCGGCATATCTTACAATTGTCTCAGCAGGTGTCATACCGCGCTCTTGCACCTGCTTAATCACTAAATCCCCAACTTCAGAATCTTCAAGATCAGCGGTCATATGAGCGGCAGCCGCTTCTTTTAACCGTGCTTGGAGTTCTTCTTTATCCGGGAAATGATAGGCTGGATTATGAGGATCATCAGCCCACAATACCAGGGCATGGAGCATATGCAACTCAGCTTGATACTTTTTGGCTAAGCGAAGTGAATGCGCCAGGGCCCGGTTACCACGGCGTGAAAAATCTGTTGGAAACAAAATTTTCTTAACTTGTATCATATTCTTAACCCTCCCTTTCTCCTGTTTTCTTCTTTTTGGTGCTATCATACGCCAGTTTTATAAAATAAATAGTTCCGCCCAGTAGGAAAACGGTTCCTAAAATCATTATGACGATTGCGGTTGCTGTCATGATATAGCTCCTTTTATATTGAATTTGTCTCTAACCCACTTTTATTTTGGCAAGGAATTTCCAAGACACTCTCATAACCCGGATAAACCAGAAAAATGAGCTAAAATTTGAAATGACTAAAATTGTGGTATCGCTTCGCTAAGTCTATTTATAAGCACGCAAGCATTTTAAAACCTGTTAGGCATACGATTTGTTGATGGAAAAATAACTTAACATGCGAAGTTCAAATAATATCGACAGAATACCTCAATTTTAGGCACTTTAGGCATTTTAAATTTTAGGCAATTTTCTAAGCAACCTGCGCTGCTGGTAAAAAAATATTTTGCCATAAAATACACAAAGTTTATTATTTAGACACTAACCTTTTAAGCCTCAACAGTGTCGGTTACCTATGCAGCTTCTTCTTTATCCAGGACTAGCTCTTTAGCTGATTTCACCTTAGCAAGTAAAATAGCCCCAATCAAGCAGGCAACAAAGCTTCCAAGACCGATAACAATGAGCGCGGAGATAGGATATCCCTCATAGGGTTGCTGAACTTCCTTTATTAATGACAAAATAACGATGACGACCAGAATGGCGGGTGCAAGGAAAGAGATAAAAAGTTTAAAGATCTTGCCGAGCTTGAATTCAGCGTTTGTATTTATATCTTTAATCAGTTTATCCGCGCCGAAAAAGTAGGCAATGGCGATACATTCGAAAATACCAACAATCACTAAAATGTAGTTGATGGCAAAGTGATCAACAATATCAAGCCATAACACACCCGCCTTTGTGACAAAGGGAATTCCCAGAATCATACTTACTACCGTTACGACTGTGGTCCCCTTTAGCCGGGTCCATCCGAATTTATCCCTGACGACCGCCACAATGGTCTCCAAAAGGGAGAATGCCGAGTCAATACCCAGCAGAATCAGGGTCAAGTAGAACATAAACGCGAAGAACTTCACGCCAAATGGAAGCTGTACCAGAGCAGCCGGATATACGACAAAAGTAAGTCCCGGGCCGGCCTTTGCCACCTCGGTGACCGGTACGTTGAGCGTATAGGCAAAAAAGCCGAGCACGCTGAAGATGGCGAAGCCGGCAAGAAAGCTGAAACAGCAGTTGCAAAATGAAGTGATGTTCGCGGAGTTGGGTACCTCGGTGTCGGACGGCATAAATGAGGAATATGCGATCAGGGTACCGAGGCAGATGGACAGAGAAAAAAAGATCTGGCTGTATGCCGCGAGCCATACTGTTGGATCAAGAAGCTTGCCCCACTCCGGCGCCAGGTAATAGTTGAGGCCTTCAGCGGCGCCGGGGAGAGTTACTCCTCGTATAACAAGGATAATCACAAAAATGACCGGCAGAGGCACTGTATAGAGCAGGATCTTTCCCACTCGATTAAGACCGCCTTTTACGATCCACCAGATGATAGCCCAGCTTACGATCAATCCTATAAGGAGGGGCCATTGAATTCCGACAAAATTCCAGGGGTTGCCCTGTGTAGCAGGGACACCGAGAATAACCTCCTCAAAATGCTTGCCGGCTGATGCAATGTCTGCCGCCCATTTATCTATGGTCCAGAATTTGAACAAGTGAACAAAAGTCCATCCCATAATTGCATTGTAGAATATGTTTAATGTGAATGCGCCCAGAACGGCTAACCAGCCGACAATTTTAAAAATCGGTTTTATCTGCCCTAAAGCAAACGGCGCGGATGACCTATTCTTGATACCCAGATAGTATTCGATGATCATAATTGGAATACCGGCGGTTAGGAGGGCCACAAAATAAGGGATCAGAAAAGCGCCCCCGCCGTTTTTGGCACAGACAAAGGGAAACCGCCACATGTTGCCGAAACCTATGGCAGATCCAACCGCCGCCATGATAAATGTTGTTCTGCCGGACCAATTTTCATGTTCGCTCATAACACTTCTCCTTTCTTAAGAAAAATTAGCAAAATCCCTATTCTTTAGGGACCTGGTATTCCATCCGATAGGTTACGATCTTGCCCTTGGAATATTTCCACACCTCGATGGGTGCCAGCACATCGCCGTTTTCATCGAAATCCACCGATCCGCTCGCCCCTTCATAGTTTATGCCTTTGCCCTGCTTCAGCAACTCAAAGGCCTTTTTGAATTCTCCGGGTTGGATGAATTCTCCGGGTGGGTTGGCAACGACCCTGAGGAAATCTCGTATGTTCTTTGCCGTCAAAGGAAGTTCTTTTACTTTTGCGGCATAAGCGGCAAGACCTATTACGGCCATTGTGTCATAAGCATTGGTAATGAAGGGAAAAGGAGGAACCTCTTTTCCAAACTCCGCCTTAAAACCGGCGCTAAAGGTCATATATGCCTCTCCTACGGCAGAACCCGGGGCTGTGCCCAACATTCCCTCGAGATTTTCAGCCCCTGCTGCTTCTAAAATTTCCATGGACTTGCTGCCGTCGCAAAACAGAAAGCTCTTGTATTTGAAGACCTCGATGGCTTCTTTTACATAATTCTTGGCATGTCCAGGGTAACTGAAGACGCATAGGACATCGGGCCTTCCCGAAATGTAAAAAGATCGCGTTACATAAGACTGTTCGAAGGCCGTCCGGAGGGTAGTCGTATAGAATGGAACCGCCTTTTTTTCATGGGACACCATTGCCTTTACCTGTCCGCCGCGCATTTCAAAGGATCTTTTGAACTGTTCTGCCAGGCCCTTCCCGTATGGGTTGTTCACAAATATCACGGAAGCGGTCTTATAAAGACCGGCCGCCAACTTGCCTAATACCACCCCCTGGAGGCTATCAGACGGACAAGTCCGAAACAGGAAATCCTTTCCCTTATCGGCCTCCAAATCAGTGAGCGAGGGTGATGTCGATGAAGGCGAGATCAAAAGTACACTGTTTGGACCGGTAACCGATTCGGCTACTTTCATGCTCACCCCGCTTGCCATGGCCCCCACAATGGCCACAACCTTGTCCGTCTCCACTAATTTTTTGGCAGCCTTCGTGCCCGCGACGGCAGAGGTCTCGCTGTCCTCGTGGATAAGCCCGATCTCGAACCCAGCGGAAGCCAACTGTTTGGCCGCCAAAATCACTCCATCCTGAACGCCAGTGGCCATTTCTCCAAGTTCACCTGTGTGGGCAAGAAGGGTCCCCACCTTGATTTCTTGACCCAGCGCACCGGAAGAAATGGACACACAAAACATGATCGTCAAGATAACCAACCCTAGCTTTTTCATAATTTCTCCTCCTTTATGGTATAGTTTTGAAGAATATTTTCCTTTAAGCACTTTAACGAGCTTTTGCTTTTCTTTGGTGGATATCGCAGCCGGCGGTATTCAAATTGCAAAAAGATGGTATCCATTTCGTGTTCATAAACGATATAAGCAAGGGCAGCGAAACGGATAGCCCGCTTGCAGAAAACAGTCTGATCAACTAAAGCGTCAATCGTTTTCTATGATTAAAGAGCCAAAGGTTTCAGTTTTTTGCGTCCTCTGAATAGAGAAATCGTGGCGGATTGAAGAGTCGGTAACGTCTTAGCAGGTTCAGATAATCCAAATCAAATGCATCGCCATTTCTATCAAAATGGGCGCAAATTAAATTATACTATTGGTAGAATCATTTCATTGGTATAATAAGTTTAAAATAAATGTCAAGCATTTTTTTCATTTTTTCTGAACTTTATTTGTAACCGTTCACAGGTTCAGCCCGCCCTGGTGCGACTTATAAGATCATATTACGGCCCGTGTCAGGTTCCCAAATATGAATCTAAATAATTGAGCAACGTAAAGTCAGGTCTGGGCCAGGGGGTTCAACGTTCAAGGTTAAGGACAAAGAAGGCATTAAAGACCCGAAGTCTTCGTTAAAAATGCTCATCTTCCCAAATAATTGCTAATCTGACTGGATGCCCGCCTGCGCGGGCATGACGTCTATGGTATCTATTTGATATTAATTGATTTTTTGTTATTTCCACGCAAGCGGGAATCCAGAAGATGGCAAAATTCAACTTTTTACGAAACCATCAGCATAGTTTGTTCAAATTAAAAAAGGTGGTGGATTCGGATTGTTTATGGATAGAGGTGAAAATTAAGGGGAATGGGCAAGGAATTAAATGACCGTTCAAAGGGGGAGCATCAACACGCTAAGGATTAGGAAACCTTTGTTGCAACATTGGAGGAAAGTTATGGATCAAGGTTCATTCTGGTCAAGGTTGCTGTGGTGGGTTAGTTTGATGGGCAACATCTTCCATTAATCTATCCCCCCTTTTGACATGCTCCTGGGCAAGGGAAAAGGCCTTTTTTGCATCGCCGTCTTCGATCGCTTGCACCAACGGGCGCATTTCGAGATAACTTTGCTGCCAGACTTCCTTGTCCTTGGGGAGATAGCTTTCGTAATACCGGTTGATGTTTTCATGGATAGTTTTCAGAATAAATTCGTGAATTGAATTGCGGGCTATACGGGCCAAAGTCAGGTGTAATCGTTGGTCTACTTCCATGAAAGCCTTCCAATTGAACCGATTTGAGGCCAAAATAGACTCCCCCTCCACAAGCAAATCTTTGAGGGAATCAACGTCCTCCCTGGTTGCCTGCCGGGCGGCCCTTCCGGCGACGAGGCTCTCTATATCTAAACGAAATTCGGCCAATTCACGCAGAGAAATTTTTTTAGAGCGAATCAACAAGGCCAGGCTTTCGCTTATTTGGTCTGTTGTCAGATCTCTCACGAAGGTTCCACCCTGGCTTCCAATCTTTATCTCGATCAGGCCTTTCTGCTCCAGGATCCGCAATGCCTCACGCAGGGTTCTGCGGCTGATATCAAATTGTCCCACCAGCTCACGTTCGGCCAGGAGTTTTTGACCGGGCTTGAGTAATCCGGATACGATGGCCTCTTCGATCTGGTCAGCCACTTCGTGGTAGACTCGCTTTTGTTTGACTTTTTGAAATAACATCTCGTCTATATCAGTTGTTAGCAAATATGTTGGTGCCCAGAATTAATTCTAAAGGTAGAACCAATCCAATCAATTGTCAAACATTTTCCCAGCCGTTGTCGATTTTCGGTGCCACATTTTTAGGAATATGGCAAGCATACCGGAACCAAAATAAGAGCGAAGTGAAACAACTTCAAATAATCTGCACCATCCTGTAAAACAGTGTACCGATCTGACACACAGATAACCCCCCCTTTTTTACAGATAATATCAATTTTTCTTAATTTCGTGTGCCACTTCGATGCACAATGCAAAAATGTTGATAAATTACTTTTATGAATATAAATTACCCAAAACATGATATCGAATCGATTTCAGATTTAAAATAAGATCTGTTTTTCTATTAATATCAAAGTCTTAAAGAAGTTGCACCCACCTACCCTTCCAAATTAAATGGTCCTTTTGTTCGAAACCCTCTCTATGGCACGAAATTTGCGACTAGATTCTTGAACCACATGACCCGAAAGAAAGCCCCAATCACATAGGATCCCCTCTTTGTGAAATTTCTGTGGGGGAGGAGCCAGTTCCTTGAAGAGTATAAAAGAGGTAATCGTGGTCGATGATGATGAAATGCAATGCAAAAACCTTTGTGCCTTGTTGACCGACCATGAATATATGTCGACTGCGATGAGTTCTTTGACAAACATGGACCAACATCTGGGGGAAAGCGACTGCCGCGCCATTATATTGAACCTGGATAACGTATCGGTCACCAATAAAAGTCTAAAACAATTAAAAAGAAAAAATCCCTCGCTCAACATTATTGCCTTTTCTGAGCGTCAATTTCACCCCGAGTTAGAAGAGGCCTTAAGAGAATATATTTCCGTTTGTTTAGCAATGCCGGTTGACCCGGACGAACTCACGTATTGGCTGAAGACCATTTATGAAAATAATGAAAAACCAATCTGAAAATCTAACCCAGATAAACTGGAAAAAAATAATCACGAAAGCTCGAAAGAACGAAAACACGAAAAGAAAGACATTAATAATTTACGTCTCGGAATTTCTACAACCTACTGAGAATATAGGCGTTTTTTGGGGCTTCTGAATTTGCCCCGGAAATGGAATAATTCCAACATTCCAATTGGGACGAAGCCCCTAAGTTCACGCGTATTAAAGTTTGCAACACTATCACAAACCAAGGAGGCAAACATGAAGGGAAAAGGTTTGGCAGTAATTTTCATTCTGGGCCTGACCGTATTGGTACTGACGGCCTGCGGCGGAGAACAGCCCATAGACGTCAAAGCCATCACGGCGCAGCCTAAGGCTTTTGTCGGCTCGGACACGTGCAAAATGTGTCACCTGGAGCACTATGATTCCTGGAAGATGACCATGCACAGCCGCATGCTCCAGGACGCCAAAAAGAACGAGGACGTAATCATTGTACCGATCGATGAGAAGCGAATCCGCGCAGACCTGGCTAAATTAGAAGCAAAGCTTAAGGTGCCTTCGGATCAGGTTTATGTCCCCAAGTTGGACGAGATCCTCTATACCATCGGCAGCCAGTGGAAACAGCGTTTTCTGGTTAAAAAGGACGGTACCCTTTTCATCTCGCCGATCCAGTACAACGCCGATACGGATCGCTGGGTCAATTACCATGAGAAAGACTGGGACAAACGCCCTTGGGCGCTCAAGTGCGGCGGTTGCCATGCCACCGGTCTCGATGTTGAGACTCAGACTTTCAGTGAACCGGGAGTCGCCTGTGAGGCCTGCCACGGAAAGGGCTCATGGCACGCAGCCCTTCCCAAGACGGCGGTTTTTGAAAAGCGCGAGACCATCGTCAACCCCGCCAAACTCACCATGGGAGTGGCAGCTCAAATCTGCGGTTCCTGCCACAACCGGGGCAAGTCCACAATGGTCAAGGGGGGTGGCTGGCCCATCGGCTATGAGCCCGGCAAGGCACTTGCAACATTCTACAAATCGACTTCCTTTGCCGCCGGTGATGTGAAGCACGTGTATGCCAATGAGTTTTCCAAGGGCCACCACCAGCAATACATCGACTGGCAGCAATCAAAACATAAGGTAGAGGGGGTTACCTGCACCTCCTGCCATTTCGTGCATCAAATCGGCGTGCCGCCCACGCGTTCACAGACCTTTGCTGCAGGTTCCGGGCAGTGCTTTCAATGCCATGTGCAGGTCAACCAGAACATGGGCCACTCGATCCATTCGTTTGCTAACTGTGTGGGCTGCCACATGCCGCGAATTGCCAAGAGCGCGGAGTCCGGTGATATCCACAGCCATGTGTTTGTCACCCTGCTGCCGGAAGATACACTCAAGAACCCGAAGATTCCCAATTCCTGCCAGACTTGTCACCATCATAAAAATCAGGATTTGAATGAACTTCAGGCCGCCTGGGAGGAACTGGCTACATTGCCCAGACCTGTCGGCAAAGTGGTCGAACCGATTGGGTATAAGTTTACCCGGTAAATCCGACAGGAGTTTGCTATGGCACAGATAATCGACATTAAAAGGAGGCTTCTTCTGGCGGGAGTCGTAGTGCTGGCCATCATGCTACTTGTGCCCGCAACGGCACCCGCCCAGGAGGAAATGGCTTCAGCCATCCGGCGTTACAAGCAATACGAGGTCAGCACCGGTTACTATGAAGAATATGAAGCCCGACCGCGCCGCCAACGTCCCCTGATAGAAATCCCGGGGGTCACGCGCGGTATTTTCCCTTACAGCCCGGCTGCTGCCATGGTGCGTGTTCGCACGCGCCTGGCGGACTCCCACCGGGGCATTAAATTTTATTGGGGCCGGCGCTGTGAGGACTGCCACATAGCAGAAACCCATGACATCCACACGACCCGGGCCAACCTCACCTGTCGCCAGTGCCACGGTGGAGAACCCATCGCCAGCATCAATCACTATTTCTCGCCGATGAACCCTATCCGGCGGCATGCATACGTTTGCGCCAAGTGCCACGAGGGCGCCAGTGCTTCATATGCCAGCTATATTGTTCATGAACCGGCGGCGGGATCCAGCATTGCCAGGACGAGTTTTCCGATCTTGTATTATACTTACTGGTTCATGCTGGTGCTTTTGGTCGGTACCCTGGCTTTCTTTATCCCCCACAGCTTTCTGGTGGGTTTGAGGGAATTATTTAAGAATAAAAGGAAAACAAAAAATGCCGACACCAACGCGCATTAAACGGTTTAGTATATTAGAGCGGGTGTTTCACCTTTTCCTTATGCTTACGTTTCTTATCCAGGCGGCCACGGGCTTCAGCCGCACGTTTCACGCCACCACCTGGGGAAAGAAGCTTGGTTACCTTTTTGGCGGATATGAAAATTCGCTTTTGGTCCATAAATGGGTGGGAGCCCTTGATGATCGCCGGGTTTTTAATCCACACCGTTTATCTGTTAACGCGAATCCGATGGCGCAGTCCTGTAAAAAGCATCTTTGGGCCGGACTCTCTGGTTCCAAATTTTCATGATGTTAAACATCTGGGGCAACGAATTCTGTGGTTTTTCGGCCTGGGTTCTCCGCCCAAGCTGGAGCGCTGGAGCTACTGGGAAAAATTCGATTACTGGGCGGTCTACTGGGGGTTGCCCCTGCTGGCGATTACCGGACTGATGGTAATCTATCCGTTGGCCACCAGCCAGATATTGCCCGGCTGGTCTCTGAATGTCGCGATCCTCCTGCATAAAGCGGAAGCAATTTTGGCGACGGCCTACATCTTTATTGTCCATTTTTTCATCGGGCACCTGCGCCCCGCCAGTTTTCCGATGAACGAAGCCATGTTTACCGGCAGTGTGGACCTGGAGGAAGCAATCGAAGAAAAACCGGCTTGGGTCCAGCGACTGAAAGATGAAGGCAAACTGGAAATCGTAGAGGGGAGTTCTCCAGCGATCTGGTATCGAGTCGTCTATTTTGTTTTTGGTTACGCGGTCGTAATTTTTGGTGTCTATTTACTTATTAACGGAATCATTTACAGTCGTTATATAGCGCTGCACTAGTGACGCTTGATCCCGGGAGGATTATTTCGACTGATAGATCGCATGAATTTTCAGAATCAGCTTAAATTTAGCAAAGGGTGACAGCCGGTAGCGACAAAACTCAGATTGCAGGGTTACAGAAAAAAGGCAGGTCGATGCGACCCTGCCTTTTTTTTAGCGCGTCTATAATCCAATGTCCATTCTGTTTTGACTTAAGTCAATGCACATCTCGATGAACCCTGCAAATGTATGATGGATAGCTCTGGATAAAGTCGGAATTGACTATCGTTCGAATTGACGAATGACTATTGACTATTTAATGACAAGGTTTGAATAAAAAAATTTTGATGTCTTATGCAAATCGATCCCAAAAAACAGGATTTAGTTTACCTGTTTTTCTTAATTTTGATAATCGTCGGGCTGCCCTTCGGCATTCGGGCTTATGACCGTCATCTGAAGCCAAAGGATGTACTCCAAGGCGCCAAGGAATTTATCCTGACCGGACATGCTCAAAGGGGCTGGCTGTTGGGAGAGGTCAGGGCGAATGATATTTTTTCCCTCTGGCAGGAAGAAGGCCCTTTGGTAAAACCATCGATTGAGGTGTCCAAAGGCGATCAGGTCATACTCAAGCTGCGCAGCGCCGATGTGACCCACGGGTTTAGTCTGAAGGCTTTCGGTATCTATGTCGCCCAGGGCATTCAGCCGGGTAAGACGGTTTATGTCTCCTTTAAAGCCGATCAAATCGGCACGTTTATTTTTATGTGCACTGTCTTTTGCGGTGACATCCATCAGCACATGCAGGGTACGTTGATCGTCAAAGATAAACCGTCCCGGCCAGACGCTTGATGGTTGTTCTCTTCCGCCACAATTGTAATATTGACAGCTTCCAGCCTTTCCCTGCTGCAAGTACCTAAATTCCCTCGGTAACATGTTTTTGTGAAAATGAGCAAAAAAAAAGCGATTATTCTTATTCTTTTGGGTTTTGAACTGGCGGTGCTGATTCCACTTGGTATTGCCCTGGCGCCAAAGACTACCACCACCACCCGGCACATTTCCATCGATGCCCGAAGGTTTGGATATTCGCCTGCGCGCATAAAGGTCAATAAAGGCGACCGCATACTTTTACAATTCTCCACCTCGGATGTGTCTCACGGTTTTCATCTGGACGGCTATCCCATCGAACTCGTCGCCCGAAAAGGCCTCACCTTCCAGAAAAATCCCTTACAGGAGGAAAAAGGCCACCTGAAAAGGGACTGGAATCGGGTATCGACGGTCAGATTCGTGGCCTCCCGATCCGGCAAATTTATCTACCGCTGCACCGAAACCTGCGGGAATTTGCATCCCTTCATGACCGGGGAGTTGATCGTGAGACCCAACACCCCGTATCATTTTTTCATTTCGTTATCCATATGGGTGGTATTGGCAACCGGTTTATGGTTCCGGTTCAAAAATCCGGCCGACCCGGGTGGTTTCAAGCGGATTAATCTCCTGGAAACATTCCCGTGGTTGAAAAGACTGGTGAAGCTTCGCAGTTTTCAATTCTGGTTTCTTCTGCCCAATTTCATGGTCTTTTATCTGTTTATTCTCAGCAGCCTGTGGGGCAGTCCCGTGGGCAACCGCAACATCACCATCGTCTTTGTCTGGATCCTGTGGTGGTTCGTTTTGAAGGCCATTCTGGTTCCGCTGGGGGGGCGACTGTGGTGCCTGATGTGCCCGCTGCCCGCCCCTGCTGAATGGATCTCCCGCAAAAGCCTGACGGCGGTCTGGTATTTGAAAAAACCCTTCCGCAGATTGCACCATCGCTATCTCGGCTTCCAAAAAGACTGGCCCAAAAAAATGAGGAATATCTGGCTGCAGAATATCCTTTTTCTGACTCTGATTTCTTTCGGCATGATTCTGATTACGCGGCCGTTGGCAACGGCACTTATGTTTTTACTTATTTTGACGGGCACCCTGGTTCTGGCTTTGATTTTCCGGCACCGGGTTTTTTGCCTGTATTTATGCCCGGTGGGCGGCTTTTTAGGCACCTATTCCATGGCCTCCATGACCGAAGTCCGCTCCATAGATCCCAAAGTCTGTATCAAACACAAAGATAAATCCTGTTTTACCGGTGGTCCCGACGGCTGGGCCTGTCCCTGGAATCAGTATGTCGGCAATATGAACCGCAACAACTACTGCGGATTGTGCACCGAATGCATCAAAAGCTGCCCGAAGGACAACGTCGGCATTTTCCTGAGACCCTTTGGCTCGGATAAAATTCTAAAGGGCTATGATGAAATGTTCAATGCGATTATCATGCTGGTGGTGGCCATCGCCTTCAGCATTACCATGTTAGGCCCCTGGGGGATTCATCAAAGATGCGGCCAATGTCACCGAAACCAAACAGATTATTCCTTTTCTGATATATCTTGCCGCCATCTGGGGATCTGCCCTTGTGGTATTTCCGGCCCTTTTTATGCTGAGCGCTAAAGGTGCCAATCGTCTTGCCGGAAATCCGGTAAACAACCGGACCATGACGTTGCGACTTGCATACATTTTGATACCGGTGGGTATCTTTGCCTGGATTGCCTTCAGCCTGCCGGCCGTGATGGTCAACTACGGTTACATCATTTCGGTATTTTCCGATCCCCTGGGGTTGGGGTGGGACCTCTTGGGCACGGCCAATTCTCATTTCAGGCCTTTTTTACCGCAATGGATCCCCGTAATCCAGGGGATTGTTTTACTGGCAGGGCTATACTTTGGACTGAGCCGCACATATACGGGGCTCAGCGATTTATTGCGGGATCATAAACTACAGGCCAGGGCAATGATACTTCCGTCCCTTTTCGCACTGGCTGTGATCAACATATTCTTGAAACTCTACCTGGGGTAGGGATGGGATGGTTAAAATTATCCATAACCTTCAGATCCAAGAAGAATACTGGTAGACGCCAGGAAACTAAATATGAACAGCTTCCGGAAAAAAGGGGTATATATGATTTGAATTATCGGAAAAAGCCCAATTAGGAGGCGCCGGAGTTGCTGTGACTATCCTGGCATAATGGTTGGAATTATACGCCGCCTATTTTTACGGTACAAGTTAAAATCACTGTCTAAAGTAAATATATGACGATCCGGATACAATTCACTCATCCTGATCAGACACGCATCGGCCAGGGACATAGGAACCGAACGATATTTCAAAAGCAGTCTTTTGACTGGCTGAATGTGCTCATCCAGATGAAAAGAGATCATTATGATTTTTCGCTGAATCATTTTCATAACCGCATCACTACCGCTACTTGTGGCCGCCAGCAGAAAGCAGGCTTCAGAAATTACAGCTTCACACGTCAGCATGGATGGCGTAATTTGATCCCACTGTGCCACCGCCCAATCGTGAAACCTGTCCCTCCGGTTTAAAAAGGCAACCAGCGGTCCCGTGTCCAATAGAACGTTTTCTTTCACCGGCCGTATCCCTTTAAATGTTTGTTGTTATACGAAAGATCCGCAGGGCCTTCAACAGAGCCAATCAAATCTTTAGCCAGATCAAGACATGAATTGGGGGTAATTGCTTCACTTGATTTCACAATATGATCAAGGGCCGCGCGGATTAAGGCAGATTTGCTCTCACGCCTCCTTGCCGCAACCGCGGTCAGTTTCAGGTCTAATTCTTCGGGTACTTTTACGGTCAGGACTTTCATTTTTTCTCCTTATTGTTAATCGGTAATATCAAATTGTCAATATTGTAATACCGGGTGCATCCCTTGTCAAGATGCTAGAACTTAGGGGCTTCGCCCCAATTGGAATGTTGGAATGCTGGAATAGTGGAATAATGGGTTCTGGGATAATGCAATGTTGGATTAATGGTCCCGCCACCGGCGGGATTGACGATAAAATAAAAATGGTTAATATCCTTTTGAAAACCAATGTTCCATCGTTCTCTCCGAGGCGTAGGCGCTACCCTACGAGCCGGAGGCCACCATTCCATTATTCCATTTCCGAGACAAATTCAGAATCCCCCAAAAACGCCTATATTCTCAGTAGGTTGTAGAAATTCCGAGACGTAAATTAATGATAAGAATTCCCTTTGCGGAAGCGGAATAAGCCAAATTGTTGTATTGTGAAGGAATCCGGATAAAATTCTGAAGGGTTATGATGATCGTGGGAATAATAGGGACATTGGTGAAAAGTTTCCAAATATTCTGTATAAATGGATCTGATCACAAAGGAAGGTATCAGGATATGTTCAGTCCACCTGTTTCTTTCGGAGTTTGTTTAAGGATAGGAAAAAAATCGCAAAAGAAAATCAATAACTGGAATCTCTGGGGGTACTGGTTGCGTATGCGGAAAGCCTAGTTCAATGAGGCGGTTATTCCTTCTGCCAACCCCAGTACGCGGGGTATCACAAACCGGAGTTGCTCGGATGATTTTCCCGGAGTCGAAATCTCGTCGATGCACGTCGATGCGTAGCTTTCTTTGAGTTTAAACAAAAATTCCCGTATATTTTTTTGGGTAGCCGGCGTCTCGGTGGGATACTTTCTCTTGATGGTTTGAAATAGTTCCGTCAGGGCCGCCGGTACGGCCGCATACGGTATACGGCCACCGGTGATGTTGCCGAACAAGGTTGTACAAATTCCCATGTAATCGACGACAGCATCTATCCCCGGACGACCGTGCCGCAATGTGATTAAAAATCTTTCGTAATCATCACGGGCATCGTCTGCCGGATGAAAAGAGTTCTTCACCGGCATTACCTTTTGCTTTTCCTCTTCCATATGTTTGATGGTTTTGGCCGTGTCATGTTTCAGTGCAGTGCATCTTCTCCGGAATAATTTGGCCCAGCGAAGAAAATGACAAAATATCAGGTCATCTTCAAACCCTTCAGGGCGGAGTTCTCAGGGTCTTCCAGAACATGGCGGCGTATCCGTTGAAAATGGCAGAAACCATCTGGCGTTGGGGAAGAATTTCGTTAAGATACTTGAACGTAAAATTACCGGTAAATTCAATAATAATGCGTACCAGAAGTTTACGAAATTCTGAATTTGTCTCTTTAGCCAGAAATTTGAGGTATCCCCGATAAACAGCGTGAATGATGTTTCTTCAGGGGATGGTAGGCACGCGGCAGGATCATCCAGGAGCTGGCGCTTTTTGATTTTGATACAATCCCGCTTCGTATTTCCCTGATGTCCTTTATAATTGCCGGGTGAAACCAGACACATTCTTTTGTAATCGGGCCCATTTTCTGCCAGCCGGGCGCCGCCATTTGAAAAAGCGTTCGGGCGATGGTTTCATCGAAGCCGATGCGGGTAAAAGCCGGAATAATGCTTTCGTCCAGCAGGCGCATAAACCAATCCGCCTGCTTTACTTGCGGCAGATCTTCAATGGCGGCCTTGAATTTTTCCTGCGCCTCGGCTTCAAATTGCCACAGACGCTTTTCATATACATCCGGACAGGGATTTGAGCTGCTTTTCAGATTGGGTGGGTGCTGGATAATGAGCGGCAGAAAGCGGCAAGGGGGAAGATTGAGAAGGCCCGACCCTGGCAAACGGCACCCGGCCGGTGACAGTTGCGTACTGATTGAAATGAAGAATTTCCATGATCCTTCTCCGAAATGGGCATGTGATGATCTAATAATTGCCGGATGGAGTTTGGAGCAGTAATGAGTTTCTGCATATCGTAATTACCACTATGTGGCATACATGTCAAGAGGCTTTTTTATTTTTACGATCCAATCTACCGGTCCTTCCTGTTCGTACTCCCACTGAAATTGTCCTGCAAGATTCGTTGAAAAAGGAATCAGAATCTGTTTCAGAGGAAATAGACGTGGGCCTAGCCGGCGGCAATTGATTCCGCAGCTAGGTCCACAAATTTTACCGGATCGATGAACGGAGCATTTAAAATCTTCAGCCTATCTTCGATCATCCACTCCACTCTCTCCACAAATGGAGTATCATCCAGCTTGTAAGAGTTAAAAAAGCTACAAATCCCAGTATTGCATGCTATTCCAGACATTTTAGCCTCCTCTTCTTTTGGTTAGGGTTCACGAAGAAATAAATCGTAAACTGCGGTTTATACTGTGATACTTTGTGGTAGACTAAGTAGCAATATGTGTGCCGAAACCTGGAAACGGCTTACAGATATTTGATAATATACTGATAATACATATAATAAATTTATAATGCATAGATTTCGGTAGCAAACCGATCTTATCGACAAAAGGCATTAAATGGGACAGAATTAGGGATCCCAAGTGTGTCGACTTAATTGGATTTTTGACGTGATTTCAGGAAGTTTTATGTAAACATGGGGTTGCAGCCTCTTCTCTACATGCACTAGATATTGATGGGACAGATAGACACAGTCGGTGGGACACTATTCCAACATTCCAACTGGGGCGAAGCCCCTAAGTTCTGGTTGGGCAGTGTGATGATTACTTGGTAAGGCTTGAAAATATACCGGTGTTTTGATGGAGGTGCCGTTAGGAGTCGGCTGAGTAGTTGTCTTGTCTTGCAAAAAATCGATATAGCGTGGAGCGGGAAACACCAAGGATCTCAGCAGTCCGAAGCTTATTGCCGCCAGTTTTTGCCAGGGCGTCGGCGACGTCAGCGGTTTTGAGTTTTGATTCGCGCTGCCGAGTGATGTTTAGATTGGCCATATAAGGCAGGAGGGTCGGCGGAAGGTGTTCGGGCTTTATCTTGTTCCCCTGGCGTTTAACCAAGGCAAACTTAATGGTATTTATCAGTTCCCGTACATTTCCCGGCCATGTATGGGACATCAATATAGAAAGAGCTGTATCGGAAAAGGCGATCTTCCGGCCCCGGGTTTCTTCCGAAAACTGGTCTATAAAATACTCGACCAGAAGCGGAATATCCTCTGGTCGATCCCGCAGCGGATGAATGATAATCGGCATCACACAAAGCCGGTAATATAAATCATTCCGAAACCGGCCGGCCAGCATCTCATCTTCTAACTTTTTATTGGTGGCGCTGATAACACGCGCGTTGACCCGCACCGTGCGTTCGCTTCCGACCGGCTCGAAGGATCCGTCCTGAAGCACCCGTAGAAGTTTTACCTGAGTGGCCGGGCTTAACTCGCCGACTTCATCGAGAAATATAGTCCCGCCATCGGCCAGCTCAAATCGTCCTTTCCGATCACGGTGCGCACCGGTAAAAGAACCTTTGACATGACCGAATAACTCCGTTTCGAGCAAGCCTTCAGGCAGGGCAGCGCAATTGATGGGCACAAAGCGGTTGTGTGCCCGTTTGCTCTCTTTGTGGACGGCCAATGCCGCCAGCTCCTTGCCGGTACCGCTTTCGCCCTGTATCAGGACAGCAGCATTTGTGCGGGCAACCTGTCTGATCGTATCAAACAATTCCAGCATTTTAGGACTACTGCCAACAAGCCCCCAGAATCCCTCCCGAGCTTTTCTGGGAGCAAAGGCACTGATCGTGCTGAGGTTTTCGATCATTAGAATGCTGAAGGATTCATCATCGAAAGTAAACGGAAATGCGCTGAGAAACAGGGTCAGATCTCTTACCTGGCCGTCGATGACTAATTCAAAATGAGTACTGACCTTTTGATTCTGATTGGTATCCAGGGCCTTAACCGCCAGCTTTTGAACTTCACAGTAATCGCAACATTCCGCAAAGCCGCATCCCTTGGGATGATCAGACACGTGAAGACAGCCCAATACATTCCCGGTCCCTTTTCCGATAACGGTCTGCTTGCTGATCATCAAAACACGTTCAGAAATGTTGTTTATCGCCCGGACACGGCCGTTTCGATCAACCACGACCAGGCCACAGGGAAGAGAATTCACCAGTGTACTGGCGAAGCTGTTATCAAGTAGTAAATTTTTGTTCAATTTAGCACTCAACTTCAGTACAAATTAATAAGCAAAAGAATGGAACGGAATGCCCTGCTTTTTATGCTGATGTGAAACCTTATGCACCTTACTTTAATAAACTTTATACTTTTACAGCAATTAAGGATTGAGGAAGAAAATCAAGCTCAAATAACAAGCAGCGGTATTAGAATGAGATCAGCAAGAATCGGGATATTTTACAACGAGAAGAGGCACTTTAGAAGAAACCGAATTCAGAATCTTTTCCCGACCCTGAATAAAAGTTGCTAATTTAATGTCATATAGTGGTATAGTTTGTCAAGATAATTATTAAGAATTCATGTCAGTCGGCTAATTTAAATAGAAAGGAGCGACAAAATTTTATCGATGCTTTATCTTTAAAACACCTGTCAAGAAAACCCTGTCAGAGAGACCTTTGGAAAATGTTTTTCGCTCCTGCGGGATTCAATTTCAGGCAAGGCGTTTTTCCAATGGTCTCTTAAAAACAATCACAAGGAGGTCTACTCATGGAACTGAACGCCAAAACCAAGATCGACAGCTTGCTGAAGCAATACCCATTTTTGCTTGATTTTTTGATCACGCTGTCTCCTCACTTTAAAAACCTGAAAAATCCGCTGATACGCAAGACCATGGGCAAGGTCGCCACCTTGAAACAGGCCGCAGACATCGGTGGGCTGGACATTGAGGGGCTGATATCGGCTCTGACCGCAGAGATCGATAAACAAACCGTTACTGACGGAGGTTCCGATAAATCTGCGCCTGCCGCCATGGACGAAACCCCAACTGATTCCGTTGAAAAGCAGGAGATACTCAAAGGAATCATCAGGGATCTCCACGACGGAGAAAACATGGAAGTCCTTAAAGAACGATTCCGGGAACTGAGCCAGGGGGTGGAGGCCATAGAGATCGCTAAAATGGAACAGGCCCTCATGGACGAGGGGCTGCCCGTTGAGGAAATCAAGCGTTTGTGCGACGTTCATGTGGAGATCTTCAAGGAGGCGTTAGAGGAACAGGACCGGTCGGATCCCGCCCTTTGGGCCACCCGATCCACACCTACATGAAGGAAAACCGGGCCTCAGAAAAAATCATGAGTGATACCAGCATGCTCATGGGTGTGCTGGGCCAGCCTCCCACACCTCAGGCCTTTGAAGAGCACCGCCAGGCGCTGGGAGAACTCATTGATCAATTGTCGGAAATCAACACCCACTACACCCGCAAGGAAAACCAGCTTTTTCCGATGCTGGAGAGCCCACCACTTTACCGGGCCCTCCCAGGTAATGTGGTCGATTCATGATGATATCCGGGGTAATATGAAACAGGCCCGGGAGGCATTTTCCGAAAATGATCCGGTACAAACGGCGGCGTCCCTGAAGGAAGCCATCCAGGCCATCCGAGACATGATCTACAAGGAAGAACACATTCTTTTTCCCACCAGCCTCGACATGCTTTCCGACAGCGAATGGGTTCAGATGAAAAACGGCGAGGCCGACATCGGATACGCCTGGGTGACTCCCGAACGAGGGCTGGCCGGAGGAAACCATAAAAGCGCCTGAAGCGGTGCCGGCCGAACCGGTGGAGGTCTTAGAAGAGGTGACCGGGGCTCTGGGTCTGGATACGGGACGGATGACGCTGGAGCAGATCAACCTGATGCTGACCCACCTGCCGGTGGATTTGACCTTCGTTGATGAGAATGATCGGGTGGCTTATTACTCCGAGGGGGAGCGTATTTTCCCCCGCAGCCCCGGGATCATCGGCCGGGAGGTCCGCAACTGCCATCCCCCCAAAAGTGTGCATATCGTCAACAAGATCCTGGACGCGTTCAAGTCCGGCTCGCGGGATACGGCAGCGTTCTGGATCGAGATGGGCGGCAAATTTATTTACATCCGTTACTTTGCGGTGCGGGATGCCAAGGGCTACTACCGGGGCACTCTGGAAGTCAGCCAGGACCTGACCGAAATCCGCAAATTGGAGGGGCAGCAGCGTCTGCTGGACTGGGAATAGCCGAAGAGATTTTTTATCTGCATAGCAATTGCTGATAAAGCGTTTCCAACATTTTTTAATAAAGCCTATTAACAAAAAACTTATACACTAATGGGCGCCATGGAGCTCCATGTTTATCGCAAAAAAGGATCAACTTGAAAAATCAAAGAAAGAATCTGAGAAAACAATGAAAAAATCCCCGCCAACCAAATCAGGCTGACGGGGATTCAGGTGCTTCGGTTAATCTTTGAAATTACCAGTCTTTTCCTTTTTGTGCTTTTTCCGCCAGAAACTTGATCATCTTGTTCATCATTTCGATATGCTTTTTGGTGTCAAGTTTTCCGTCGACGCTTACTTTTGCCCAAAGTTTCTGGCCGGGTACATGGGGTTTGGCAAAGTTAAATCTGCAGGCGTGATACGGGCAGGCCGCCTCACAGTACCGGCAGCCGATGCACCAGTTTAAACGAAAAAGAAACTCCAGCATGACAAATGTCGAATTAAGGAATTCTTTCTATTTTATTTGCTAAAAAAAGAGCAAAGCGAAGCGACATCCACAATTCGTCAATCGTCACTCATCATTCGTCATTCTATGTAGTTTCATACGAGGATTCAGGGTTCAAAGCTTCGGTGAATTAAATAATTAAAAAGGGGTAAGCATTGCGATAATGCTTACCCCTTCTTTGTTTTGAATTTGTTTTCAATTATTAGAGCGTTTGGATCAAGCCGGAGACGTCGTTGATAATCCAAAGAAGACTGGGAAAACTACAAATATCGGAACGGTATTATGACAAGCGCTCTACTGATTGAGCATTTGCTGCAGGTGTATTGGGAGATTAATTGCGTGTTGAAACCAGGTGCCATCCATATTTTCAATAACAGCGTCTGTGAAATCAGCTTGATCCAGATTAGCTTCTGAAAAAATTGTTTCATCAAGGGTAACCCCCCTTAATGAGACACTGCTGAGGTTTGCCCTGGTAAAATCAGCATTTTCCAAAGCGCTTCCAGTGAGATCGGCATTTTGCAGATCAGCACCTGATAAGTTGCTGCCAATCATCACCGCACGCAACATATATCCATGTTTGAAGCTACTGCCGGACAGATCGCTGTTCGCAATATTAAGGTCCTTCATAAAAGCGTCTGTAAAGTCGACTTGTCTCGCCTGAACGAAGTTTAATCTGGATGCGAACATAATAGGCCTTATACAGTTTTGCTCTGTCCATGGTGGCGCCATCAAAAGTCGTGTGAAACAGGTTTGAGTTGCTGAAATCCGTGTCATTCAATTGGCATTTACTGAAATCCGACCAGCGAAGATCGGCTCGGCGCAGGCGGGCTCCCGAGAGGTTACAACCAGTCAAGTTACATTTACCCGGAAGAATAACAGTAATCCGACAACAACAATGGGTCCCCATTGGAATCTGGCTGTGTTCATGAAGTTCCCTAACCCGGACAAGCTTAGCCGGTCGTAGCGTAGCGGAGATCCCGCTCGCGGGGTTGTAGCGAAGCGTAAATCCCGATTTATCGGGGAATTGACTATCGTTCGAATTGACGAATGACTATTGAATATTCAATCAATCCCCATGGGATCAAGTATTCCTTTTTTAACGATAAAAAATAAAATAAGTCCTAAAGTTACCAGACCTGCAATCATGAGCAATGTAACTTCAACGATCTGTCGTATGGAAGCATTGCGTATATTTTTGAGTTCGAAAATGATTTCAGACACCCCTAAGACACTGCCAATTTCAATTTTTTGGCCGTTCAGCCCCCGGTGACATGTCTGACAGCTCTCATCGGCGACAAAAGGGGAAACATAGCGAAATCGGGTACTGCCCAGCCAATCCTCTCGACCGCGTCCTGTCCGCAAAACCTCGTTTATCAATTCATCTTTGCTTTGCGGATCTTCATTGAACCTGTGTTGCTTCTCTACATGACTGCTACGGATTAACCTGAACTTAAATTCGAATTGAGTTTGAAGCGTTGTTAACAAATCTCGCATACTTTTCGGATTTGCGTCTCCAACCATATGGGAAAGAACACCGGTCCTGATAAGCTTGGAGATATTTTGAGCGTTTTGCCTGGCCTCATCAACATCCCGATTATAAAATTCATAGGGCAAGATGACCAGAAAAAGTACCACAAAGACAAGGGTTACAAGACCAAAGGCCATAAACAGCTTTTTTTGGGTGCCTTTCCCGGCAATGCCCTGATTGGATGAAGGTGTCATCTGGCAGAAGGTTCCTTTTCGGCTTACTCTCGGGGTTTATTCTAACCTTGAAAACCTGGTCCTCTCATGGTTTCAGGTGTCAGGGTGCATAATTTAGGAATTGCGAATTTAGGGATTTAGGGATTGAAGGTATTCTATCGATCTAATTTCTGAATATTTGAATTCCTCAATTCCTCAATTCCTAAATCTCTCAATTAATGCTTGCTGACACCCGAAACCTGAACACTGCGAGTAAACGTTATCACCCATATCACCCCTCTCTACGAGCCGGAAGCCGGGGTCGACCATCGCCGGGCTCCATGGACCCGGATCTTTATTTAATATTTGTCATATGGGCCGCGATAGCGGCTATTTCTTCGTCACTAATACCAATTACGACCGGGTGTCCAGTCATCAGCAGGGTGAGTTTGCTGGATCTCTTTTTGGCAATGATGTCCTTGACCTGATTGACCAGATACCGTTCGTTCTGTTTGGCCAAATTTGGGTAATTGGGAGCAACAGATATCCCCTTTTGTCCGTGGCAGGTTGTGCAGAATTTATAGATATAGAGTTTTTCACCATCCTCGGCCGAGGCTGATAAGCCGGCCATAAAAAAAATGAACAACGATAACACACAAAGTTGGGCTGTTTTTTTCATGGTTTACCTCCTAAGATGATCGGTTCCAGGTTCAGGGTTCCGGGTTCAGAGGTTGTAATACTCTGACTATGAAACTCCGCCTGACCGGAACAGGGAATCACGCTAAAGACGTGATTTAAAGACAGATTGAACGTTGAACCGCTTAACCCAGGTTTAAATAAGTTTATCCAGGTACTTAACGCCATAACTAAGCGCTTCATCATCGCAAATATCCACACAAAGCCCGCAGCGGGTGCAGTCCGATGCGTTTACATATTCAGACTTACCCTGATTGACGCAATCAGTCAGGACATGGGGAACCAGACAGACACTTTGACATCGTTTACAGTTTGAGCAATTTTCTTTGTCCCATTTTATTCGCAAAGGAGCCATCAGGCCGATAAGCTGGTAGGAGACCCCCACCGGACAGAAATATCGGCACCAGGCCCGGCGGCTGTATAATATCTCAAAAATCAATAGTGCCGCTACCCAGAGCAGCATTAAAGACGGTCCGTACACAATAAACCGGCTGATAATAGCCACCGGATTGATGGTTTCAAAAACAGTAAAGCCGGTAATCAGGGCCAGCACCAGAAACAAGCCGTAAAAATAATAACGGATCTTACGATCAAATGGGTGGTTTTTGATGATTTTTTTCTTTTTAAGAGTTAGATGTATTTTTTCCCCCAGTTCGGCCAGCCAGTGATAAGGACAGATCCACGCGCAGAATGAGCGTCCGCCAAACATCAGGTAAATCAGAAAAATAGTAACCACGCCAATGATCAGGTTTACCATTATTATTTTACTGGCCAGGATAATCTGAAAAGCCGCCAGGGGATCAATCAGATGAAATCCCAGCAACCGGGAGCCACTCAGAGTCCCTTCCAGAATCTGAATATCGAAGAAAAAGGAGGCGAAAAACAAAAAGTTAAAAAATAACAGGATTGCCCAGCGGATATTTCGCCATTTATGCTGGCGGTGTCCCGGCTGCGGAATATTTTGAGAACGCAGACCGGCCCCTTTGAAGGTCTTTACTTTTTCCTGTTTTTTGTCTTCTTTATCAGGTCTATTTTTCATGTGTATTGTTTTTCCGGATTTGATTACCGGTCTGCTTTTCAGACCATTTTAGCCGTGGCGTAATTGTTATGGAGGCAACCGGTGTTGGACATTTTTCCTCGCAAACCCCGCAGCCAACACAGGTTTTCCTGATAGATGGCCAGACGTAATCTTGACCGGTATCCGGATGGGTTCTAGGGACAAAAACAATTGTTTTTTCATCCTTAATCGGGCATTCCTCAAGACAGATCTGACAAGCCTTTTGCGCCTGACTGGCAGACCCGGTAAAATTGATAATCCATTTTAAATCAGAATTTTTTAACTGTTTCAGAATTATTAACAGGGTTTTATCAGATATTTCCGGCACAGAGAACCTGTTCTGCCATACTTTTTTTTCATCTTCGGTCAATCTTTGTGTTAAGGACGTCAGAATATCTTTTAATTCGGTTTGATCCGGAGAAGATGTTCTCTTTTTTTGGAGCTTCTCCAGCCGATAAACCAGATCATTAACTCCCCGAACCGAAAGACAGGTATCCGGACCGCTGATCACGGCCAGACCCATTTCCGCATCTTTTCCCAGTGAAAGCTCGTGGGCCAGCGCACCGGTCGGACACGCCAAGACACAGGGCAAACCGCTGCATAAAATACAGCCGCCCTCTCTGGGAATTATATAGGGGGTCCCAATCCCAAATCCCTGACTGATCCCGGCCAGCTCAATGACCTGGGGGGGGCAGACCTGCAAACACTGACCGCACTTGATACAGGAGGCCAAGAAAACATCCTCATCCAAAGCCCCCGGCGGACGCAGCAGCCGCCGGTTTCTTCTTAAAAGCGGAACGCTGACCGCACCATAGGCAATGGCAGTGCCGGTTACGACCAGGGTCGAGGCCTTAAGAAATGTTCTCCTTGAAATAGGTTTTATGCTCTGTTTTTCCATCACTTTTGTAACCGTTAAAAGGCTAAAAGGTTCAGGGGTTCAAGGTTGCATTCTTGTCCCCGGGCTCCATTTTGGAAGCGTATTTATGTGAGAAGCGCCCGGCTTCGTCATTCCCATTTGAAAATTGGCGGCGCATTGGCGATTATGTTGCAAAACCAGCAATTTTTGCGTGGACTTCGGGTCTTCAATTTTGTCCTTGTCCTTAACCCTGAACGGTGAACCCTGAACCCGTGAACGGTTACTGTTTCCCAACATTCGGTTGTTTATCGCTGCTGCCAAGATGTTTGACCAGATTTTCATTTACCAGGGTTTTGCCGATAACCATCCATTTTTTCACCGTTTCATAATCCAGCGCGTTTTCAACCGGAGAAAGCGTGGCTGCAAAACCATAACCCATCGGGGTCTTAGGGTCTCCGTATATCCAATTGGCCTTTTTGGCTTCAATCCATTCGGTGGTTTTGACGTCATTGACCCAGGTCCGGGCTTTATCTTTCCAGGGCTGTCGTCTCAACCATAAAATAGCGCAGCCGATATCATCAAAGTAATAAGCCCTGCCGTTGGGGTCAATCACTTGCGCTGAGTAATGAGGGTCGCTCAACGCCATTTTGCACTCTTCACATGCTACCCGGTCCCAGACAAAATCAACCGGAAGCTGTTCTTCGTTTCCACCCTTACAGGCAATGATTAAAAGGAAAAGAAAAACGAAAGCGGCTGCTCTAAGTTCAAGCCTTTCGGCCTTCATTTAAGCACCAGTTTCTTTGCCAGATGATGTAACCATCCGGCTTTAGCGGCTTTGATCATATACTGTCGGTTTATCTCTTTAAAATGGGTGATATCTTGTCCTTGCTCCTGTTTTTTAAGCTCTTCAGCGGCCTGTTCGCTGTCTACCGGCAGAAACTCGACCCCCATCGGCCCCATGATTTCTGATCCGGTCACAAAAAAGGTCTTGCCGGCCTCAAGCCAGATCTCTTTAAAATAATCCTTAAAATAAATCTTGGCAATGGGTTTTAGCTTTATCTCGGTATTATCGGGAAAAAGCCGATACACCAGCAGCCCGACAGCACTGTCAAATGCTTCATAGCTGCCGTCTTTAAAGACAATCTGACAATTGAACTGTGGATAACGGGCCGGATACATACCGCATAAGGGACACGCCTTGTGCGGTTCGATTTTTATGGGCTGCAAGGAAACACAATTTGTCATTCCGAATAAAAGGACCAGGAAAAGTATGACCCAAAACTTTTTCATATCAATCGGCCTGTTTTTATATAATAGGTGACAAAAGGCAGAAAGCCTATTACAACAAAAGCCAGCATTCCCCCAGAGGGAGACAGTATTCATTTTTTTTTGCAAAAGCCTCGCCTTTTGCGCCAGAGTTTCCGGCCGCTTAATCGTTTCCAGCAGCCCCCCGGTCATGCCGGTGGCCGTGGCAACGAACAGGCAACAATACAGTGCACTCCATAGTAGTGGTACTCAGCGCCCATAAAACAGAAAGGGCAGCTATGGGAAAGCATTTCGTAAACATAAGTACTGATAAAAGAAATAATCACTACGATTGCCGTTATAAAAAAAGCGATCCAGAGCGGAAATTCAAGAAGATTTCCGAGCCATTTCTTGCCGGCATCCCGACGGTTAAAAACAAAACGATTCAGCAACAGCAATATTACAATGCTGAAAAATATTGGAAGAATAAAGCCGGCGGAAGCGCCGGCCAGGCTTGCCCCCAGACCCTCTGTCCCCCTTCATTGTAAACCGAACCACAGCAGGAGGTAATGACAGATGGGTCCAAATCAAAAGCAAACGCAAAAAGCAACACGGTCTCCACCACCGCGAAAGGATAAAGCAGCATCAATGCCAGGTATTTCTTCCGCACCAGCGGATAGGTCTCTATCTGGTTGTCTAGGTAATTGACCACCAGCCAGATGAAATAGGCAAAGAATGAAACTATTTTAAGGTCCAATAAGGGAAATCCGTATCGGGTCGATGACAGCGTTCCCACCGCGCACATCGCCCCGGGTAAAACGTTAGCCAGTTCATCAGCCGCCATGCCAAACAGAAAAAGCATTAAAATCTGGGTAAACAGGGCAAAATTCATGACCGTGGAAACCAGATAGGTCTTCTTTTCCAGCAGAAACTGCTTTTCTTCAGTAGAATTGTAATCCCATCCTCTAAAGATTTGCCAGGCATTAATAAAACCCAGGGAAAAAACCAGCAGCAAGGCGCTGTGCCCGATGATTAACCCCAGTATCCATGGATCAAGCATCATGATATCATCTGACCGTCTTTTATTTCAAAAACCTGGTCCACCGCCGGGTGTTGATAAATAATCGGGTCATGACTGGTTATCAGAATAGTATGACCTGATCGTTTTAACTGCCTGACATGATCAAGAAAATCACTGGTCAAGCGGCTGTCGAGATGAGCGCTGGGTTCATCCGCCAGAAGAATGCCGGCGTTATTTATCAACGCTCTGGCAATTGCCACCCGTTGCTGCTCACCACCCGAGAGATGGCTTACTTTAAATTGCCTGCGGTGTGCCAGATCAAACTGTTCCAGCAGTCGGTCCGCCCGCTTGCTTCTTTCCTTGGGACTGATACCTTCCGGAATAAGGGGAAGTACAATATTATCCAAAACACTCATGCCGGCAATTAGTTGAAAGTGCTGAAAAATAAAGCCGATGTGGTTGCGTTTATGCAAGTTCATGAATTTTTCCGGCAGTTTGGAGACCTTCTTGCCTAGTATGATCACTTCGCCCCGGGTCGGTTTTGTCTGACAGCCGATCAAAGAAAGCAGGGTCGTTTTGCCGGATCCGCTGGGGCCTTTCAGCACCACCAGGCTGCCTTCATTAATTTGCAGCGATGCATCCTTCACCGCTGTCACTTCGTTGGGTTTCCCCAGGTTATAGGTTTTGGTGACGTTAACGGTTTCAACAATAAGATTACTCATAGGCGCCTAATTAGATGTTACGCATAATCGCATCGGGATCGGTTATAGCCGCTTTCCAGGCCGGAAAAACCGTTACCGCCAGATAAGGAACCACGGAAATCGTTATAATTAACAACAAAAATTTGGGATCAACATCAGGCATCAATTGAAACGACGGATAAATAGTTGACCAGCCAATAAAGATTTCTCTTAACCCGGGCGCCCGCAACCAGTAAATATACGCGTAAGCCAGAAGTATACCGGCCAGACTGCTGATTCCGGATAGGATAAGCCCTTCCCAGAATTTAACCGACAAGACAACATCCGTATCCCAGCCAATCGCTTTCAGGATACCAATTTCTCTTTTTTCCTCCGGAGACAGGCCACTGGCTTTATCCCATATTAAAATCAAAAAGGCGAAGATCGCTACCAGCAGGCTGGAAAGTACAAAAGCACTCTTCCAGTTAAAAACAGAAGCGTAGGTGTTTTGAATCTGGGCCCTGGTGACCGTTCTCAATTCAGGGAAATAACGGCGGATCTTTAGGGCGATGTTTTCGATTTCCTCCGGATTGGGAACGTAGACAACCAGATCGCTGAACTCATCAGGAGGCAGTTCCAGGACCCGTCGGGCTCCCTCGGTTTGCAGTACCATCAAGTCGTTGGACTGGAGTTCAGTCTCAGTTTTAAAGGTACCGATGATGTCAAAAGGGATTGGCTTTTGCCAGGTCGGTTGATAAAATAAATAAGCTTTCTCCATCCGAATATCTTTCAGCAATTCAAAGACCCCCTGGCCGACAATCATGCGGAAATCCGGCCGGGAGGATAAAATTTGGTTTTCCGCCGGGTCGGGAACGTTTTTCCAGTTGACGATCTTCCGGTATTCATCCTCTTCGAGCAGATTCAAATCCATCCCGTAAATAGTAAAATTGGCTTGCAGCGAAGCCAGGTAAAAATACCCCCAGACCCTGGTTTCTACTGCTTCCACCCCCGGGATCTCTTCAATCTCAGGGATATATGCGGACAGCACATTTACCTGCCGTCCGCCCAAAATTCGTTGGACCGTGATATCCGGCAGGTCATTGCTGGTAATCATCATCTCCTGTGTCAGGGAGCCGGTGATAAAAAGAATGGAAGAAACAGCAAAAACCAGTAAAATGAATATTATCAGGATGAGGATATTTTTAGACCGACGTCGCAACAGACTCTGCAGGCTGTAATCAATGATGTTTTTCTGTCTTTCAAACCAGCTTCCGGAAATCATAATTTCTTGACCCATTCACTTCTCCAGTGTACCAAAAACAATCGGAGAAGGCATATTTGAATAATCAGGGGGCCCAAAAGCAAAACCGGCCGGAAAATGGTCCAGGCTGGCCGGGTAGTCCTGAAAGGGGGTTGTCAGGTCTGTAATCGAATAATGTCTTAAATACCGGGCAGCGCTGGTGATAGCCAAATTCGGCAAACCGACCGCTTTCTGAAACTGACGCCGCAATTTCAACTGCTGTTCAGTTTCAAGCAGTCGTTTGTGGAAATGCCGATATTCCAACCCGCTCCACAAACAAAAGGCAACCATCACAATTGCTAACCAGGAGGCATATCTCATCGGTTTATTCCAGATTAACGGTTTTCTTGGCTTTATCTAATTTGTTCAGCAATTCTGGATTGATTTGGTTAAACCGTAGTATTTTCAATCCATTATGATCAGTCAAAAAAGTGCCGGCATTTCTTTTTCGCTGTCAAAAGGGATCAGTTCGTGCCCCATTGGCCCAAAAACATCGCTTCCAACAACATAGAAGGCGGTATCGTGCCGGATAAATTTTAGCGTGTAATAATCTCTCACCAGGACAAGTTTAATATCCTGCTTTTTTTTGGTTGCGTCGTATTTTCCCGGGTCAATATAAAACCGGCACATACATTTCATCCCATCAAAGCTGTGATGGGAGCCGTCCTTAAATTGAATCTGGGTGATCCATTTTTGATAAGGATGGACAAACATGCCGCAGACCGGACAACGATCCTTTTTAGTGACCGTAATATAAAGCTTTCTTTCTGTGCTCTTTTTCTTGCGACTGAGATCCAGGGCCCAGGTATCCGGGACAAGAAGCAGAGTAATACTGGAAAAAACCAGGATTTTAACACAGTTTCGACGACTCCGGTTCATTGTTCAGCCTGTATTTTTTTTAGGCGTTCACAGGTTCAGGGTTATGTCAATATAGGTTCCGAGGTTCTGGGTTCAACGTTATTATAGAACCCCCGAAACTCGGAACCTTTGAACCTCTTGTATGAAACTTCATTGAATGACGATTGACGATTGACGAATTGTGGATGTCGCTTCGCTCTGCTCTTTTAACAAATAAAATAGAAAGAATTCCTTCATTCGTCATTCGCTTTTTCAGAGTTTCTTTTTCGATTTGACCGGCCGTTTTTTTGCCGGCGGCTGGGCTGAACCCTGAACCTCTGAACCCGTGAACGGTTACTTCATTTTTTTTCTTTTAGCAGCCCGTTTCTTACGAATCATGGCGGTGTCCTTGGCCATACTGAGATAAGCCCTGGTCAGGGCTTCATCTAAATCAACCAGTTCTCCGCCATGACTTTTCCCTGGCCGCTTGGGCGGCTTCAGGAGAAGAAAATGCCATTTTACTCTGTTTGGTCATTGTGCCCGTTAAATCAGACCCAGTCAGATAGGTGGCTTCATCCACGTTTACCAACGGTTTTATCTGGCTGTCAGACCCAAAATCAGCGGCATAGATGGCTTTGGGTCCTCGATCCAGATTAAGAGCCAGGCTGATGGCCAGGCAGTGCAGAGAACAAGTGCCATCCACCAGGTTATCGTCATAGTGCACCAGGTGGCGGCTGTGGTTCCACATGGTCCGATCCATGCC
>PVMK01125043.1_pt1 | contig 42999 bp, 41 predicted proteins | sample 1853481 | NCBI WGS metagenome assembly PVMK01 (sample SAMN08533507, study PRJNA380276) | Marine sediment metagenome, whole genome shotgun sequencing project.
CCATAACGGATCTCATGGGACGTTTTCAAGATAAAAAGGCCCATATAATTCTACAACATAACGGGGAATTTGTGTATCCGGAAAAGCACGCCACCACGGTTGTAAAGGAGGGCGACAAGATCGAGTTTATCAATCCCGACCTAGGAGGTTAAAGCGTTCGGATTAAAAAGCCGGTGCTCATGGGATCACCCCCCGTTTAGATATCTCTTTAGGTAACGGGCCGTATGAGATCCGTTAGGCTTGGCCAGGAGCTCTTCCGGAGAACCGGAAACCACTACCCGCCCTCCCCCATCACCCCCTTCAGGACCCAGATCGATGATATAATCCGCCTCCTTGATGACCTCCATATTGTGTTCAATGACCGCAACGGTGTTCCCCTTATCCACCAGTGTCTGGAGGACCCGCACCAGTCCCGTGACATCGACCGGGTGGAGTCCGGTGGTGGGCTCATCCAGGATGTAGAGGGTGCGGCCGGCAGAGGGCTTGGTCAGTTCCTGGGCCAGTTTGATGCGCTGCGCCTCCCCTCCCGAAAGAGTGGGGCTGGGCTGTCCCAGGCCAAGGTACCCAAGACCGATATCACAAACAAAACGGATGGCCCGCCGTATGAATGGGACCGCATCAAAAAAACCCGCCGCCTCATTAAAGGTGAGATCCAGCACCTGTGCCATATTTTTCCCTTTGTAGGTGACTTCCAAAGTCTCCCGATTGAATCGCTGCCCCTCGCAGACCTCACAGGGGATGTGGACATCGGGCAGAAAATTCATGGCTACCTTCAGGCTCCCCTGCCCTTTGCATGCGCTGCACTGGCCTGCTGCCACATTAAAGGAAAACCGCCCCGGGGCATATCCCCTTGTCCTTGCCGCGGCCGTCATGGCAAAAAGCCGCCGGATGTGGGAGAAAAACCCCACATAGGTGGCCGGCACAGAACGGGGGGTGCGCCCGATGGGGCTGTGGTCCACTTCAAGAACCCGATCCAGCTTCTCCCAACCGTCAATGCCCTTGCACCATTTATCCTTGCCCAATTTATTTTTATCCGATTTATTCTTAAAGACGTGACCCAACAGTTTCTCGTTGAGTCCCTTGTAAAGGGTTTCTTTAAGAAGAGAAGATTTGCCTGAACCCGAGACCCCGGTGAGGCATATGAAGGTGCCCAGGGGAAACTTCGTATTAATGGATTTCAAGTTGTTGCGTCTTGCGCCCCGGATTTTGAGCGCCGGATGATCACGGTAGGGCCTAAGCCGGCTGGTGCTCTTCCGGGGTCCGTCATTAAACCACGCTCCTGTCACCGAACCGGGCACCTTTTTTAGCGCTTCCAGTGTACCGCATGCCACAACCCTGCCCCCTTCCTCACCGGCACCGGGACCCATATCAATGATGGTGTCCGCCTGTCGTATGGTTTCTTCGTCATGTTCCACCACCAGAATGGAATTTCCGCGTTCCTTGAGTTCCCGAACCGCATCCAGAAGCATCCGGTTGTCTCTTGGGTGGAGACCGATGGTGGGTTCGTCCAGGACGTAACAGGCTCCTGACAAATTTGATCCGAGTTGCGCTGCCAGCCTTACACGCTGTGCTTCCCCGCCCGAAAGGGTATCGCCGCTTCGACTCAGGGACAGATAGGACAAACCAAGTCGGGTCAGCAGGGAGAGCCGCGTGAGGACCTCCGCCACGATCGGTGTAGCGATGGATGCATCATGTGCATTAAAACGGCGCTTTTTTAAAACCTTTGAAAGCTCGGAAGGCGTAAATCGGACCAGGTCCCAGATGGAGAGATCCCCGATTTTTACTGCCAGGGCATCGGGTCCGAGTCGGCTGCCGTTGCAGTGGGGGCACACATCCGGGTTGGCTGCCCCCTCATTTTCAACAACACCAAGTCCCTGGCACCCGGGACAGTATCCGTGAGGGCTGTTAAAGGAAAAAAGCCGGGGGTCAAGCGCCGGAACACCCAACCCGCAATCAGGGCACAAGCCTGAGAGACTAAAGATTTCTTCTTTTCCCTTGCTTGTGAGCACCAGGAGGGTCCCCTCGCCTTCTTCGAGTGCCAGAGACACAACCCGGGTCAGGTCACGGGCAGGGAGATGGCCCACAACCAATGCAATGGTGTGCTCATGGTAACGGCTCAGTGACATTTCCTTTTTGAGGGGTGTGAGAACACCATCGATGCGAGCCTTTTTATAACCCTTTAAAAAGGCCCTGGACAGGACATCCTTGTGAAACCCCTTGCGCCCCGAGACCTTGGGTGAAAGGATTGCAACCCGCTGTTTGCGATAACGGGAACGGATTTGATTGATCACCGCCTCAGGGTCCTGGGCCGTAAGCCTGCGTTCACAGCCGGGGCAGTGTTGTATGCCGACCTTGCTGAAAAGCAGTCTCAAAAACTGATATACCTCTGTGAGGGTGGCCACGGTGGAGCGGCGGCTGGCATGGCTGACTCGCTGTTCGATGGCCACGGTGGGCGGGAGCCCGGACACCACATCAACCTCGGGCCGCTCAAGAACGCCTATATATTGCCGGGCAAAGGGCGCAAGGCTTTCCAGATAACGCCGCTGACCCTCTGCAAACAGGATATCAAATGCCAGACTGGACTTCCCTGAACCGGAAACACCAGTAAACACCACCAGTTGATTCCGGGGAATGGAGAGACTCACATCCTGCAGATTGTGCTCCCTTGCCCCTCTTACAGAAATGACCTCCGCTGATGGGGCTGGCGGTTCAGCGATCGTCAGGCCTGAAGACCGGCCCGTTTTAAGCCGACCCTGACCGGTCATATAGATCTTCAAAAAACGGCCGGTGTGTGACCGCCTGTGAGTTGCCACCTTCTCAGGCGGGCCCTCGGCCACGATCTCACCGCCACCACCCCCGCCCTCAGGACCCAGGTCTATGATCCAGTCCGAAACTTTGACCACCTCCATATTGTGCTCGATGACAAGGATTGTGTGACCCTTGGCCACAAGCCCCTGGAGAGCGGTCAGGAGTTTTTGGATATCGTGAAAATGGAGACCCGTGGTGGGCTCATCAAAGATAAAGAGCCGGGGAGATCGGTCATCACCCTTCAGATACCGTGAAAGCTTGAGACGCTGGGCCTCACCTCCTGAAAGGGTATTTATGGGCTGGCCGAGCGTGATGTAACCAAGCCCCACCTTGTCCATGGGATCAAGGGCCGCCCTTATCCTGGGCTGATCTTCAAAAAAGACCAGGGCCTGGTCAACTGTCATGGAGAATATATCATGGATGTTTTTGTCCCGATATCTGACCCCCAGGACATCCGTTTCAAAACGTTTTCCACTGCAATCCGGGCAGGTGATAAAGACATCCGAGAGGAACTGCATCTCCACTTTTTCAAACCCTTGGCCCCGGCAGGTCCTGCAGCGGCCCGGTTTTGTGTTAAAAGAAAAATGCGTGGCTCCAAACCCCTTCTCACAGGCCTCGAGTGTCCCGGCCAAAAGGCTGCGGACAGGGTCCATGCCCTTGGTGTAGGTCAAGGGGTTGGCCCTGGGGCTTCGCCCTATGGGCCTCTGGTCAACCAATACGGCATCGGCTATCTTTTCCGTGCCTTTGATACTTTTGTGATCCCCGGGACGTCCCTGTGGTTCCCCTTTTTTCCATTTGATTGCCTTATAAAGTATCTCTTCGGCCAGGGAAGATTTGCCCGAACCCGATACCCCTGTCAGACACACAAAGAGTCCGAGGGGGATGTGGACATCAATCGCTTTTAGATTGCGGGCCGAAGCCCCCTTGATGACCAGCCATTTTCCCTTGCCGGGGGTCCTCCGCTTTTCAGGGAGGGGAATTTTTCGCACACCCTTGAGGTAATCAGCGGTTAGGCACCCGTTTATATCTGCAGTGGGTCCAAAATACATCACCTGTCCCCCTTGTTCACCTGCCCGAGGGCCCAGGTCCAGGACAAAATCGCTTTGACGGATGATTTCGGGGTCGTGTTCCACCACAACCACGGTGTTCTGACGATCCTTGAGTCCCCGAAGGATTCGGGTGAGGCGATGGTTATCACGAGGATGAAGGCCGATGCTTGGCTCATCCAGAACATAAAGGGTGTTTGCCAAGGATGAACCGAGAGCCGACCCAAGCGCAACACGCTGAACTTCGCCTCCTGAAAGTGTTCGGGACTGTCTGTCAAGGGTAAGATACTCCAGACCAACATCCTTGAGATAGGTGAGGCGGAACCGGACCTCATCCAGGAGCAGTTGGGTGGCTTCATCCCTTTGAGGGACCCCCAACGTCTCAAAAAAGCTATGGGCCTCCGCGACACTCAGCCCATAAACCTCACCGATATTCAGCCCGCCCACTCGATACAGCAAGGCCTCCTTCCTAAATCGTGTTCCTTTGCACTCCAGGCATAATTTATAGCTGCGATACCGGGACAGAAAGACCCGCACATGCATCCTGTAGGTTTTTCGCTCAAGCCATCTGAAGAACCCCCGGACCCCGTAAAAGCCGGAGGTGCCTTCGATAATGGCGGTTTTCCAGCCCTTTGAAAGACTCCGAAAAGGCTTGTCAGTGGGGATTTTTTTGCCTCGACAGAAGGCCATGAGATCCCGAAACTCCTTACGTCCACGTTCATTATTTCCCCATGGTCTGATGGCGCCTTCCTCGATGGAACGCCCGGGGTCAGGGATAACCAGATCAAGATCAAGATCAATAATCCTGCCAAAACCCTTGCAGGTCTCGCATGCCCCGACAGGGCTGTTAAATGAAAAAAGATTGGACGAGGCCTGTGAATATGTAATTTGGCAGCCAGCGCATTCAAGGGAATCGCTAAAGGAGAAATGCTGTTTATGCCCCGACCACACGTCCGCCCTTCCGCCGCCAAAACCAAAGGCCTGCTCCAGGGAATCCACAATACGGACATGGGCATCTTCCTTAAAGAGCACGCGATCCATGACTACTTGAAGCACTTCAGACGTGCTCCCGGGCACCCACTCCTCCAGGGAAATAACTTTGCCCTCCGACAAATGGCGGGAGAAGCCCAGCCGGCCCAATTCCAACAAGACCTCCTGCGCCGGGGCCCCGTTGACGGGAAAGGGGAATGTAATCACCATCTTGGCCCCTTCACCAAATCCCTTCATTGACTCCCAGGCCGCTTCAGGGTTCTTGGGTACCACAGGTTTGCCGCAACCGCTGCAATAGAGCTGACCCAGCCTAGGGTAGAGCAGTTTCACATAATCGGTGATTTCGGTCATGGTGCCAACGGTGGAGCGGGAGGTACGCACAGCATCCTTCTGATCGATGGCGATGGCTGGCGGGATGCCCTCAATCCTGTCCACAACGGGCCGATCCATACGCTCCATAAACTGGCGTGCGTAGGGTGAAAAAGTCTCCACATATCTGCGTTGGCCTTCGGCGTAGAGGGTGTCAAAGGCCAGAGAGGATTTTCCTGAACCGCTTACCCCTGTAACCACGGTAATTTTGTTAAGCGGGATTTCAAGGTCCAGGTTCTTGAGATTATTTTGCCTGGCGCCTTTGATCTTAATGCTTTGTCTGATCACTTTATCGCTTTACCTCTTTGCTATATATAAATTCTCAATAACCGTAATGAATTTTCAATAATCCTGGGCATCTCGGGGAGGAATTGAAGGGCGAGATTTTAGAATCTTCCCATGTTGTGGAGATGGTGATAGGCCACGATCCCAACTGAGGTTGAGAGGTTCAGACTCCGGACATTTCCCCAAATGGGTATGGCATAACAGGGATATTTTTCTTTTATGTCCGGCGGCAGCCCCAGGGTCTCTCGACCGAACAGGAGGTAGTCACCCTGTTTTACTTCAGCCCTGGTATAAGGAACAGGGGCATGACGGCTAAAGACAAACAGACGTCTGTTTTCACCCATCTCTTTTAAGAATATTTCGAAACTGGGGTGGTGTCGGACATCGACCTCATGCCAGTAGTCCAACCCGGCCCTCTTGAGGTTTTTATCATCCACCCTGAACCCAAGGGGATGAATCAAATGCAACACCAGTTCGGCCGCCCCGCACAGGCGGGCAATATTCCCCGTATTGGCAGGGATTTCGGGCTGATAGAGGACCACATGGAGGAAGGGATCATCAAGGGTCCGATGTTTGATCCTGGAGATGGGACGTGTCATGGCAACCTTGAACCGGTTTATCGGATTTGCACCTCCTCAAGCGGGACGTTCCGAGATTCACCCACAAACGGGTCATCGGTGGCCGGGCAGCAGATTTTGTAAAAGATGGAACTTCCGCTCTATCTCACTTTCACAATCCTGTTCTGTCCCTGGCTCGGATAGTCTATAACCCCCAGGTGGCCGGCATAGTCTATGAGCACCTGATAGTCCAACAGGCCTGTCTCTTTCCATTGGACTGAACCGGGTTCGAGATGGAGATATTGTTCCATGTTCCCGGGAAGGGTACAATAGGAGTTATGGGTGAGGGTATATATGCGGTCCGGAGAGACGGGAACTCCCCCGATCTGAACGTCAATCACCCGTTCCCCCTCCGGACGTCGAAGATCGATTTTATATGTAAGACCCGAGACCTGGTTATAAAGATTTATTGCATCACCCTCAAGGATCCTGACAATCTGTACCCCTGTCAATTTCCCCACCACCAGGTGGTTCTGAAAGGGGCTGACACTTCTCAAATGCCCCTCTTTGAGTTCAAAGGTTTCACCGGGATAGACCGGATAATCCATCCTCAGAGAGCTGCTGTTCGTCATGGCCACATCCGTCTTTGTGGCCCATCTAAAGGCATCGGTGACAAAATCGCCAAGACTGTTTTCCCGGTTTCGCACGGAAGCGCCCAAAAGAGATTGTTTTAGAACAGCCACGGTCTTTCCGTTCATCTGATCCACTTTTTCCTTGACCCGCATGATTTCATGTTCCAAAGGGCTCGGTCTCATATTTTTGATCCGATTTTTAAAAGATAATATCTTGCCCCCGTCCACAACAAGATCCACCTGACCGTAAAATTTATTCATGGCTCCTGCCTGAAAGATATAGATGCCGTTTACAGCCAGGGGTTGCTCAAGAACCACATGGTCATGCCCGGACAGGATCATATCCACACCCAGTTCGGCGGGCAGTTCAGACGCCAACCGGATGATGTTGGACAACGTGTCATGGACCATCAGAACCGTAAGATCCAGCGTTCCCATTTGAGGCAGAAAGCGTTTTATGGCAGTGAGTTTGGGGATCATTTTCAGGTTTTTCTTGGAAATAGCCCTTACGACGCGCCCTCTTTTTTCCAGGAGCAGCCCCATAAAGCCTACCTTCAACCCCTCTCGTGTCTGGATGCTCTTAAAGGCTACATAATAGGGCTTATCATCCGGCGTCACAAGGTTGGCGCAGAGCAACCCTGAGGAAAAGGCGCCGGGCGCAGGGACCCCGTAGTCAAATTCGTGGTTCCCCACCGAGATAAAAATTCTTTTTTGAAACCCCTGATCACTCATTTGTTTAAAAAAGCGGTTCCAAATGGATAACGCTGCAGCACCCTTCATCTTCTGCGGGAGATAGGGTCCGGTGAAGAGATCGCCGGAGACGGCGTAAAAGGAGCTGGGTTCTCTTTGAAACAAGGTTTCAAGGACCCGGGCCATCCCGGCCATACCCACCCGCGTGGAAGAGGGAAAGATCCATCCATGAAGGTCATTTTGATAGACAATGCTCACTGTCTCTCCTGAAGCTTCCGGGGTTGACAACAGAAGCAGGAGTAAAACCAAAAACAGGGGGAGATATTTTGTTTTTGAGTTTTTCTTGATATTATTTTGTTTCATAGGACAAGAAAGGGACGTCTCCGAGTCCGGGAGAAATAATAGGATTTCTGGAGTGGGGTTCGGGTGCTTCAATTTTGTCTTTGTCCCTAACCCTGAACGCTGAATCTGTAAACGGTTACCTAGAAACAAAGCCTATAGTTGTATCAGGGGAGAGGGGGTATCCTGTTCACATATCAAGATATTTGTTCCATTAATCCCGGCGTGACCAATGGCATTCGTGGCTTCCCTGTGGGCTTTTTCCGGATTATTGTTGGTGTTGCTGAGGTGGGCCAGCGCCAAATAATTCAAGCCGTCATGATAGATTTCACGTACCAGTTCTCCGGCCTGCTTATTTGACAAATGCCCATCAGCCCCTTTGATTCTTCTCTTCAGCTCCAGAGGGTAAGGTCCCTCGTCCAGCATTTCTGGATCATGGTTAAACTCGACAATGAGGGCACTGCATTTTTTTAAACGATCCGCAACGAGCCTTGTGCTGCGCCCCAGATCCGTGACCAGACCCATTCTTGCCCCATCAAAAGAAAAAACAAGCCCAAACGGGTCTGCAGCATCGTGGCACTTTGTAAAGGTCTCCACGGTGAGATCATTGATACACAGACGCTGCCCGGTCTGAACGATTACAGGTTTTGGCAGCTTACCAATAGCCTGCCGCCCTTTCTCCAACGTCCTGCGGTTGATATAAACGGGAAGATCAAACCGGCGGGCCAAAGGACCGGCCCCCTTTATGTGGTCGGAATGTTCGTGTGTTATAATAATGGCGTCAAGACTCTCGGCACTTACCCCAACCAGATCAAGACGTCGTTCTATCTCTCGACCGCTCAACCCCGCATCAACCAGCAGTCTCACTTCTTCGGTTTCAATATAACAGACATTTCCACTGCTGCCTGATGCCAGGACCGAAAATTTCATCAGACCTCTCAACCAATTCCCGTATGGCCAAAACCACCATCTCCCCGGGTCGTCTCATCGAGGTCTTCCACCAGCTGGATATCGGCCTGATAGACCCTGGATATGATCATCTGGGCCACACGGTCCCCACTTTTGATCACAAAGGATTTGTCCCCCCAGTTGATCATGATAAGCCCTATTTCACCTCTGTAATCGGAGTCAATGGTCCCCGGCGAATTTACAAGTCCAATGCCATGGCGAAGAGCCAGACCGCTTCGTGGCCGAATCTGGGCCTCATATCCAAAGGGGATCGAAACAGCCAGCCCCGTTGGGATAAACCTTATATCACCAGGTCCTAATACAACAGGTTCATTGACATAGGCCCTTATATCCATACCTGAAGAGCCCTCTGATGCGTAGGCAGGCAGAAGGAGATCTTCGTCTTCCTGGAGCTTTTTGAACTTGACTGGGATTTTTTTCAATGATTTATCCGGTTGAAAGCCCGTGCAAAATATATTTCTGGAAAAAGGTCTTGGGGCAATTGCGGGTTGTTGAGAGCTAATTGAACTACTAATTGAACTGCAGGTACCCCTTATCGATTTCCTCTTCCCTCATGGGGCCAAGGGTGACGAGTGAGACCTCTCCGTCCTTGAATACGTCATGGCCGATCTCAACCACCTCATCAACTGTTACCTGTTCCAGGTTTGACACCACTTCTTCATGACTGACGTATTTGTCAAACACAATCTCATTTCTCGCAATTCGCATCATTCGATTATCAGCACTCTCAGAGGCCAGATAGATGCCGCCTGTCAAATGCTCTTTGGCGGCACTCAGATCCGATTCAGAAAGATCTCCTTTGCAAATTTTTCTGACCTCCCGCTGGATCGTCTCGAGCGCAGGGTTGACGTTTCGCTGGTCCGTTGCCAGGTAGATACCAAGGAGGCCCGCGTCTACGTATGCAGCGTGAAAAGAGTAAACAGAATACGCCAACCCCCTGTTTTCTCTGATTTCCTGAAACAGGCGGGAACTCATGTTGCCACCCAGAATGGTATTAAAGAGGGCACATGCAAATCGCTTTTTATCGGCCAGAGAGGGCGCTTCTCCTCCAAGACAGATATGGACCTGCTCCAGGTCCTTGGCGTGAACGGAAACGCCGGTGTTTGAACGGGGGGGGCGCCTTCCCGGGTCCGGAGCACCCTTATCCGTGAGGGTTTCAAAAAGGGGCGAAAGGCAGGAAACCATTGAATCATGATCTACATTTCCTGCAGCCGCCACCAGGATTTCCCTGGAGGAATAGAATTTTCCAACATATCTGAGGATCGTTTCTTTCCCAATGGCAGAGACGGTTTCATCCGTACCCAGAACAGACATACCGATGGGGTGGCCTTGCCAAAAAAAACGGTTAAACAGGACATGTACATTATCGTCAGGGGTATCCTCCATCATGCTGATCTCCTGGAAGATCACCTCTCTTTCTCGCTCCATATCACCCGAATCAAAAGTTGGATTCAGAAAGATATCAGAGAGGATATCCGACAGGAGCGTAAAATGTTTCCCGAGGACCCTGCCATGAAAACACGTGTTTTCTTTTCCAGTGAATGCATTTGACAGCCCCCCAATGGCATCAAATTCCTTGGCAATCTGGAGGCTTGTTCGATTCCGGGTTCCCTTAAAACTCATATGTTCAATAAAATGGGAGATCCCACTTTCCAGGTCCTCTTCGTCGCGGGACCCTCTGTTCACCCAGATGCCAAGGGAAACGGATCGCAGATGTTCCAAACGCTCCGATATGATCCTTACCCCATTATTCAGTACAGTTTTATGATACATTGTCGAGGCTTTCTCCAAGGGCGGCCTTTCGCGAAAGGCGAATCTTTCCACGTTCATCAACCTCCAAGACCTTTACAAGGACTTGATCTCCCTCGTTGAGCACGTCTGTAACTTTATTGACCCTTTCCTTGTCCAGCTGCGATATGTGTACAAGGCCATCTGTTCCCGGAAAAATTTCCACAAAGGCGCCAAAGTCCATGATCTTGACGACCTTTCCCATATAGAGCCTGCCCACCTCGGCCTCCTGGATGATTTCCCCGATCTTTTGGACGGCTGCGTTGGTAGAATCTCTTTCCGGAGAAGAAATAGTAACATTTCCTTCATCATCAACGTCGATCCTTGCCCCTGACGAGTTTGAGATCTCTCTAATGGTCTTGCCTCCCGGGCCGATAAGGACTCTGACCTTTTCAGGTTTAATTTTGATGGTTGTTATAACAGGGGCATATTCGGACACCTCACTTCTGGGGCTGCTGATTGCCTTTGACATCTGGTCCAATATAAAAAGTCGCCCATCTTTTGCCTGGTCGAGGGCCTTCTGCATGATTTCCCGTGTAATTCCATCAATCTTGATATCCATCTGTAAGGCGGTAATTCCATCACGAGTCCCTGCAACCTTAAAATCCATATCACCGTAATGGTCTTCATCCCCAATAATATCGGTAAGCACCACCACCTTGTCTCCATCGGAGACAAGCCCCATTGCCACCCCGGCTACCGCTTCCTTGATGGGCACACCGGCATCCATGAGAGAGAGGCATCCGCCGCACACACTGGCCATTGAGGAAGAACCATTTGATTCAAGGGTCTCAGAGACCACTCTGATGCAATACTCAAAGTCCTCGTTGTCTGGCATCACCGGCACAAGGGCGCGTCTCGCAAGCGCACCATGGCCTATCTCCCTTCGGCCCGGCCCGCCCAGTCTCTTTGCCTCGCCAACGCTGTAGGGCGGAAAATTATAATGAAATATAAAGGATCTGAAGTAATTTCCATAGATGGATTCCATCCTCTGTTCGTCCCGCTCAGTCCCCAAAGTCGTCAAAACCATTGCCTGGGTTTCCCCGCGGGTAAAGAGGGCAGAGCCGTGAACACGGGGAAGAACACCCACATTACATTCTATCGGCCTTACTTCCTCAAATGAGCGTCCATCGATCCTTTTTCCTTCCTCAAGGATCATCTCACGGATCACCTTTTTTTCCAGACCCTCTAAGGCCTCTTTGATTTCCGATTTTCTTTCGGCAACCTCTTCGTCGGAAAACAATTCAAAAACAGTTTTTTTGGCCGCCTTCACTTTCCGTTGCCGCTCCAGCTTATCAGGTGTGGAAATAACCTCTTTCAACAAAGAGGCTCCCATATCTTCAATTTTTTTGTGGAGCTCTTCATCGACAGTGTCTAATTCAAACGCCCTTTTTGGCTTTCCAATCTCCCGCCTGAACTCCTCCTGCATATCGAGCATGGGCAGTATGGCCTCATACCCGTAAAAAAGCGCCTCAATCATGTCCGCTTCTATGACAAAAAGGCCGCCGCCCTCAACCATGACGATACCGGATCGGCCACCGGCCACGATTAAATTTATATCACTTTCAGCCTGCTGGCTGACCGTGGGATTGATGACCAGATCACCTTCCACTCTCCCCACGCGGACCCCGGCGATAGGCCCATTAAAAGGGATGTCGGACAATTCCAGCGCCATGGAGGCGCCAAACATGGCCAGCATATCCGCTTCATTCTCCTTATCCGTTGAGAGCACGTTGGCAATCACCTGAGTCTCATAACGGTAATTGTCGGGGAAAAGGGGCCTCAGCGGCCTGTCTATCAGGCGAGAGGTCAGTGTCGCTCTCTCACCGGGCCGCCCCATATCCCTTCGAAAAAAATTTCCGGGAATTTGCCCCCCTGCATAAGACATCTCCTGATATTCAACGGTCAGAGGGAGAAAGTCGATCCCTGGGCGGACCTCATCTGTGGATACCGCGGTGACAAGCACCACTGTTTCACCAAGGGTCACAACCACAGACCCGCTTGCCTGCTTTGCAATACGACCCGTTTCCACATTTAAGGTCTGATTGCCAATCTCGATTGAACTGCTCTTTATCATTTTTCACCTATCCTTTCGGCGTTGCCGGGTTGTCCATGGAACGGGTTGAAGAATGTTTGTATGCCATAAGATCAAGGCACTTTAACCGGGTTTTATGTGTCGCCAGTTTTTTCAGCCTTCTATTTCCGAATACCGAGTTCTTTGATAACGCTTTGGTATTTCTCCACGTCCTTCTTTTTTAAATAATTAAGGAGTCTTCTCCTTTTTCCAACCAATATCAATAACCCCCTGCGCGAATGATGATCTTTCTTGTGCACCTTGAAATGATCGGTAAGGTACTTGATTCTATTGCTCAGCAGGGCAATTTGAACTTCGGATGAGCCCGTGTCCTTCTCATGTTTCTTGAAATTATCAATAATTTCCCTTTTACTTTCTGGCGTCAAAACCACTTCTGATACCTCCTGTAAATTATTCGTTAAGGCCAAAAAAGATTACAAAAACACTCTTTCTAATTTTGAAATTGAAGGGTTGGTCCCTTTGCCTTTTTCTATCTTTATGATAGCCAGGAGGTCGCCACCCCTGACGAGTTTAAAATGACCATCCCCGATACCATTATGGTCAGAAAAATCCGAGGCTGCTTTGAGTTCCTCCCTAACAGGCTGATACCCATGCCGTATCTTTTCCGCAAGATCTTTATTCACTTTTATTTCCGTCATGCCGGGAAGGGCCTTTGTAAGAGGCATGACCCTCTCCCTGAGCGCGCACCAGCCATCATCTGGAAAAATCTCTTTGGAACTCAAGGCATTTTTCACCTCAAAAGAACCGCTTCCCAACCTTCTGAGGGATTTAAGATGAGCACCGGGTCCCAGGTCCCTTCCAAGTTCTGACGCAAGGCTCCTAACATAGGTCCCTCCGGAACATGTTACCTCCACGGTGATATGAGGGAGGTCAACAGAAAGGACCGAAAAAGAATGGACAATGATCTTCTTACTCTTAAGATCAAATTTGATTCCTTTCCGCGCCAGCTTATATGCCCTTGTACCTTTATATTTGACAGCCGAATAGATAGGCGGGACCTGTTCCCTGTGCCCCACCAGACAGTTGGCCTTCTCCTGGATCTGCTCAATGCTCAAAGCCGGTATCGGAGAGGTGCTAACCACCTGCCCTGTTGGATCCATTGTGTCCGTTTCAATGCCCAGCCTGATAGTGGCAAGGTAGACTTTGCGCTCAGACATGAGAAAGCTGGAGAGCTTGGTTCCCTGTCCCAGGAGAATTATGAGCAGCCCCGTTGCAAACGGATCAAGTGTCCCGGCGTGGCCCACCTTCTTGACGTCTGATTTGGAAAAAGCGGCGCGGACCTTTCTGACTACACCGTAAGAAGTCTTGCCCTCCTCCTTGTCAACCAAAAGGATCCCATCAATTGAACGTCCCATCCAAAACCCGACCAGTCCTTCTCAACAGGTCTTTTTCAAAACCCCTGGGATCCGCGGCATTCAAACCAGGCAGTTCCCGTATGACCACCATTAAATAGGAGTGCCGTTTTCAACACCCTCTTTTCGAATTTTATCAAACAATTTCTCCATGTGACTCCCACTTTCCAGAGTAGGATCATACACGAAGGTGATGTCGGGGACATATCTCAATTCCATCCGCAATCCGATTTCCTTTTTTATAAATCCCCTGGCGCTGTCTAAACCCGTCTGAACCTGTTCAACCTGACCTTTCGATCCTAAAACACTGTAATAGACCCTGGCCTTTTTTAGATCATCACTGAGCCGGATCCCTGTTACGGTAGCCTCCTGAGCCCTGGGGTCCTTTACCTTGGAAAGGAGGAGAAAGGCGATTTCCTTTAGTATCTGATCACCAACCTTTATTGCTCTTTTACCTGCTAACATATGGATCCCTTCACAATAAAGGCTCTCCTGTTGCTCAAAAAAATCAGACGTTGAAAATTTCCAGCCGGGTATCCACGATCGATGCCAGGTAAAGCGAGTCAATGTAATTGAGGACATGATTTAGGGAGGAATCAATGTGTCTTCGATCGTTTCCCACAGCACTGACTCCCAACTCAATCCTTTCCCACATATCATTGGATCCGACTTCAGAGATGGAGACGTTGAATCTGGATTTCACCTTGCCCACTATGCTCTTTACGACCTTTCGCTTTCCTTTGAGAGAGCGGTTGTCATGGAGACGAAATGCTATCTTCAGAGTGCCGACCACCATTTTCCTAGAGCTCTGCTTCAAGTTCCTTCATCTGGTACACTTCAAATACGTCACCCGGTTTGATATCACCAAAGTTTTCCAGGCCAATACCACATTCGTACCCCGACTGGACCTCTTTGGCATCGTCCTTAAAACGCCTCAACGATCCTATCTTACCATCAAATATGACCACATCGTCACGCAAAAGTCTCGCATTGGCATTTCTCACCACGCGGCCATCGGTGACCTGGCAACCGGCCACAGCGCCCACTTTGGGAATGTGAAACACCTCTTTGGTATCTGCTCGACCGATTATCTCCTCCTCATAAACCGGTTCCAGGAGGCCGGCCATTGCCAATCGAATATCCTTGATTGCGTTATAAATAACGTTGTAGTACTGAATATCGACTTTTTCCTTTTCAGCAAGTTCGGAAACTCGGGGGTTTGCCCTCACATTAAAACCGATGATGATAGCGCCCGAGGCCGAGGCCAGCATTACGTCCGACTCTGAAATAGCACCAGTCGCAGAATGGAGAACCTTCAATTTCACCTCTTCGGTGCTTTGTTTAACCAGTGATTCCTGAAGAGCCTCAAGTGACCCCTGGACATCGGTTTTTAAAACGATGTTGAGCTCCTTTACTGCCTCTTCCTTAATCCTTTCAAAAAGATCCTCAAGACTGACAAGACCTTTCTTTTCCGCTGTTTGTTTTCTGTTCCTCTCCCTGCGGTTGTCAATGACCTGTTTTGCGGCCCTTTCATCTTTGACAACAATAAATTCGTCGCCGGCCATGGGTACCCCGGATATGCCGTATACCTCAACAGGCATTGATGGTCCGGCGGATTTCAACTTTTTCCCCTCATAGTCGAGCATTGCCCTGACCCGACCATAATGTTCTCCGCAGATAAAGGATTCGCCCTGATGGAGAGTTCCATTTCTTATTAGGACGGTAGCTATAGGACCTTTGCTTTTGTCCAGCTTTGCCTCAACAATACTTCCCCGGGCAGACTTATTGGGATTCCCTTTCAACTCAAGCATTTCGGATTGAAGCAATATGAGTCCCAGGAGATCATCGATGCCTTGGCCTGTTTTTGCTGAGATTTCGCCAAGAATAGTTTCCCCCCCCCATTCTTCTGGTGCAAGATCAAAATCAGCCAGTTCCCTCTTCACCTTCTCCGGGTTGGCATCCTCTTTGTCGATCTTGTTGACTGCAACAAGAATAGGAATATTCGCAGCACGGGCGTGATTAATACCCTCCTTGGTTTGGGGCATCACCCCATCATCTGCAGCCACAACCAGTACGATCAGATCCGTAATACTCGCTCCCCTGGCGCGCATGGCCGTAAAAGCCTCATGTCCCGGTGTGTCTAAGAAGACAATATCCCCCCCTTCGGCCTTGACGTAGTACGCACCGATATGCTGGGTTATCCCGCCGGATTCTCCTTCTATAATGTTCGATTGTCTTATATAATCGAGCAGCGAGGTTTTGCCATGGTCCACATGCCCCATAATGGTCACCACAGGAGGTCTTGCCACGAGGTCCTCAGGACGATCTTCCGGCTCTGCGATTAAATGTTCTTCCTGGAAAGAATCCAGTTCAAGTTCATAACCAAAGTCATCTGCCACAAGGGCCGCTGTGTCAAAATCAAGGGATTTATTAATGGTGGCCTTGATACCCTGCCCCATCAGTTGTTTGATTAGATCCACCGCTTTTGTCCCCATTGCCTTGGCCAATTCGGCCACCGTGACAAATTCCTGGACCTTTATCCTCCGCTTTATGGCCTTTGGTACTGTGATCTCGGTCTGTTTTTGTTTCTTCGCAGCCTCCAGGGGTTTTCTGGCAGACTTCTTCCCTTTGCGCCTTGAGGCACGGCCGTCATAAAGATCGGATCTTTCAAAAACTTCTTTCTTTTGGGGACGGAATCTCTTCTTGGGTTTGTCCTTGATGTCTCCAGCCTTCTTTTTATCCGGTCTCTTCTTTTTGGACGGCTTTGCGGTTTTGGTCTTCTCAACCGGCGCCACCTTCTCATCAGAAAGATCCGAAGGTTGTGGAGGTCTGGGCACAGGGATCCTCGGCTCCACTTTCTTTTTTTCAGCCTTTTTCGCCAGGACCTTGCTAAGCGGTCCCTCCTCAGGGCCCTTTATGATCTTGGCAGGCCGCTCCACCTTTTTTTTCTTTGTCTTCGCGGGTTTGACCTTGGCTTTTTTAGAGGGCTCTGCGACCTTCCTTAAAGGGGTTTCCGGTTTCTTATCATCCTTGGGAGCAGATACAGGCGGCTTTTCAATCTCTGTCTTTCCTGTCTCCTCCTTCTCGGCAGTTACCAGGTCAGCCTCGATTTCTTTTGGTGCCACCTCCTCTTGGACCGCTTCCGGCGCCGAAGGTTCCACCGGTTCTGTCTTGTCCTTTTCCTCTTCCCCTGCAATCGGGATTTCCGGTTTAACCTCAACGATCTTTTTCCGCCTGCGGATAACAGTCGGCTTGATTCGTCTTTCTTCAACTACCTGAGAAACAGCACCGGATACAATTTGTTTTGCCTCCAAAACCGCGGCTTCGTCGAGACTACTCATGTAATTTCTTATTTTTAGCCCGCCGGTCTGGAGCTTTTCTACAAGATCTTTACTTTCCAAGTTAAGTTCTTTAGCTAATTCGTAGACCCTGACTTTGGCCATATAACCTCCACATGCAAGTGTCTCGGAAAATGCCTAACCAATCATTATCATCCAAGACAACTGGGCCAATAAATTCCACCTCAAAATATCCTTCCGAGTCATGCCTTCACAGGGAATATTCACTGTGAGTTGTGACTGTGGGGGGGAAATGTTATATTATATAATTCCGGATGCAAGGAAATAGACCCCTGTTTTTTGAATGCCATTCTTAATATATGGGGTTTTTCGAGGCGTTTCCAACAAGAAATATCGGGACAAACATAGGCACCCCTCCCTTTTTCCTTGCTCCAATCATCTCGAACCACTTGTCCGCCCTCGTCCACTACCAGACGAATCAGTTCATTTTTTGTCTTTTTTGCCCTACACCCTATGCAAGTCCTCTCCGGTACATGTCCTTTATGATTCCTCATGGACCCCATCTTCATTCAGTTCGCCATCATCGGGTTTAACCGGCGGAACCTCAGGGGCCGAGTCTTTCTCCACATGGGAGTTGGATTTTTTTTCAGCAATTTTCCTGACAGCATCTTCAATAAGTTTTTCCGCCCCTTCATTGCTTATCCCCTTAATGGAACTTAACTCATCAACCGAAGCCTGGGCCACATCTTCGGCAGACCTGAGACCATACTCATATAGATCAGTGGCCCTTTTTTCACCCACCCCTTCAAGCTGCAAAAGGGATCGGTAACCTTCTTTGAGGGTCTCGTTGTAATTCGTCTCCCCAATTACGTCCAAATTCCATCCCGTTAACCGGGATGCCAACCGCACATTTTGACCCCTCCTGCCGATAGCAAGGGACAACTGATCATCCTGGACCACCACCTCCATGGAGTGGTTGACTTCATCAACTATTACACGAATGATTTCTGCTGGGGACAGGGCATTACATATAAACTTTGCTGCTTCAGGGTTCCAGGTCACAATATCTATTTTTTCACCACGCAGCTCCTGGACTACCGCCTGAACCCTTCTACCCTTCATTCCTACACATGCCCCCACTGGATCCACATCAGAGTCCCTCGATGAGACCGCAATTTTTGCTCTTGACCCGGGCTCCCTGGCAACCTGCATTATCTTCACAATACCCTCAGCGATCTCAGGAACTTCATTTTCAAACAGGGCCGAAAGGAGATTGGGGTGTGTGCGAGAAAGAGTGATTTGCGGTCCGCGGCTGAATTGCTTTACCTCCAGAATATAGGCCTTGATGCGATCTCCCTGTTTGTATGATTCCATTGAAATCTGTCCCTTTGAGGGTAGTTCTGCCTCAGCACGACCAAGATTTACGATAATGGACCCTCTGTCAAAACGTTGCACGATCCCGTTGATGATTTCTCCCCGTCTGTCCTTGAAATCCTCAAAAACGATGTCCCTTTCAGCCTCTTTCAAGCGCTGCAGAATAACCTGTTTAGCCGATTGGGCGGCGATCCTGCCAAATGTATCCGTATCCATCTTGAAGCCAAGGCTGTCACCCACTTCTGACTCGGGATCCATTTTGAGAGCCTCATCCAGGGAGACCTGGAGGTGTTCATTGGTCACCTCATCGGCCACCTCCTTGAACTCAAAGACCTCAATCTCGCCCAGTTCTTCATTGAAATGGGCTTCCAGTTCATAATCCGGACCCAATTTTTTTTTGGCTGCCGCCTTCACCGCTTCTTCAAGGGCCTCTATCAACACTTCTTGATCAACACCCTTTTCACGGCTTACCTGTTCAATCATTCTTGTCAAATTTGAAACCATGTCAGATCACTCCACAAAAAAAATTTATTACCGGTCCAAATGATGACTTTTCCCAGACCCTCAAGTTTGCATCCCCTAATCGTCAAATTCGTAGACTAGATTGGCCTTCTCCACATGCCTCCAGTCAAGACCAACCTGAGTGTTTTCTACCTCGAGATATAGTGTTGCATCCTGGAACTTCCTTAGATAACCAGTAAAATTCCGGCGTCCATCTAGTGGTTTCCCCATCTTGACCCTCACCTTTCGCCCGATGGCCCGCATAATATCCTTTTCTTTTTTGAGTGGTCTATCAAGACCGGGCGATGACACCTCCAGAACGTACTCGTGGGGTATGTGGTCCTGGACATCAATGAGGTCTCCAATTTCTCTGCTCACCCTTGTACAGTCACCCATCGTCACCCCCTCTTCCTTGTCAACAAAAATCCTCAGCACCCATCGGCCATGTTCAGAGAGATATTCAATGTCCACGAGCTCAAGATCCATTTCATCAAGGATCGGCTCTATGAGAGGGGTTACTGCTTTGGTAACAAAGTCAGAAGTATCCATGTGCCAAAAAACAAAAAAGCGGGCTTCTGCGCCCGCCTTATAACTGTCGATCAAAATATTCGGTGGTTTGTTACATAAGGTCCATTGAGGAACTATGAGAAAACCAACGACACGTCCACAATTCGAAGTAAATCAACCATTTATTATCTAGCTGACAACCTCAAAGCGGGTGAAACCCATTTAAATTTATGAAACGATGGAGCGGGCAACGGGGTTCGAACCCGCGACACCAAGCTTGGGAAGCTTGTACTCTACCAACTGAGCTATGCCCGCCCGATGTTTCTAAGCCCTCACACGGGAATAATATTGCACCCATTCGTCATAGTCAAGAACTATTTTTGATTTTCGGCGCTCTGCTATTGAAAAATCGACTTCTCAGCAAGCAGAGATGCTCTCCATCACTGGTCCTGGTGCTCTCCAAATACTCCAGGTCAATCCTGACAGGCAGAGCCATTTATCTCTGACCTGGCCCCGCCTCCGGCCCATAGGGCCTACGGCCCGGAGGGAGGGCCAGTATTTCCATTTTGAATTAAAACTTATCCGCAAACATCTTGACATTTTATATAGACAAAAATAGAATTCCCAAAGGTCTTCGTGGCTGGCAAGCTGGAGAAAAAACCCTGCGTTACCGGGTCTCCATAGACACGGCCCCATATCGTTGCAACATTATCACAAAAATTTGGAGAAAAAAACCTTTTTTGGAAGATGATTCAGAACAAGGCCTTTTCGATCGAATCAAGTCTCTGATCAAGAAAAAAATCCACCAGGCCGACAGCAACAACCTGACCGAAGAAATCCATGTTCTTATGGACGAAGGGCAGGCCAAGGGACTCATCACCAACGAAGAATCCCATATGGTATACGGTGTGCTGGATTTGAAGGAAACAAAGGCCCAATCCATCATGATCCCCCGCACAGGAATCTCTTCTACCCGAGTCGATGCCACCCTGGGTGAATTGATCAAACTGGTTACTGATTGCGGGCATACCAGGATACCCATCCATAAGGACAACATCGATCAGATTGTGGGCATTCTTCATTCAAAAGATCTCCTGAAGCTGTTGGGAGAGGACCCTGATTCTCAAATCCCAAATGATATGCTCAGAAAGCCTTATTTTGTCCCTGAAACTCGGATGGTCAGCGATTTGTTAAGAGATATGAAGGAAAAAAAGACCCATCTGGCTATTGTGACAGATGAGTATGGAGGCACCGCCGGCATTATTACGATCGAGGATATTCTGGAGGAAATCGTCGGGGAAATAATGGACGAGCACGACACAGAAGAGCCCCTTTTGAATATCATCGATGATAATTCCTTTCTGGTGGATGCCCGACTGGAGATTGGAAAGCTGGAAGAACACCTCAAAATGGAACTGACGGAGGGGGACTTCGAGTCTGTGGGCGGGTTTATTATCCACCTTTTGGGAAGGATACCCGAGGTGAATGAAGAGGTTTTATTCAAGGGCCTGAAGATTACTATCGAAAAAGGTGACCAGCGGAAAATTGATAAGGTCCTCATCAGACGAGAGCCCCGTCCAATTCCCCCCAATGAAGAAACAAACTCCAGGACGTAAATTCTTGAAAGATTTGAATCGGGCCACAGAGCCGTGTCGCAGATGTCCCGGTCCGGTGCAGAGGGTGCCCTCGCGTAACTTCTCAATAAATTCGGGAAAATAATGGGCTTTCTGGAATGGGGTTCGGGTGTTTCTTGAAGGCGCTCTCTCAAATGGGATTTACCCCTCACTTCCGCAGTGGCTGATATTTGGGGTTTTCTCATCCTGAACCCTTATTGGCTTCTCCGTGCTTTCGTCAAAACCCCAAATATCAGCCACGCTACAACTACTGGTTTAGAGAGCGCCGGAGAGAAACATCCGAACCCCACGGTGTCCGAACTTATTGAGAACATACGCCCTTTCCATGGATTGGTTTTGGTTCTTGATGGTGAAGAATAACAAATAATGGCGATTTCTCTGCGTAAAATACTGCTGTCCATCCTCTCAGGGGTTATGTTGACCGCATCCTTTCCTCCCGGAAACCTTTCTTTTCTCTCGTGGATCGCCTTAGTTCCCCTTCTCAAAGGCCTCGAGGACACGTCTCCTTCCCAGGGTTTCAAACAAGGTCTCATCACGGGTTTTATCCATTTCCTCACCTTGATTTACTGGCTTATGGTGGTGCTTGGGCATTATGGGAATCTAAATATATTTGTAAGCCTTGTGCCTCTTTTTTTTCTGGTTCTCTACCTGGCTATATATATTGCCGTCTTTGCAAGTCTGACCACATGGCTGCAGAGTTCCTATTTTTACATAATTTTTATGGCAGGCTTTTGGGTCAGCCTCGAATATATCAGGGGCAATCTCTTGACCGGATTTCCCTGGTGTCTTTTGGGATACACCCAATACAAACAGTTGCTTCTTATTCAAATTGCAGACCTCGTTGGCGTATATGGGTCTTCTTTCTTGATTATCCTTGTAAACGGACTTATTTACCATATAATTTCAAAACGATCCTTGAGAAACCGCGGCCTGCTAAAATGGGAGGTGCTTGCGGTGGCTTTGCTTACAGCGGGGACACTGGCATATGGCCAATACCGCCTCTCCGAGAGAACAGATGGGAAAAAGCCTGCCCGGGTGATAAAGACAGCAATTATCCAGGCCAACATTGATCAGTCCATAAAGTGGGATCCGGCATACCGAGCCACCACAATGCTGACTTACAAAAGGCTCACCCGGACAACCCGCGATTTCAAACCTGATCTGATTGTCTGGCCTGAAACAGCACTGCCCTTCTTTTTTCAGGATAACAAAAGGTTTTCACCGCAAGTCTTCTCCATGGCAGATGAGATTGGGGCCCTTCTTGTTTTTGGAAGTCCCGCTTATAAACGCGGCAAGGGGGTGACAAAATATTATAACCGGGTCTACCTGGTTACGCCAGACTCCCAAACACCGCCTCAATCCTATGATAAAGTCCACCTTGTACCTTTTGGAGAATATATCCCCCTCAAAAAGATCCTTTCTTTTATCGATCGGCTGGTTCCCGCGGCCGGAGATTTTGAAGCAGGGCATAAGATAGCCCCCCTAAAAACCGCCGATATGTCCATGGGGGTTATCATATGTTTTGAGGCTGTCTTTCCAGAGCTGGCACGCAGTCTTACGCGTCAAGGGGCAAACATGCTCGTCAACCTGACAAATGATGCCTGGTTTGGAATGACAAGCGCCCCCTATCAACATTTAAGCATAGCGGTTTTCAGATCCGTTGAAAACCACAGACCCATGATACGTGCTGCAAATACGGGTTTTAGTGCATTTATCGGGCCTCAAGGCAAGATCCTGCAACTGAGCGACCTCTTCGAGGAAGAGATCCTGGAGGCCTCGGTTGACATATCCAGCTCATCCCTCACCATTTACACCCGTTTCGGAGATTTTTTTGTCATCTTTCTCCTTATTATCTCATTTCTCAAAATCTGCCATTGTCTCAGGGGAAGATGGCTTGAAAAGAGGAAAGGGACGGGTCCCACTTGAAATAATCTTCATCAAGAATTAGAATGGCAATAATAAATACTACGTTTATGCAAGGTTGTTTTGACCGTTTTCGAGTTTAGGGGTCGAGGGATTCCGGTTTATCCTCAACATTTCGTCCTGAGCCGGTTATTGACAATCCTGATGCAGGCCGTTGGCCGCAACCAAAACAGTGGTCTTGTTCGGGCCTGGAAGCCCTACTGGCTGGAAGCGAAGCCGGATGCCCGACACCCGAAACCTTATTGCTAATAAAGGAGGAAAAAATGGAACAGGGTATAATAGAGAGAATTGATCACGTCACGGGTCAGCTGGATGCGTTAAGGGGGCATCTTTGACTTAGACAACAAGGAAGAAGATCTCAAAGAACTCGACAACATGATGTCAAATGCCAGCTTCTGGCAAAAGGATCAGACCGAAATTTCCCGTTTTAACCAACAACGTGCACTGTTACGGGAAAAAATCGATTTGTGGCAAAAGCTCTATCAGGAGAGCGAAGAAGCCAAGATCCTTGCCCAAATGGCCTTTGAAGAAGAGGACGAATCCACTTTGCAGGAGGTGAACGACGACGTAGATCAGCTCGAAAAAGAGATAAAGGACCTGGAGCTTCAATCCCTGCTGGGAGATGCCGATGATAAGCGAAATGCCATTGTGGCCATAAATGCAGGGGCTGGGGGGACAGAGGCCCAGGACTGGGTAGAGATGCTTCTCAGAATGTTCATCCGCTGGAGCGAAAACAAAGGAATGAAAGTGCAAATGTTAGACCACCTCCCAGGTGATGAAGCGGGCATAAAAAGCGTAACTTTCACTGTTACCGGACCCTATGCCTATGGACACCTCAAGTCAGAACACGGTATCCATCGTATGGTTAGGATTTCCCCCTTTGATGCCACCGGACGGAGACACACCTCATTTGCATCTGTATCCGTTCTCCCGGAGGTGGATACGGATATCATGATTCAAATCGATGAAAAGGACCTTCGCATTGACACTTACAGGGCAAGCGGCCCCGGGGGGCAACATGTTAATAAAACCAATTCAGCCGTTAGGATTACACATCTTCCCACAGGCACTGTAACACAATGCCAAAACGAAAAATCCCAGCACCGCAACAAAGAAATGGCCATGAAGGTGCTAAGGTCAAAGCTCTATGAAATTGAGAAGAAAAAACTCGAACAGAAAAAGCACGAGATGCATCAGACCCAAAAAGATATTGCCTGGGGCAGCCAAATACGATCTTATGTGTTTAACCCTTACAGGATGGTCAAAGACCATCGTACAAACGTTGAGGTGGGTAACGTTGAAGCTGTCATGGACGGAAACATTGACGCGTTTATCGATGCCTATTTGAGGATGAAATAGAAATCCCGCAATCGACCACCGGGGACCGGCAAACAGGCATGGGTAATCAAAGACCGTCGGTCTTCAATCCAGGAGCTGATCATCCCCCCTGATAAGCTTGATCGAGGGCAGCAATATACTTTTTTATGCCGTCGCTTATCCCCGTGGCCACCCTTTCCTGATATTTTTTGGTGAGTAATCTCTTTTTCTCAGTGCGGTTGGTGAGAAAACCCACCTCCACCAGGACCGCAGGCATTTCAGCTCCGATCAACACATAAAAAGGGGCCTGTTTTACACCCAAATCTTTGATTTTTTTATACCTGCGGGCCATACGAGACACCATTCCCTTCTGAACCTGATAGGCGAGCCGACTGGATTCGTGGATTTTTGTGTTCAACATCAGGTCATTGAGGATAAACTGGAGATCGCTTATGTTTTTCTCGGAGGTGGCATTCTCCCTTGCCGCCACCATTACGGCCCGCTCATCGGTGGCGATATTAAGAAAGTAAGACTCAAGGCCTCTGATGTTTCTATTCTTGTGGGCATTAACATGGAGGGAGATAAACAGATCTGCCTTTTTCATATTGGCAATGGCTGTTCTCCGTTCCAAGGATAAATATACATCCCTATCCCTGGTGAGAAACACCTCGAATCCAAGATCTTTTCTTAGTTTTCTGGCCAGGAGTTTTGCTATCCTCAGGGTTATATTCTTTTCCTTGACCCCCTTCCAGGCGATGGCGCCCGGGTCTTTGCCGCCATGACCCGGGTCAATGACCACCCTTTTCACATTGAGGCCAAGCTGTCTGGCAAGGGATACCGTTTTGTCCGGCCCGCTGGTCTTCTTGATTCCTTTTCCCCGTGCCCTTTTCTTGGATACCGACCGATGGGTGGTTCCGGTCTTGGGTTTTCCATATCTCCGGACATCCACGACAATCCGAAAGGGATCATAGAGAGGGAAAACCTTGTATTTTCCCACGCTTTTCATGTCCAGGACCACTCTCACTGTATCTTTTTTGTGCTGCCCTGCCCTGGCCCTTTTGAGCAGATCATCTTTTATGGGTATGTCAAGGTCAATTTCCGATGTGACACGGGCATTCTTAAGATCCAGATAGAACCGGCGGGGTTTGTTGACTTTCCGGTTTGGTTTTAGGAGATGGTAGTCATATTTCACTTTGCCATCCAAGTCTATCACGACCCGTGTATAGTTTGGGGTAGACCAATACCGGATATCTTTGACCGATACCAACCTCGACCGTGATGCACCGTGTTTTTTTCCCTTCTTCTCTTCTTTTTTTGATCGTTTGCTTAGGGTTACGGCCAGTTTATCCAGCATCTTTTTGGCCTTGGGTCTCATATCCCCTGAGGGGAATTTCACATCCACCTTCAGAAATTCCACATAGGCACGGCTGGGGTTTTTCCTGTGTTTATAAAAAATGTCCCCTATCTGGTACTGGGCATCGTCTGCCAGCCTGTGAGACGCATATCCATCGACTACGCGCCTGTATAGACTGATGGCCTTATCCAAATATTTCCCTTCCCCTGAATATCTGTACAACCCTGTATAGAGATTGGCGGAATGATATATCGCCCAGGGGGCCTGTTTGCTCTTTGGATAACGGGTATAAATTTTCCCATACGCATTTATACAACTCATCCAGTTGTGACGGTATTTTTTTTTCTTATGAGAACGATATAGTGCCTTGCGGGATTTATCAGCCTTCTCGAGAAGGATGGCGGGTTTGTCGGGACGCTTACATAGTGCCTCAGATCCGGTCAGAAGGGGTGTGACCAAAAAAATGAGAAACAGAATTTGAAAGATTTTTTTCTTCATACCTCATAAATTGATTTCAATGTGGATACCTGACGGCCAATCCCTGATGGGGCGCAAGTCCTTAGCAATCAGCTCCAAGTATTCGAATCTGTGTGTTCTTTTAGTTTGTTGAGCTCTACTAAGGCATCCAGAGGCGTCATGGAAGAGATATCGAGCCCCCTGATCCGTTCCCGCAATTTCCCATCTTGTGATCCAAACAGACCTAGTTGAAGCATCTCTCCTTGATTTTTTTCATTGGGAATATAGGCCAAGCGAGGTCTTCCTATTTCATCCAATTCTGTTCCTTCAAGATTGTTAAGGATTTCTTTTGCCCTTTTGAGGACGCCCTCCGGCAATCCGGCGATCTGTGCCACCTGGATACCATAACTGCGGTTCGTTCCACCCGGGATGAGTTTTCTCAAAAAGATAATTTGATCATTCCACTCCCTGACGGCTATGTTAAAATTCTTTACCCTTTGTTTTGTGCTGACCAATTCGGTCAACTCATGATAATGGGTGGCAAATAGGGTACGAATACCAACCCCTTCTCTGTCGTGCAAGGCCTCTGCCACGGCCCAGGCGATACTCAGGCCATCATAGGTGCTTGTGCCACGTCCTATTTCATCCAGAACCACCAGGCTCCTTGGTGTTGCATGCCGCAAAATGTTTGCTGTTTCATTCATCTCCACCATAAAGGTACTTTGTCCTCTGGCAAGGTCGTCAGAGGCACCCACACGGGTAAAAATACGATCCACCAACCCTATTTCAGCTTCCAGGGCAGGGACAAAACTTCCCATCTGTGCCATAAGCACGGTCAGGGCGGTCTGTCTGAGGATGGTGGATTTGCCCGCCATATTGGGCCCGGTAATAATCAAAATCTGCTGATCCCCTGAATCGAGGCAAATATCATTGGGTACAAAGTCCTCTTCTTTTACAGTCTGTTCTATAACCGGATGTCTCCCGTCTACGATCGTTATCCCGAGGCCCTCATTGACCTTCGGGCACACATAATTGCAGACCTCTGCCGTCTCAGCCAGACCACCCAAGACATCGATCTGGGCGATCAACCCGGCGGTCTCCCTGATTCGATGATTGTTACGCCCGATTTCCTCCCGGGTCTTCTCAAAGATCTCGAATTCCATCTCCACCCGCTTTTCTTCAGCGCCCAGAACCTGTTCTTCCCTTTCCTTCAAGGCCTCTGTAATGTAACGCTCGCCATTGGCCAGGGTCTGCTTTCTTATGTAATCCGGAGGAACCAGGTGAAGATTGGACTTGGAGATCTGGATGTAGTATCCAAAGACTCTGTTAAATCCCACTTTTAGGCTTGAAATTCCCGTCTTTTTCTGTTCTGAGGTGCCAAATTCAGTTATCCAGCTCTTCCCATCACGGCTAACGGCGATCAGCTCGTCAAGTTTGTCATTATACCCCTCTTTGATAATCCCCCCTTCTCTCAAAGAGACCGGAGGGTCTGTATGTATGGCCTTTTCAATCAGATCTCCAATGTCCTGCAGAGTATCCATCCTCGAGGCAATTTCGGATAGAAGCGTGCTGTTTGATCCGCTTATGGTGTCCTTTATAAAAGGGAGTTTTTGTATGGAAGATTTGAGGGACAGAAGATCTCTCGCATTTGCCCTTTTAAGGGCTATACGACCATTCAGTCGTTCCAGATCATAAATCTCTTCAAGCGCCTCCCTGAGCCTATCCCGGGTCATGGGATCATCCTTTAGACAGGTCAGGGCAGCATGTCGATTGCGGATCTTGTCAAGGTCAATCAGGGGATAAGCGATCCATGTCTTCAGGAGACGGCCACCCATGGGGGTCACTGTCCGGTCAAGAATTTGAAACAGTGAGCCTTTTTCCGATTGCCGGCGCATGGTTTTTAGTAGCTCCAGATGGGCACAAGTGGATTCGTCAAGCAAAACAAAATCACTCATTTGGTAGGGTATAATCTCGTTTATATGTTTAGGGAACCCTTTTTGGGTATGCCGGAGATAATAAACGAGAGCACCGGCGGCGATGATCCCCTGGGTCATATTCTGGCACCCGAACCCAGCCAAAGACCGGACCCGCAATTGCTCTTTCAGGAGATCTTCGGCCATTCGAGAATCAAACAAATCCTTCTCCAGTGTCTCGAGGCGGTATCTGGAAAGGGCCCCGTGTTTGGACAAAGAACCATCATTGGGGATTAAGAGCTCGGCGGGGTCTATTCTTCCCAATTCGTCCAGGAGCTTTTCAAACGTCTGAACTTCTGTCACTCGAAACTCACCCGTTGAAAGTTCCAGGTATGCCAATCCGTATACGTTATCCGCACCTGAGTCACCCTGAGAGGCATCCCCTCCGGGCCCTGCTGTTATTGCCCCCATATACAGACTGATTTTATCATCCACTTCACGCTCATCGATAATTGAACCCGGCGTGACAACCCTCACCACCTCTCTTTTAACAATTCCTTTGCTCAGTTTTGGGTCTTCCGTCTGCTCACAAACCGCAACCTTCCTGCCGCTATCCACTAACTTCCCCACATAGGCATTATAGGCGTGATGAGGTACGCCGCACATGGGAACCTTTTTTCCGTTGTGGGTCCCGCGGGAGGTAAGGGTAATACCGAGCGTCCTCGAGGCAATCTGTGCATCATCAAAAAACATTTCGTAAAAGTCGCCCATGCGAAAAAACAAGATGGAATCGGGATATTCCTGTTTGATACGCATATATTGCCTGAGCATAGGGGTGAGTTGTGTCATATAATCACCTTTTTGTACCCGGTAACTGCTCCCTTGCGCCTCTGATTAAACCTCTTGTATTTACCATTTGATTCTTTATTACCCGATTTCAAGTGTTCTTTACCAAAGCCCCTCCTGAATCGATCAGATCTATTGTATCCCAGTTCTTGCATTGAGGACATTGCCATTGAAGCTCTTTTGGCATAAATCCGCATTGTTTGCATTGGAATCTTAGGTAGGGGATACTCAAATCCTGGATAAGTTCTCTATAGGCAGACAATGCCTCTTCCTTTTTCCCCTGGGTCAACAATATCTCCCCCTTAAACCTCCTGGCCTCCCAAAAGGTGGGGGCCAGGTCCAACGCACTGGATATCTCCCTTAAGGCGCCTTCAATGTCATTTTCATTATAAAGATAACGGGCAAGGGCCAAATGGGTGAACGCATCGGAATTTAATTCCGAACATTCTTTTAAAAAGTTCTCAACCGGTTTTAGGTTCTCCATCTTTGCGTAGGCCCCTTCAAGACGACGATAGGCCAGAAATGTAAACTGGGGAACATTTTCTACCACTTCTTTCCAAGTTGAAATGGCCTTCTTGTAATCCTGTTTGGCAAAATAAAGATCTCCCAGATGAAGATAGGCATCCACACATTCCTTATGTGTTGATATGGCCCTATTAAAAAAAGTGGTTGCCTTGTTGATGTCTCCCTTCTGCTGGTGGGTCTTCCCCATACCGACCAAATGGTGGGCCAATATGTGATCGTGATTCCCTTTGATCAACCGTGCAATCTTCTGTCGTGTCCGAAAGGCATTTTCCCAGTCTTTCAATTCTTCATAAATCTTTTCAATTTCTTGCAGGGCCTTTAGATTGGCGGGATCCTTTTGTACAACCTTTTGAAACGTGCTCAGGGCCCGATTCAGGAACCCCCCCTTACGATAATCCATTCCCAGATCGAAAAGGGCTTGAAGGGCGATGTGCTCGTCAATGGTTGGCCTCAGAATGATACTTTGGCGAATACGGATTGCCCGATCAATATCGCCCTTGGATCGGTACAGATTGCCCAGGGCCACATAGGTCTCTATGGTATCGGAGTTGACCTGGACTGACTTGGTGAATTCTTCGATGGCCTGATCATGATCATTTGAAAGGATATATTGGATCCCTTTAAAAAAAGACTTGTCCCCTTTATCAGGGACGACCTTTCCGAGCCTTAAACCCCTGTCACGACGTACCCCCCAGCCGATAATCAGACCGAGGCCAAGGGCAACGATAGCGGCCAGAAATGTCTGTTGGTGACCCGTTTCAAAAAGCCACTGCCATAACGACTGCAAGATGAAGTATCTCCTCTCCTATTGTGAGCACTTTGTGCTTTACCGGATTCTTATGGCTGCCAGCCTGATCTTTTTACCCGGCTCTGCTCATAATACAGTGGATTGCGCCCTCTTATGAGGAGAAAATATGGCGCGACGGCATCTCTTATCAACATCTTAAAAGATTACCCCCGTCCCATCTTTTAGGAGCCATTTAATCAGGGGGCGGCTCACAGAGGCCCCGAGCCCATAAATTAGAAGCAGGTTGTACCGGACGGCACTGGACTCAAGAAGGGCCTATTATGTTTCGCGAGGTTGCTCAGAATTCATATCTTCTGTGGTTACTGGTAAGTTTCTGAGGGAGCTAAGTTCCTTATCTTTTTCTCGAACGTTTTTCATAAGATTCTTAATCTGTCTCTTTAAACGAATACGCTCTGTGATTCCATACAACCCTGAAGCAAGAACACCGATAAGAAAGGTGATAATCGCTATGAGGGAGAGGGGCATCTGGGAGGTCTGATAATTGAAAAAACCCAGGTTGACCTTAAAAGTCACCGGAGTTGCCAAGGCATCATAATTCTGAACAGCCAGGATTACAACAAGCAACAAAAACAATATCACAAGTATCACTTTTACGTTTTTCATTACTTACCTCCAGAATTCAGTTTGAGTTCTTCAAAATGGGGTAAAAGCCTACCGTAAGTCTCTTCAATGTGTTCGGGGATGACTCTCACTTCCCCAAAAACAGTCATAAAATTGGTATCCCCGTTCCAGCGTGGCACAATGTGGAAATGTATATGTTCCTCCATGCCAGCCCCCGCAACCTTTCCAAGGTTCAATCCTACGTTAAATCCTTCCGGGTTCACTACCTTTTTCAAGACCCTGATGACCCTGCGAACCGTGTCCAGAATATCCAACGTTTCCTCTTCGGAAAGGTCCGACAGATCTGAGAGATGTCTCACAGGCGCCACCAGGAGGTGTCCATTTATATATGGAAAGCGATTCATCAACACCGCGGTCAAGGACCCCACGTGCAAGATCAGTCTTACCTCATCCTGGCTCCTATCGTTTCCAGGGCAGAAGATGCAATCCCCATCTTTCTGATCCGAAAGTATATATTCCATTCTCCATGGCGCCCAAAGTGCCTTCATACTCGCCCTCACAACGTCACGATTTCTCCGTAGATCGTATCAGAAAGTTCCAACATGCCTACTGTATTGAATGAGTGAGTATACCCGGTTGCGGTCCCGGAATTGAACAGGAGAACCCCGTTCTTGACCCGATTTGTCGCCTGGTGCGAGTGACCGTAAATAATGACATCCACGTCATGAAATTCAGACAAAACCCGATCTTCAAGACCAGCGGGAGAGCCCCATCCGTGGATCAACCCCACCCTATATTGCCCCAAATCCAAGGTCTTCTTTTCGGGAAGCATCTCCTTTATTTCATAGGGATCCATGTTTCCGTAAACGCCATGGAACGTTTTTTTGTTTAAAAAATCAACAATTTCAGGGGAGACAATATCACCGGCGTGTAGAATAACATCTTTATCAGACAGATAATTATCGTAGATTTCCCTTAGTTCTTTGGTCACCCGATTAAGGTGTGTATCCGAAAGGACTCCGATTTTCATATTCACTTTATAATAAAAAAGGCCTTTAATATAATGGGGCTCTAGACAAAAACATTTGTGACCCGGACCCAAAGTGGAAAATCCAAATATGGATGAGGACGGGGTCTTGTTCGGGGAGAAGTATACCAGTTTCACAAAAAAAGACAAGGGCAAATCTTATGGCTAATATTGTGGGTTTTTGAAATCATTTGACCCGCAAGGGTTTCATCTGTATTTTAGAAAGACTTGGGGGCCACTCTCTTCTGGCGTTTTCCGTCTTTTCGGACGTCACCGGGACCAAAAATACGGCGAGTCTTAAAAAATTGCAAGGCCCTGCGATTTCAGGATAATAAATATTTTATGAAATTCATAAATCTTGAGTTAAGAATATCTAATCAGTGAGGGAAACAGATGCCCATCTATGAATTTTACTGCCAGAAATGTCACATGATCTTTAGCTTTTTTTCAAAGTCAATAAATACAGAAAAAAGACCTCCATGCCCCAAATGTCAAACAGTCAAACTGGAGCGCCGCCTTTCACTCTTTGCCACCCCTCGAGACCGGGGCGAAATGGATGAAGAGGGTTTCCCCGACATGGACGAAAGCAAAATGGAGAAGGCGATGAATCTCCTTACAAAAGAGGTGGAACATGTTGACGAAGATGATCCCAGACAGGCTGCCAACCTGATGCGAAAATTGACGGATATGACCGGAATGAACCTGGGCTCAGGCATGGAAGAAGCTCTAAGCAGAATGGAGGCAGGGGAAGACCCTGAAAAAATTGAAGCGGAGATGGGAGATATTCTTGAGGAAGAAGAACCCTTTGGTTTAAAAAGAAAATCGGTTGGATTATCAAAAAACCGCCCCCCAAAGGTTGATGAAAAGCTCTATGACCTCTGACAAGACTTGGGAGGCCTGTAGGGTCTACGGCCCGGAGGGGAAGACGATAATTTTAACCGCAGGAATACATTGAGTATTACGCGGATTAATCCATCCAGAAACCCTGTTTCGAAGATCGGGACAGCCTTTAAGGGAGGTTCAGGCTTTTTGACTCTGAACGATCTAAAATGACGCATAAGATAAAAATTGGCAACTTGGCCATTCATGCGGATGGCCCCCTGTTCTTGATCGCAGGGCCCTGTGTGATCGAAGATGAGGCCACCACCCTGGAAGTCGCGCACTTCTTGAAACAGACCGGAGATGAGCTTGATATTCCGATTATCTTCAAGACCTCTTACGACAAGGCCAACAGGACCTCCCTGGGGTCATTCAGGGGGCCAGGCATTGAGAAGGGATTAAAAACATTACAAAAAGTAAAGGATACCACTGGGTTGCCGGTTTTGTCTGATGTGCACGAGACCTGCGAAGTGGAAAGGGCTGCCCGTGTCCTTGATGTGATTCAGGTCCCTGCTTTCTTGTGCCGTCAAACGGATTTGATCCTGGCGGCTGCACGGACCAAAATCCCCGTTAATATAAAAAAAGGCCAATTTCTCTCTCTCCATGGGAAATGGGGCCGACCATTGAAAAGGCGACCTCCACCGGCAATCGTGATCTCTTGCTCACAGAGCGTGGGACTTCTTTCGGATACAACAATCTGATTGTTGACATGAGATCCATAGCCCTGATGAAAGAATTTGGATTTCCTGTTGTATTTGACGCCACACACAGTGTGCAACTCCCAGGGGGAGGAGGTACATGTTCCGGAGGCCAGAGAGAGTTTGTAAGCCACCTATCCAGGGCTGCTGTTGCAGCAGGAGCTGATGGCGTGTTTGTCGAAGTCCACCCGGACCCGGATTCCGCGCGCTGCGACGGCCCCAATTCCCTTCCACTTAATGAGCTCAAACCCCTCTTGATCATGCTCAAAAAACTCCACAAGGTAATGAGGTCCTGAGACCGCATATTTCTTTGATCCATTCCTCCTCCGGGTTTTTGTTGATAAACTGGAAACTGGCCGAAAAAAGCGGGGACTGAAATCCACCTTCCCCTCTGCAGATTTTTTCTGGTCTAAAACAAGTGGTTAACCAAAAAGGTGGCTACTTAAAAACAGTGACAGGAAAACAGGCTATGTTGGAAGAAAAGGCGAAAAAAATCAGACTTCTTTTATTGGATGTGGATGGCGTTATGACCAATGGCCATATTACCATTAATGACCGGGGAGAGGAGACCAAATCTTTTGACGTCAAAGATGGTTTGGGGTTGAAGATTCTCATGTCAACCGGCGTTGATGTTGTTATCATTACGGGTCGAAAATCCAAGGTGGTTGGACTGCGTGCAGAAGAGTTGGGAATTAAGGAACTTTACCAGGGCGTAACCGACAAAGGGACCCTCTGCAGGCAATTGATAAATGCAAAAAAGTTAAAAAAGGAAGAGATATGTTGTATGGGTGATGACCTCCCCGACCTGGCCATGTTCAACGAGGTTGGCCTGAGGATAGCTGTTGCTGATGCCTCAAAAGAGCTTCGCGAATCCGCTGACTTTATTACAGAAAAGCGTGGAGGATATGGAGCTGTGAGGGAGGCGTGCGAATGGATCCTCAAAAGCCAGGGAAAATGGTCGGGTTGCGTGGCGAAATTCCGGGGAAAATAGACTTTACAGAGCAACTTGGGCGCTGATATAATACAAAATAACCTATGAAGAGATTCCTTAAGAGACAGTGGCCCCTTGTTGGAATAGGGGTCCTACTGGCAATGGTTGCCTTCTACCTTGCCACATCCGGCGGAATGGGCCTGGGGGTGCCCCTGCTAAAGGATATCATATCAGGGGAAGGCCTCACGCTTAAGGATATTCACTATACCCACAATGACCCTGATAAAAAGATCAAATGGGTCCTGGACGCTCAAAAAGTAAGGTTTTCGAGTGACAAAAACAGATTTTTTTTCCATGATTTTCGGCTGAGGGTGGAACAAGAGGACAGACCATGGTATAGATTAAAGGGTAAGAAAGGGGATTATTCCAAAACTTCTGGAGTGATTAACCTGTGGGGTGATCTGGAAGGGACTTCGGATAACGGATACAGAATCCTGGCCCAGCACATGCTGATCGATGAAAAAAAAATATCCTCCGCACCAAAGATCGGGTCAAGATATTTGGTCCTCTTTTTTCGGTAGAGGGGCAGGGTCTTTTTGTGGATTTGGACAAAGAAATGCTTATGATACTGTCTGATGTTACCACCACGGTGAGAAAGGGGGTTAGGGGTAATGGGGAAAATTAGATATAAGATGATTTTTTTTGTGACCTTTCTTCTCTCCTGGCTCATGTTGCCGGGGGCTATTTTTTCTGAGGACCTTAAAAGACAGACGAAAACCGCTCAAGAAAAACCCCTCCCCCCGCAACCCATAATCATAAAGTCAAATTCTCTGCAAATCGATAATAAACGGCAGGTGGTGACATTTACGGGTGAGGTCAATGCCAGTCAGGATATTTTTGTCCTTGATTGCGATAAAATGTTTGTTTTTTACAAAAACCCACCCGGACAGAAGGAAGGCGAGGGAGGTGAAACCAAGATAGACAGGATTGTGGCGACTGGGAATGTGAGGATCAAGCGAACTTTAGGGGGGATAGCCACTGCAGAAAAGGCCGTCTACTATCAGAAAGAGGAAAAAATGGTCCTAACAGGTAACCCCATTGTGCGTCAGGGGAAGGACTTTGTTGAAGGGGAGCGAATCACCCTGTTCTTGAGAGAAAGCCGGAGTGTTGTGGAGGGTTCCAAAGACAAAAAAGTAAAGGCTGTAATCTTTCCAAAAGGGAAAAAGAGATAGGGCTTGTGGCAGTGGCTGATGAGATGCTCCAGGCAAAGGACCTTGTCAAGATCTATCATGGCAAGCGGGTAGTTGATTGTGTCAGTCTGGGGCTGAAAAGAGGGGAGATAGTGGGGCTCCTGGGTCCAAATGGAGCAGGCAAAACCACAACATTTTATATGATTGTGGGTCTTGCCCGTCCAAACCAGGGCAAGGTCTTTTTGGATGGGAGCGATATCACCCATGACCCCATGTATCTCAGAGCCAGGAAAGGGATCAATTATCTTTCTCAGGAGCCTTCTATATTTAGAAAATTGACCGTGGAACAAAACTTGCTGGCAATCCTGGAAACCCTGGATATTTCGGCCCACGAGAGGAAAACCCGACTTGAGAGTCTGCTTGCTGAGTTAAACATCGCCCATTTGGCCAAACAAAAAGCATCTTCCCTATCTGGTGGTGAGCGACGAAGGCTGGAAATAACCAGGGCGCTGGTCACGGAACCGAGGTTTATGTTACTGGATGAACCCTTTGCCGGGATTGATCCCCTGATTATAAATGATATCCAGCAGATCATCAGACAGTTGAAAGATAAGGGTCTGGGTATTATTATATCGGATCATAACGTAAGGGAAACCTTAAGCGTTTGCGATACCGCCTATATTATAAATGAAGGCAGGATCATAGAACAGGGCATACCAGAGAAAATTGTTCAGAGCGAAATTGTCCGGAACGTCTATCTAGGTGAAAATTTCAATCTATGATTTCAACCCCGGAGATGCCAACAAATTTATCATGGCTTTAGAGTTAAGACAAACGCTGAGTCTCACTCAGCAGCTCGTCATGACCCCCCAGCTGCAACAGGCCATCAAATTGTTGCAACTGTCCAAACTTGAGCTTATAGAGAATATTTCTCAGGAGATGGAATCAAACCCTGTTCTCGAGGAGCAAGGGCCGGATGATGCCAAGGACACTGACCCAACCCCTGAGGAGAAGGACCCCACGGAAGAGGATCCCCCAGCGCTTCCGGAGGTGACCATTGAAGAGAACACAAGGGATGACGTGGACTGGGAAAGCTATATCACCGAATATAACACGGATTGGGGCTCAACACCCTATGAAGAAAGAGATTTTCCGTCCACGGAAAACCTCACGGCAACGGGGACAAGCCTTGCCGACCACCTGATGTGGCAATTAAACTTGAGCAATCTTGACGACGAACAAAAAGAGATTGGAGCCCACATTATCGGGAACCTGGATGAGGACGGGTATCTTGACATTCCCCTTGAAGAGACGTCTCGTATTACCGGATATGAGATGGATAAGGCACTTACGACCCTCGAACTCATCCAGACTTTTGATCCCGTGGGCGTGGCTGCCCGGGACATGAGAGAATGCTTGCTCATACAGGCCGGATTTCACAACCTTGAGGGAACAACGGTCGAAAAAATAATCAAGAACTATTTGGAAGAACTTGAGGGAAAAAAATACAAACGCATTGCAAAGGACCTGTCTGTATCTTTCACCGAGGTTCTCGCGGCGGTATCAGTGATTCAGGAAATGGACCCAAGGCCCGGCAGCAGCTATTCGAACGAACAGACCATCTACATAACCCCCGACATATACGTTTTCAAAACAGCCAATGGTTATGAAATCGCGCAAAACGAAGATGGGTTGCCAAGACTTAGGATAAGCCCTTATTACAAAGATATCCTTCAGAGAAGGGACTCTCTGTCCGAAAACGCCAAGGCATATATCCAGGAGAAATTGAGATCAGCTGCCTGGCTCATAAAAAGCATCCACCAACGCCGGAGGACCATTTACAGGGTAACAGAAAGCATTGTTCGTTTTCAAAAAGATTTTCTCGACAATGGTATCACCCATCTGAAGCCACTTGTACTCAGAAATGTGGCTGAAGATATTGAAATGCATGAGTCAACGGTCAGCAGGGCCACCACAAACAAATATGTACATACCCCTCAGGGACTTTTTGAGCTCAAATATTTTTTTAACAGCTCAATCAAGAGCGTTCGAGGGGCTGCCGTGGCCTCAGAAAGTGTAAAAGAACGTATGCGTAACATCTTCAAATCGGAAAAAAAGGAAAAACCATACAGTGATGAACAAATTGCCGAAATGTTGGCGGATCTTAATATAAAAATCGCCCGCAGAACGGTGGCCAAATATAGGGAGTCAATGGGGGTACTCCCTTCAAGCAAAAGAAAAACCTCTAATGACTGTTTTCCACACTAACTTCCGAATTCAAGGGAGGGGAAATTTATGGATATTACCGTGACATTCAGACACATTGAACCCACAGAAAGTCTCAAAACCTATGCTGAAGACAAACTTTCGAAAATAAAGAAATTCCTGGATTCTGCAGCTGATGCACACGTGGTATTAACCGTTGAAAAATTCAGGCATCAGGCGGACGTAATGGTGAGCGTAAACGGAACCCTGGTAAAGGCAGTCGAGGAAACAGGAGATATGTATTCGGCGATCGATCAGGTTATGGATAAGATTGAAAAACAGGTCAAACGGCATCTCTCCAAGTTAAGGAACCATCGTCCGGAGAATCCCAAGGGTGAGGACACGCTGGAGACCGAAGAGACGGATGAGGTCTCTGCCTTTGCTGGCGAGGAACCACTTATCGAAATCGAAAAAATGATTGAAAAACCCATGGATCCTGAGGAAGCTGCCATGCAGCTCAGCATATCGGGGAAGGAATTTCTTGTCTTTAGGAATGCAAAATCCCGGGAGATCAACGTGATCTACAAGCGGGGGGACGGCAATCTCGGACTTATTGAGCCCGCGAACTGATATTTGTCAAAAAAACACTTTATTTTTTTGGATTGATTATAATGAAACTGGCAGAAATCATAGAAAAAAACAGCATTGTTCCCGAGTTGAAAGCCAATGACAAGGCAGGCGTTCTGGAAGAATTGGCCCAAGTCATTTCAGACCACATGCCTTCAATAGAAAAAGAGGCCCTTGTAAAGGTGTTGGTGGAAAGGGAACGTCTTGGAACTACGGGAATCGGTGACGGGGTCGCCATCCCACACGGAAAGCTTAAAGGTATTGGGCGTCCAATAATCTCATTTGGCAGAAGCAAGGTTGGCATCGATTTTGAGTCCATTGACAGACAGCCCGTTTATCTTTTCTTCCTTCTCGTGGCCCCCGACAATTCCTCCGGGATCCACTTGCAGGTATTGGCAAAAATAGCCAGGATATTAAAAAGCAACACCTTTCGCAAAAGGCTGATGGAAGCAAAAACCAGGGAAGAGCTCTACCAGACAATCGTTCAAGCAGACGAAGAACATTGACTATAACGAAAGAGTCCCGGGGAAGCTATGATAGGATTGCTGATTATTTCTCACTGTAATTTGGGAAGAGAATTTTTGAACGCCGCTGAACTTATTGTAGGCCGGCTTGAGAACGCTGACGCCATCGCCATCACGCAGACATCAGAATCAGAAGAACTGTTAATGGCCATTGCAGAGAAAATAAAAGGCCTCGATGACGGACAAGGAGTCCTTGTCCTCACAGATATGTTTGGTGGCACCCCCTCCAACTTGAGTCTCTCCTTTCTCGAAGAACAAATGGTTGAGGTCCTGACCGGGGTTAATCTTCCCATGGTCATTTCGGTTGCTCAGGATCGGCACCAGCTTACATTGAGCGAACTGGGTGAAAGGGCGGAACAGGCGGGCAGGAGGAGTATTGCCCTTGCGGGCAAACTGCTGAAATAGGGATGATTTCCCTCCAGGAAGTAACCCCGGAAAATTTCCATCGGTTTAAAAACCATATATTGGAGGTAGAAAAGTCTTCTTTTTTATCTCCGTGGACCATACGGGCCTTTGAAGCAGAGACAAAGAGGCCGGTCTCACAGCTGTGGGCGTTGCTGGCAGGTGGAAAAATTGGAGGTTATATCTGTTTCTGGATCTTTGAGAACGAGGCCCATTTGATGAATATTGCCGTTCATCCCCAGAGACGGAAAAGAGGGTTTGGGGGCTGCTTGCTGAAAAAATTGATAGAGGTGAGTCTATCCGAAGGGGCTACAAAGGCATGGTTGGAAGTCAGGCCCTCAAATGTCAGTGCCAGGGCCTTTTATATAAAGGCCGGTTTTACTGAAATAAGCCGCAGACCCCGATATTACAGAGAGACCAATGAGGATGCCATAATCATGTCCCTTTCTCTGGCACCTGAAGATACGGGTCTGATGAAGTCAAGCTATATCTGGAACGTGGAACACGCTGCATGATTTTTTTTGGATTTCACAGTGTTCAATCAAATGGAAATAAGGAGGTAAAAAATGTCTCTAAAAGTGGCTATTAACGGTTTTGGTCGGATTGGAAGAATGGTTTTCAGGGCAGGGATTGATAAACCGAACATTGACTTTTTAGCCATAAATGACCTGACGGATCTCCCAACCCTTGTCCACCTGTTGAAATATGATTCGGTTCATGGGGCCTTTAAGGGAGATGTATCCGCTACCGACCATTCGATAGTCGTAAATGGAAAAGAGATTGAAATATGCTCAGAGAGATCACCTGAAAAGTTGCCATGGCGAAAACTGGGTGTTGAGACGGTCTTTGAGTGTACCGGCCTGTTCAGGGACCGGGAAAAGGCAGCAGCCCATCTTGATGCAGGCGCCGGCAAAGTCATAATCTCAGCGCCGGCCAAAGGGCCTGACCTGACGGTTGTTTTGGGAGTAAACCAGCATGAATACGATGGGGGGAAACACCATATCGTCTCAAACGCTTCTTGCACCACCAATTGTCTCGCCCCGGTCTGTAAGGTCCTTTTAGACCGCTTTGGGATTGAAAAGGGCCTTATGACCACCACCCATGCCTATACCGGCGATCAACGGCTTTTGGATTTCCCCCACAAGGATCTCAGAAGGGCCCGTGCCGCCGCCCTATCCATGATCCCGACGACAACAGGTGCGGCCAAGGCGGTTTCCCTGGTGCTTCCCCAGCTTGAGGGCAAGTTGCATGGGATGGCCATCCGAGTGCCTACTCCGAATGTGTCGGTGGTAGATCTTGTTGTCCAACTGAGCAAACCGGTCCCCATAGATGAAATCAATGGTGCAATGCGGGAAGCTGCAGAAACGGATCTGAAAGGGATTCTTGCTTTCAGCGATGAACCTCTCGTTTCCATCGACTTTAATGGCACGGCTGTTTCCGCAACTGTCGACGGCCCCTCAACAGCCGCCATCGACGACATGGCCAAAGTCCTTGCCTGGTATGATAACGAAGTCGGCTATTCAAACCGAATGGTGGATCTCGCCCTGTACATGGCCAACAACTAGCACTGGATTTTATGGGGACACTGAAGTCGTGAAGTGCAGGCCACCGGCAAAACATTTTTGTTGGGCAGACTCTGACAATCAGTTTCTGGAACTGCCATTCTTTGATTTGATGGGAGAATTAAAATGATAAAAAGACGGCTTTTGATTGCCGGAAACTGGAAGATGAACCCAAGTATTGACGATTCTGTCAGTCTCGCCGGAAAAATCGCTGCTGGTATGGATCCACTTAAAGGAATCGATGTGTTGTTGGCCCCACCCTTTACAGCCCTTAGCGCTGTCAGGGAGGCAATCAAAGACTCCGGAATTTTTTTGAGTGCACAAAATATGCACTGGGAAACAAACGGCGCCTTTACAGGTGAAATATCAGGCACAATGCTCAAAGAGACCGGGTGTACTCACGTGATCATTGGTCATTCAGAAAGGAGGAGCCTTTTCCATGAGACAAACGAGATGATTGATCTCAAGGCAAAGGCGGCATCTCACCTGGGTCTTGTCCCTATTTTGTGTGTAGGTGAGACCCTTGAGCAAAGAGAGGGTGGCCAGACGTTTAAAGTACTGAAGGAACAACTGGATCTTTCTCTAAACAATTACAGATCCGATGGAATAATGCCGTCTTCAACTATCCTGGCCTATGAACCCGTATGGGCCATCGGCACGGGTAAAACAGCCACACCATCACAGGCCCAGGAGGTCCACCGATTTATCCGCGAGTGGATCGAAACGAGTTTTGATTCAAAAACCGCATCCCAGATTCGGATCCTTTACGGCGGTAGCGTAAAGCCTGACAATACAGCAGATCTGATGTCACGGGAAGACATAGATGGCGCTTTGGTGGGTGGGGCCAGTCTTAAGCCGGATTCTTTTCTTCAAATAATTCGTTTTGCTTAGGGCTTTCGCAAAAACCTGACCGCCACTTTCTCTATGGACAAACCTCAAATAATCATCGAGGACAACCCCGCTAAAGCAGCCCTCGCAACCGCGAATATCTTTGTCAGGTCATGCCACAAGTCCATTTCAAAAAGAGGGCGTTTTGCCGTGGGTCTCTCAGGTGGTTCCACCCCCAGGCTGTTTCACAGAGTTCTGGCCAAAGAACCAATCAGATCTGAAATCCAGTGGGATGGCTGCCATATATTCTGGGTTGACGACCGGTGTGTCCCTGAAAATAATCCGGCCAGTAATTATGGTACGGCCAAAAAGGACCTTCTGGACAGGATTCCCTTACCACCGGGGCAGATACATCCAATGCCAGGAGATCTTCCCCCAACGGATGGGCTCTCAAGATACCGTACAGAGCTGATAGGGTTTTTCGGCCTGAAAAACGGGGAATTTCCGGTCTTCGACCTGATAGTGCTGGGGGTGGGTAAAGACGGGCACGTAGCCTCTCTTTTTCCTGATAAAGCATCACCGGATGAAAAGGATAACCTTTTGGAAACGGTCAAGGGGGGTGATCCATATCTCCCGCGCCTCACCATGACCTATCCTGTCCTCAACCATGCGAGGCAAATCGTGTTTTTGGTTACTGGTATAGGGAAGGCGCCAATTCTCAAAATGGTTTTTGAAGACAGCCACGCCCTTCTGCCGGCAAAAAAAATATCCCCGTCAAATGGGAGATTGGTCTGGATACTAGACAGGGCTGCCGCGTCGCTGCTGCCCGCAGAGATAGCAACTTCTCAGTAAGGGCCTGCACAAAAACAACTTCCCTTCTTTGATCACTATTTCAAAATCTGGATCTGGAAGTCTTTAGCGTACATCAATAAGAAAAAAACACCTTGAGTTCTATAAACCGGGGTTGACACCACCTGCCATAGGTGGATATCATTGGGGTGCTCTAAAATACCATCAGGAGGGATGGCCGAGTGGTTTAAGGCGGCGGTCTTGAAAACCGTTGTACCGCGAGGTACCGTGGGTTCAAATCCTACTCCCTCCGCCATAAAAATACCAAGGGTTTGCAGCCATTATCAACAACTTGCAAACCTTTTTTTTGTTTGGGATTCAGTCATTTTCAGACATCAC
>PVMK01123853.1_pt1 | contig 42992 bp, 41 predicted proteins | sample 1853481 | NCBI WGS metagenome assembly PVMK01 (sample SAMN08533507, study PRJNA380276) | Marine sediment metagenome, whole genome shotgun sequencing project.
CTGCGCTTGCTTCACAGCGGACCACGCCTCTGCCTATTGCCGCATGACGACCCAAGGAGGCCAACAGATCGGTGGCGCGCCCTGCATCGAAAAAGGCGCACCCTTTTTCTGGAGCAACCCATGCCTCTCCTACGCGGTCGATTCGCGCGGCTCGCGATGGTTCGAGAACCCGGACGGCACGCCCAACCTGGCCGAGGTCGAAGCGCTCGTCGATCAATCCTTTTTTGCCTGGACAGAGGCGGACTGCGGGGGCTCTCCCCCGAACTTGATCTTCCAGCCACTAGAGGCCTCCACATGCAAACGGGCGGAATTCAACACCACGGGGAACGTAAACACCATTGCCTTCCTCGACCCATGGAAGGACCCCTGCGCTGACGCCGACGAACCCGGCTACGATCCATTTGCGTTCGCCGTGACGGTCGTGTGGCACAACACGACGACCGGCGAGATCCTCGACGCCGACATGATGATCAACGACCAACGGGCGAGCGGCTCCAACGCGGGTGGCCCGTACGCGGACTGCCCGGACACGGGCTGTCCCGAGGGTAGCCCCCGTGTTCCTGGCCCCGCCGACCTGCGCAGCATCATCACGCACGAAGCCGGACACTTCATCGGCATCGGCCACTCCGACGTCAAAGAGGCCACGATGTTCTCCATGGCGGAGCGAACCTCGGTGCAGAAACGAACCCTCGGGCAAGACGACATCGACGCGGTGTGCGCGATCTACTCGCCAGGCGACCTGGATGCGTCGTGCAACGCGGCTCCCTTGTGCGGCCTTCAGCTCAACTGCCTCGTGACCGAGGAAGGGGAACTGCGCGCTTGCGGGGACTCACCCGGCAACTCCGCGAGCTGCGGGAACGGCGGCGGCGGATGCAGCGCGGGCGGTACGATGCAATCCCCAGGCGACACGTGGGGGGCCCTGCTCCTCGCGCTGTTCGGATTTACCGTGCTGCGGCGGCGGTCACGTCGGCGCGCCGCACGATCCTGAACTGAACGCGTCGGTTACGAGCGCGGTTTTGCTGCGTGATGTTGGGCACGACCGGCCGTGTCGGCCCGTAGCCTTTCGCCATCAAGCGCATCGATTCGACGCCGTGCTGAACTAGCCAGCGTTGAACGGCTTCTGCGCGTCGCTGAGACAGCCGCATGTTGAGCTGACGATCACCGCTATTGTCGGTGTGGCCTTGAATCTCCACCAACTCGAGGTTGGGGTTTCGGAGGAGCGCATCGGCTACCTCGAGCAGGATGGGCTCGCTGTTGGGCAGAATCTCGTCACTGCCCGTGGCAAAGCTGATCTGACGCCGAAGGGCGATCTCTTTCTTCGTGATCACGACGGCCGGGCGAGAAGGTTTCGCCAACACCCGAAGCTGCACGGTGGTTTGTTGTCGTGCAACGATGTCGAGGTCGGCAACCGCGATCAGGTACGCCGGGTCGTCGACATGCGCGGTGTAGGCACCAGGTTCGAGCGCGTCGACCACCGCAACGCCTTTCTCGTTCGAGATGAGGCGGTGCTCCGAGGGGCCCCTCACGGTGATGGAGATCTGAGGCACCGGATCACCTGTGCGACCGACAGCCACAATCCGGAGCTGCCCATCCAAGCTGGACGGGACGAGCTCGCAGGCGGTGTCCGACGGCACAGTCGCATTACAGAGTGCGGTCGTATAGTCGGGATGCGACACCTCGAGCACAACCGCTCCCTCAGGAAGACCGTAGGTAACGAACCGGCCGGAAGCATCGGTGACCTGCGGAGACACCTCGTGGTCGACCACTGCAACGACCGCATCGGCAACGGGCTGCTTGCTGCCCTGCTCGAGAACCTGCCCGCGCACCTGGCCGGTCATACTCACCGGCGCGACCAGCTCCTGATCGGGCGCTGTGGCGACGGGCGCCGCGGGTCGCGGATCGAACGCGTAAGCGATCCCGAGAATGACGTTGTATGGAGCGGTCGGCGCTAGCTCCCGAACGAAGTCACGGGTGCCGGTGAGGCCGACGTCCGCGGCGACCGTAAAGGCGAGGCCCTTGGGCGGCGTGAGAATGCGCAGGCCCACGGTGAGCACCATCGGGAACGCCTTGAGCTTTTCGTTCGCCAGGCACCCGTCGTCGTTCGGGATCGCGGTAGTCACGCATTGGAAGCCCTGCCGGTCGATCGGAGTGTCCCACTGCCATTCGAGCATCGGGTGCAAGCCCACCTTTCCGGCCTGTAGCGGGGCCTCGAGGCCCGCCGCGATGCCGATGTGGTCCACTCGATTGACCCCAAACGCGAAGCGCTCGAAGGCAGTCAGCAAATGGCGGGTTTCGAGCGTGGGCGGGACCGTGCCCCCGAGCGCGTCGTACCTGCCGTCTTCGATGCCTTCGGTGAGATTCGCCGAGTTGTCGAACCAATACTGCGCGTTGAAGCGCGCGATGAGCGGGAGCTCGCGGCGCTCGTAGTGGCGAAAGTCCAACGTCACGTTGCCGCGAAAACCAAAGCTGGTCGATCGTAGGGTGGCGCTCGCGTCACCTACACCACCGAGAAACGCAATGCTCGCATCGCCACCCACCGCGACCCAGGGCTTCGCTTGATGGAACCCTTTGAGCCCCAACAGCACATCAGCAACGCGCTGAATCAACATCGGATCGTTGGAGTCGTCCCACGCCGATGTCACCTCCGCCGCGACGAACACCTCCAAGTACTCGGTCGGTGTGAGGCTCAGCGAGAGGTTGCCGGCAAAGTGGTGTGCCTCGTCGGTAGGGACGAAGAAGTCACGGATGATGAAGAACTCGGTATTCAGCGCGAGACGGAACGTGCCTTTGGGGCCGGAGGAAGCGTCGATGATGCGGATGCCGCCCGTCGGTCCGCTGAAGCTGTTCTGAACCTCGGCCACGCGAGCTTCCCGTTCGCTCCCGGCCTGCGCTGGCTCCGTCTGCGCGTGCACCGGTGCAACGGATGCCACTGCAACGACGGCCCCCAACCAGGGCAGTATCCAGGTCCTGCGCATTTCCCTCGCTCGTTCCCCAATCGAAATGATGGCACTTCAAGGGCGTGGCGCGCCAACTTGAGGGGCTAGTTGGCAGCGATACGGAGATCCGCCTTGCCGTCCGGCGGAATCATCACCTTCTTGGGCGCGGTCGCGCTGCCGCTATTCGGCTTGAATACGGCCAGGTATCGACCGCCCGGGACCGAACGCAGGGTGCAGGCCCCCTGACTGGTTGTACAGGTAAAGGTCCCACCGTCTCCACTCAACTCGACACGACCATCGACCGGCTTGTTGTCGGCGCCCCGAACTGTGACGTGGACGACGGCGTCGGCCCTGACCTGCGTCGTCACCATGAGGCTGAGAGCGCAAACGAGGATGGCAGCAGCGCGCGTCATAGGGTGTCACCCTTCTTCGGCTGCCTCAGCAAAATCGCTGAGCCGGACCTCTTCGTATTCGTCGTCATTGGCTTCCGGGGGCTCCGACTCTTCGACGTCGGAATCGCCCGCTGCTTCAACGGGACGGACACTTGCCGGCCGGCTGAGATCCGGAAGCGGCGGCTGCGACGGAATCGGAAGGCCGTTTTCATAGGCGAACAGCCCGGTCGTGTGGACGTCGCTGACCTCGCCGTCCGTGTTGAACGGCGACTCCTCCGCCTGCGCCAAGGACGGCCGCGTCAGCCCCTCGGGAGGGTCGGCGAGCCGTAGGGTCGGCGGAGCAGGCGGCGGCTCGGGGGGCGCGGCCATCGAAGGGATGGGGACCGGCATGCCAACCTGAGGCTCCGCGGCAATGCCATGCTCGAACGCGTACATGGAGTCGAAGCGGCCCTCTTGGTCGGCGTTTGCGTCGAGCGCTGCTTGCGCATCGGCAGAAAGCTCAGCCGCGGGCTCGGACCCCGACACCGTCACCGCCTCGGACGCAGGCACCGACTCAGCCACGAGCTCCGACTCCAGCACCGGCTCTGACGCCGACACTGGCTCTGACTCTGTCACTGACGCTGTCACTGGCTCTGACGCCGACACTGGCTCTGACTCTGTCACTGACGCTGTCACTGGCTCTGACTCCGCCTCCGCCTCCGCCTCTGCCATCATCGCTTGCGCATCGACCGCGGCAATCACCGTCGCCGGCTCGTCGTCGTACTCGTCATCCTCGTCGACCGCTTCGGGCGGCACCGTATCGGGCGCGTCCTCGTCGACTGGCACAACGTCGACTTCGCCGGTGGGCGGTGCGTCGCCCTCGGCGGACGGGTGATCAGACACCGCTTGGCGCGAAAGAACGAGGCGTTCAAAAACAACTTCGGAACGACCGTCGAGTTGCAGCGCTTCGACGACCACGTCGTAGCGAGTTTCCGGCACGCGGTCGGCGCCACCATCGACAGCAGCGCGCACGCGACCGGTCCCTTCGAGAGCGGGCGAGCCGTCGGCCAGTAGCACCACGAACTCGATCTCGGAACCGTCTTCGTAGGCGACGGGTCCGTAAAGGATCAACGTGTCTTGTTCGACGCGATCGAGAAAACCCTCGGAGAGCTCTCCTAGATCGTTGAAGTGTGTCGGTACCGTGAGGACTTGGCTCATTATTCCCCCGCTTCGCTTTCTTCGAGAGGACTCGTTTGCAGCTCGTCTCCGGCTGCGAGGAGCTCCTCTACTCTACGCTCGGCTTCATCCAGTCGTTTCGCTCCGGCCCGCGATAGGCGGACCCCTTCCTCAAACATCGCCAGAGACTGCTCGAGAGGCAAATCTCCCTCTTCTAATTGCTCCACGACTGTTTGGAGGCGCCCCATGACCTCCTCGAACGGAGGCTCCTCGGAGGAATCGCCCCGCACCTTTGATTTCCCCATGTTTTCAACCATACAGCACCAAAAGCCCTACGTCACCAACGTGTCTATCGGGCGTATTCGAGTTGAAGTGTCCCTGACGGCGCTGTAGGTGCGTGAGGGAGGGGCACGTTCACTGCTCCGGGGCCCCTGAACTGATGCGCCGAACCCACTCTGTCGTCACCCCTGGCAACCACGATGGCGTTCACCTGGGTCACAGGGCCCTCATCGACGCCGCGAAACGGACGGCCGACGCCCAGGGCTGGCAGACGCTCGCCATGTGCTTCGAGCCGCATCCGACGGCCGTTCTCGCGCCAGAACGGGCACCTGTCTTGATCACCGACATGCAGCGCCGCGTCGAGTTTCTGAAGGGAGCCGGGTGCGACGACGTGGTGGTCCTGCCGTTCGACGACGAGTTCTCCAAAATGACCCCAGATCGCTTCGTCGAGCGCGTCTTGCTGGATGCCTGCGCCGCCAAGGGCGTGGTCGTGGGCCCGGATTTCCACTTTGGTCACAAGCGCTCCGGCAACCTTGCGACGCTGCGGCAGTGGGGCGAGCGAGAGGGTTTTACGGTCCACCTCGTCGAGCCGGTCATGTACAAGGGGGAGGCCGTCTCTTCGACACGGCTTCGCCGAACTCTGGGCGAGGACGGAAACGTGGAAGATGCCGCGGTGATGCTGACCCGACTGCACGAAACCACGGGGCTCGTCGCGCAGGGCGATCAGCGGGGCCGCGAAATCGGATTTCCCACCGCCAACCTCGAGGTGGCGGCGCTGCAACTGCCGAAGGACGGGGTCTATGCAGTCGTCGCACGGGTGCTGGGCGAGGCGGGCGCACCGCTACTTCACGGCGTGGCCAACTTGGGCAATCGGCCGACGTTCGACGCGGGCCGTTCGGTCGAGGTACATCTGTTTGGTTTTGACGGAGACCTCTACGAAAAACGCATGCGGATTGGCTTCGTAGCTCGCCTCCGAGGGGAAGCGAAGTTCGATGGGTTGGAGGCACTCCGCCGGCAGATCGATCGGGACTGCGACCAAGCCAAGAACGCGCTACAACAGCTGAACCAGGACTTGGTTCGATGGATCTAACGCGACTTTACAATCTCACGACGCCAGAGCTTCGACAGGAAGCCGAGCGAATGGGCGTGGGCGACACGTACGCCATGAGCCGAGGCCAACTGATCCACGCAATCCGAAACAAGGCCGGCGGGCAGCCCAAGGAGGGCTTCCTAGGCAAGGTCATGGGCTTCGCAAAATGGGCGCTGCAGGCCACGCAAGAAGAACCCCGCAAAGACGTGGAGGTTTCAGAGCCGGCGTCAGCATCAGTGCCAGCATCAGGGCCAGTGTCAGAGCCAGTGTCAGAGCCAGTGTCAGAGCCAGTGTCAGAGCCAGTGTCAGAGCCAGTGTCAGAGCCAGTGTCAGTGTCAGAGCCGGCGCCAGTGTCAGTGTCAGTGTCGGAGCCTGACTCTGGGCCTCCGAGTCGCCCTCCGGCCGGCGTCTTCTCCAGGAGCGCGGGCTTGTTCGAGGAACCGTTCCCGACGCGAACCATGGCACGCATCCTCGCGGAGCAAGGACACTTCAAGCGATCGCTCGCGATCTACGCTGGGTTGCTCCGGGGTGCGCCTGGCGACCGGGAGCTGAGCGCGGAAGCAGCCGACGTTCGTGTGCGTTCGAGGGCGCGGCGTCCGCAAGTTCAGTGATGCCGGCAATCTTGCGCTCCGCGTCGTCTTCCGCATCATGAAGGTGTGACGCAGGATTCGAACCAAGAGCGCCGGCACAATCGCCATCCGGTACGCATCTCTTGCGAGCTCACCATCTCGGGTGAGACGCTGCATGCGGAGACGATGAATCTGAGCAGTGGTGGCGCTGCGATCACGTTCGCACGGCCCCTCACGGTTGGAGAAGTAGTGACCGTCGCCTTCTTCTTGACGCAGGATGGCATCGAGGATCCGGAACGCTCGCCCTTCGAATGCGCAGCATCGATTCGTTGGGTCAAAGCCGTCGGGGACCGTGGGCACGAGGCGGGGCTGCAGTTTCTATCGCCCTCCGCGGAGCAACGCGCGCTACTCCGCGATTTCTTGAAGCAGGCCGCCTGAACGTTCAGACGATTGCGGCCGCCGACTCGCGGCGCAGTGGCGGCACCAAGGCGCGCGTCGCAACCGCGCAGACGCACCCCACAGCGAGGGCGCTCCACTGCGGGAAAAGGGTAGCGATGTCGACGAGAAGTCCGACCAGGGCGAGGCCTAGCCCCAACCCTGCGCAAGTCGCAGCCGCCTTCCGACTCATATCGAAGACCTGTGCGACCAGCAGCAACGTGGCCGCTTTGCCTACCAGCGACGCAATCCCCACCAGAGAGCCCCCGAACGGCCAACCTCCGAGGAACAGCGCGCCCCCGAACACGGCGGCTGCCGCGGCATAGAGCGACGCAGACAGCGAAGCGCGAGAGCTCATGGCGGCGAGCGCGTAGAGGTAAGCGGCGAAGGCAAGGAACGACGCGGGGGACTGGAAGATGTACCAGCGCAGGACCGACGGGCCCTGTGAAGCGACGATCGCGGAGATGCTAGCCGTTCGCGCCAGCAGCATGACGGTCAGTGACGCTGCGACAGCGAACGCGAAGCTGAACGCTCCAGCACGATGCCTCGTAGCGAGCGTAAAAAGCGCGGCAAAGGTGCCCAAACCGAGAATCCACATGGTCGTCCACTGCAGGGCGGCGACACAGAGCAACAGTGCGGCGAAGACCAGCACCAGACTCGCACGGGTCAGCCAGGCGGGAAGCGAGACCGTCGAGGCGCGGGCGCGCAAGCAAAGGGTCGCTGGGGAAACCCAGCCGACCAATAGCCCGAGAAGGATGAACAATCCGAGCGCGATGGGGTCGAGCGGGCGTTGGGTAGCCTCATGCGGCCAACGAAGCGCGTGAACCCCGCGGAGGCCGTCTCGGGCCACGAGTACCGTCGACTCCTCCTGGCTCGGGTCCGGAACGAAGTCGCGCCAACTGTAGAGGCTCATGCCGTCGAGGCCGACGAGGGTGTCCCCTGACTTGACTCCCTGAACGGCGGCGAGTCCGTCCGAGTCGACCGCCACGATGCGAACCCCCACGGTTCCAAGCTCCTCACGCGACAGCTCCAGCCCAAAGCTCCGTGCGCCGTCCGGCACGGTCTGCTCCTCGCGAGCGCTATCGACGCGAAGCTGAGTGGAGGTGTCGGGTAGAAAGTCGACTCGCACCCGCTCGGTGGCGAACACATCGCGGCGGTCGTCCGCAGCGCGGAACCCGACCCTCAACGCTCCGTCGACGGTAGCGCGGCCCCCGAGTGCCTCGATCAGCTCCTCCACGATTGGGATCTCGATGAGCGACTCGGACTTCACGACACCCACGAGATGCGCGTTCACGGTGCTCGACTGCATCCCTGGACGATGAACGGATCCGCGCAGCACGATGCCGGGCGTGCGCCCGAGCGGGAAGCCACTGCCGTGAATGCGAAGCGTGCCACCAGGCTCGATCTCCGACGGCTCGATGGCATCGACTTCGAGCAGCGCGAGGTCATCGTACGCGCTGCAGGCCGAAAGCAACATGACCACGAAAAAGACCGCTCGCATCGCCTTTCCGTTTCGCCGCCGCAACGCGAAAGGTCAAGAAATCCGAGAGCGCATTTGCGCGTGCCGCGTGGGGTGCTAAGCCGGGCTCCCTTTGGGGCCATAGCTCAGCTGGGAGAGCGTCGCACTGGCAGTGCGAAGGTCAGGGGTTCGATCCCCCTTGGCTCCACCGCGTAAAAGCCTACTTCTTCAGCGCAGGCTTTTTCTTCTTCGCCTTCGTTTTGGTCTTGAGCCGCTTCGCCGCCTTGTCGAGCTTCTTTTCGAGATCGGCGATCGCCTTCGCAGCCTTCTTCTTTTGCGAGGCGCTCTTCTCGGTGGCGGCCTTCTTCGCCTTCGCGAACTGCCGCTTGAGGTCGGCGCGAGTCTTCTTCGCCCTCCGCTTCAAGGCCGCCGTCTCTTTTTCGGCGTCCCTCTTGGCCTTGGCGAGCTTCTTTTTGACTTGAGCGCGCGCCTTGGTGGCCTTCTTCTTCAGCGCGGCGGCTTCGGCCTTCACCGTCTTCTTTGAGGTCTTCTTCTTGGCTGCCTTTTTTGGCGCAGCCTTCTTCTTGGCAACCTTCTTCTTGGCAACCTTCTTCGGTGCCGTGCGCTTCTTCGCCGCCTTCTTTACCGTTTTCTTGGACGTGGACTTCTTCGCCGTCCGCTTTTTCTTATTGCTTTTTTTCTTGGTGGCCGCTTTCGCCATAACACGCTCCATTGTGAGTGAGCACGCAGTATAGACAGGCGAGACGTTTTGCGAACAAGAAAACGCCTGCGCGGTGATCCCGCGCGCTGGCGCCCGGCCGCCCCGCCCCCCAGTCTCAGGTCCCCGGCGAACTGCCAGACTCGTGCGGCATGCGGTGCATCGGGCTCTGGAAGTAGTGCATGGGCGAGTACTGCGCGAAATTCGTCGCGCGGGACGTGTAGAGCCCGGCGTATTGCTCGACTTGATGGCCGAAGCTCGAGACCTCGCTGCCCGCCTTGAAAACCGAACCCCAAAAGGGGTGGAACGCTTCGTCGAGAGTGTCCTGCAGCGTCGAATGCTCGGCGTCCAAATCCTTGAGCTGCGCCCGCAATCGGTCGATCGAGCGCCTGTGACGGACGCGTTGGGCATCCAACGTGGCCTTCTCGGGGCCCGATTCGTGGTCGTGGAGCTTGCGTTCGACGCTCTTGAGACGCGCCTGATGTTCGCGGAGCTCGTCCTGCACCGCGCCGCGCATCTGCTCGAGCGAGTCCGCGCGCTCGAAATTGAGAGCGTGCTCGCGAAGCACCCGGAGCTCGTCGTCCATCTCCTGGATGATCATGGCGGTCCGCCAGGTGGACTCTTTCTTGGCTCGAAGCACGTCGCCGTAGATGTGATCGCCCACGTAGAGGACCTCATCGCCGGCGAAGCCCAGGGTCCGCTCAAGGTCAGCGATGTTGCCCCCGGTGTAGAGTCGACCCCGCTTCGGCTTCCGGGTCTCTTCCTGCGCTTCGACATCGACGAAGGGCGCCTTCTCCGTAAAAAAGCTCGGCTTCTTGGAAGCGGAGCAGATGTAGTCGAAGTAGTTCTTCCAGCTCGGATACTCGTCGAGCGCCTGATCGAGGAGATACGACATCATGGCCTCGGTGTAGTCGGGTCCCGAGTTCGTTACGAGAAAGAGCCGTTTGCCGGCGCTCCGTAGCTTGTGGAGCAGCACCCCGAGACTGGGATCGCGGTCGACATACCGGGGCAGATCGTCGAGCACGGCGTCGAGAATCGAGCCGTCCTGATGAGAGAGGTCGGCACACTCCCGAATGTCAGAAAACAGCTGCCCATAGTCGAGCGCGCCTCCGGACGTCTCGAGATGCTCGACGACCGCTGCGTAGACCGCCACCTCGGACAGCCCGTACAAGGTATCGACCCAGTGGTACCGCTCCGTACCCGGACGGAGTCGCCGGGTGTGATACGCCCGCCGGCGCTCTTCGCGCGTGAGCTTACGAAACCCGTGGAACGCCGTCTTTACGTACCGATGGCTGTCCATCTTGAGCACGTTGCCGAGCTTACGGTCGATGAGCAGGCCTCGTATCGGGAAGTCGGTCCGGTACTTCATCGATACGAGCTCCTCGGAGTAGCCCCGCTTGACCAGCTTGCTGACGGTCGCCTCGATGCTCAGCCGATCCATCTCGGCCTGGCGATAGATCGCAAGCGTGTAGTCCATGTCGAAGCCGACAGCTTTGACTAGGTCGAGCCTCAGGTTGCGGTTGCAATAGACCCTACGCCCAGCGGGAGGAGGGAAGACGCTCCCCGCGGGGGAGTCAAACTCGGGCGCGGGGAAACGCTCCTGCAAGAGGTTGCTCAGTTGTCGGTGGGGTAAACGGCAACGCGCTTGCCGGTTCGACCGCGTCGCTCGAACGTGACGACGCCGTCAATTTTGGCCCAAAGCGTGTAGTCCTTGCCCACGCCGACGTTTGCACCCGGGTGGAACGTCTGGCCAACCTGGCGAACCAGAATGCTGCCTGCGGGAACGGTCTGGCCACCGAACACCTTGACGCCACGGTACTGCGGATTGGAATCGCGGCCGTTGCGGGTTGAGCCCTGACCCTTTTTATGTGCCATGGCGCTCCCTTAGCCCTTCACGCTCTTGATGCGAAGCTCGGTGTATGGCTGCCGGTGACCGCGACGGTTCCGATAGCCCTTCCGGCGCTTCATCTTGAAGACGATGATTTTCTTGGCGAGGTCCTGGGCAACGATTTCGGCCGTGACTTTGGCGCCACCCACATGGGGCTTGCCCACGTCGACCTTCTCGCCACCGACCATCAGGATGTCCGTGAACTCCACGTTGGAGCCGACATCGCCTATGAGTTTTTCGACGCGAATCGTGTCGCCTTCGGCAACTCGATACTGTTTTCCGCCTGTTTGAATGACCGCGTACATGGTGAATCCGTCTGTCCCTGGGATTCAGGGGCGCGTAGTCTAAGGGCTCGCGCCCTCCCTGCAAGCCAAAACCGAGGCCCCGGAAAATCGAGGCGGCTTCGCATCCCAAAGCACTAGAATCACAGAGTAAATTGCCCTTCAGGAGCGGGCCGAGCAAGGGTCGGACGCCGTGGATCGAGGATCAGGGCGAGGCCGACGACCGCGTACTCTAAAATCTGCACCCAAAGCGGCAGGTCCCAGACACCTTCGACGACCCAGCGGTCGAGCGGCGCATAGGCGCAAAGGATCGCGGCACTCCAGACCAGGCCAGCCGAGCCCCCGGCGGCAACCTCCAGCGGAAGAAGCCATGCCAGATACCAGGGGTGGACCTGCGGCGACAAAAGCAGCACCGCCCAGACGAGCGCACGGATGGCCGCCCATGGGGGGACGCGACGGTAGACGATCAGAGCGCACAAGCCGAGCAAGACGGCCGCAACGATGCAACGCGCGACGAGCTGAGCAAGACTTGGATCGAAGAGCGCGTAGCTCAGCCGATCGACCAATGCGAACGTGCTTTCGTTGCCACGCCAGCGCGTTGCGAACTGTCCTGCACCCGAAGCCGGGTCCACCAGCGCACGCGGCCAAACGAGAGGCACGAGCAAGAGGGCCGAACCGAATCCGGCCGCAATCAACACGCGAGGCCGCCGCACGAAAAGCGGGATCACGACCAGCCCCACGACTTTGAGCCCGACGGCCGCGCATGCCGCGACGCCGGCTTGCGCGAATCGCTGCCGCGAAAGGGCCCACGCCGCCGCGAGGAGCAAAACGCCGCACAAGATATCGAAGTGACCATTGAGCGCCGCCTCGCTGAGCAACAGCGGGTTGAGAGCAATCGCTAGCGAGGCCTTCCGCTCGGTACACGCCCGTGCCACCAAGGCAACCGAGAGTGCGTGGGCGAGAAGCGCGAGCAACTTGAGCGTCCAGACCTCCCCTCCCAGCCACTGGGCGACGACGAAGATGAGCTGCGAAAGTGGGGGGTAGATGCTGGTGAGGGGCTTGTTGTTGATGTTCGCCCACAGGCCGTCGCGTAGGTGCGCCACCGCCGGATCGTCCGGAGCGAGCCGGTAGGGGTTGAGCCCTTCGAGCCAGAGCCGACCCTCCCAAAGATAGCGGTACAGGTCGTCGGACAAGAGAGGCGGGGCGAAGAGCAACAAGGCACCGAAGAGCAACGCCGAGGCGAGCGCGATCCGGTCGACGGCTCGCTTGCTCGATGCAGCACGCGAGAACACGAGAGCGCCCGCATAGGGCACGAAGCACAGCGCCAAGCCAACGACGGCTGTGGACGACGACCCACCGGACCGCGCCGTGAGCGCAACTCCGCCGACCATGCATGCTTGTAGAGCCAAGCTCAGAGCAAAGAGTGCGCCGTCCCGGCGGGCGGTCATTGGATGACGAACCGAACGACGCGGATCCGCTCTCCAGGCACCAAGCTATGGCGGTATTGACCCGCGATTCGACGCCCGACGGCAACCGAAACGGTCACGTCGGTAGGCCCGCCGCCGCTGATACACTCACCCCAATAGTGCAGCTCGACTTCGTAGATTCCGTCGGTCGGCCGCGTACCTACCCACCGAACGTTTTCGATCCGCGGATTCGGCATGTCGCCAGCGCAGTCACCTCGCCCTGAGTGATCCACTCGTGCACCAAAGGGAGTCGCCGGCCGCTGAAAGCTCAGTGTGTCGCCAAGCGGCCCCGTCACGTAGAGGTCGATGTCCGCGCCGGTGTCCCACGAAGCGGTGACCTGCATGAGGCCGGTCCCGTATCCACAGCCGTCGTCGATCACCCCGTCACAGTCGTCGTCCAGCGCATTGCAGGATTCTTCCACTGGATTGGCGCAATCGCGGGGAATTTGTTCCGCCGTCGCGATGGGTACGATCGACACCAGCACCGGAGCTTCGACGAGGTTCGGCAGGTCGTCCGTCTCGGAGACTTCGCGGGCCGTCTCGCCCGCAGGCCCGTCGACGCCCCTGCCGGCACACGCGAGCAACAGCATCAAACAGGCGATGGCTACTCGTCTCGTCATCCGGCAGGCACTATAGCCGAGGTAGCGTACAATGCGGACGCGATGATGGAGGCACTCAATCAGGCCAAAGAGGCCGTGGCCGATCGGACGGGAACGGTGGACGTCGCTCTGGTCCTCGGATCCGGGCTCGGCGACTACGCGAACGGGTTGGAGGGTGCGCACGCAATCCCGTACGGCGAAATCCCCCACATGCCGCTCCCGAGCGTGGCGGGACACGCGGGCAACCTCGTCACAGGACAAAAGGCGGGCAAGCGCATCGTCGCGATGCAGGGACGCGCCCACTTATACGAAGGCAACTCGCCGGGCGAAGTCGCGTTCGGGGTCCGGTTGATGGCCATCCTCGGAGCCCAGACGTTGATCGTGACCAACGCGGCGGGGGGAATCGGGCCGGGGCTCGAGCCCGGTGCCCTGATGGCCATCACCGACCAACTCAACCTCACCGGAGCGAGTAGCCTCGTCGGCCCAAACGACAAGCAACAGGGTCCTCGATTTCCCGACATGACCACGGCGTTCGACCCAGCACTCATCGAAACTGCGAGCGCTGTTGCGGCTGCGCAGGGGTTCGAGCTCCAGCGCGGTGTCTACGCCGGCCTGCTGGGGCCCGCCTACGAAACCCCAGCCGAAGTCCGGATGCTCAGGACGCTCGGTGCTGACGCGGTGGGGATGAGCACCGTGCTCGAGGTGCTTGCCGCACGGCATATGGGCCTTCGTGTCCTAGGTATCTCGTGTATCTCGAACCTCGCTGCCGGGCTCTCGAAGAGCCCGCTGAGCCACGAAGAAGTACAAGAGACCGTCGGCCGTGTTCAGCCGCGCTTCGAATCACTGCTTGGCGGTGTCTTGGAGTCGATGTGATGGACGAAAGCGCTTGGGGTGCCTTGCAACGAGCCGCGACGAAGGCGCTCGCACACGCGTATGCTCCCTACTCGGGGTTCGCGGTGGGGGCGGCCATCCAAACCAAGAGCGGCGCGGTCTTCACCGGATGCAATGTCGAGAACGCGAGCTACGGCGCCACGATTTGCGCGGAACGCGCGGCGATGGCCGCTGCGGTTGCGGCCGGAGAGCGGGAGCTCGTGGCGCTCGCGATCTCTTCCAAAGCGAAGCGCCCTACTCCGCCTTGCGGGATCTGCCGGCAATGCTTGGCCGAGCTCGCACCGAGCCTTTCGATACGGAGCTACGCGGGCAGCACCCACGCGCAGTACAATCTCTCATCGCTTTTGCCGGACGCTTTCGGGCCCGATCACCTCGGTTGAGAGGCTCTCAATCGTAGCCAAGCGCGATCTTACGTAGCTTCGACTCGACGTCGGCTCGGTCGAGCGCGTCTGGGCCGGCGTACTCGAGGTAGCGGCCATACTCGACGACGGCTTCCTGACGCTTCTTCTGCCCGTAGTAGATGTCCCCGGTCAGCCGATGGGAGTCCGCCAACCACGCGTTGGGACCGGCCGTTTCCGCTCCTAGAGACGTGGCATGACCTAGCGCATCGAGTGCCTTGGCCTTGTGGCCTTCGTCGAGCTGCAAGCGCCCCAAGCGGTACCACCAGTACCCACGCTCCGGAGCGGCGGCGACCGCCCTCTCGAAGTCCAGAATCGCTTCCTTCATTTGGCCCAGTTGGTAGTGGCACTCGCCCATGGCCGCCCATGCTTCCACACGGCTCGGGTTGAGCTCGATGGCCTTGCGCAGGTCGCCGAGGGCGTCGCGAACGGTGCCAGCGCGAATGCGAATGCGCGCACGCAGCCAGAACGCATCTCCGAGTGTCGGGTCGAGCTTCAGCGCGGTGCCGAGCTCCCGTAGCGCAGTCGTCATCTCGTTCGATTCGAGCGCTACCCACGCGACGTACATCCGATAGAGGCCGCTGTCGGACTCGAGTCGCGCAGCGCGGAGGAAGTGGCGCCGAGCGTTTTCCGTCTGACCCCGATCCAGCTCGACACGTCCGAGATAGTGTTCGGCTTCGGCCGAGTACGGCTGAGCCTCGATCACTTCCATGAGCAATTTCTCGCCCTCTTCGAGCTCCCCCGTGATGACCAGGACAGCGCCGAGACGCGACTTGAGCGCGGCGTCATGGGGTGCCTCTTCGAGCGCTTCGCGATAGCTGGCGACCGCAGCATCCGTATCGCCGCGAGCCTCGGCCAGCCGGCCCTTTTCGAGCGCAAGCCCGGGGAACTTCCGTCCAGCGCCTGGACCTTCTCGAGCTCGCCACCAGCCTCGTCAAGCATGCCATGGCGGCGGTATGCGACCGCGAGGCCGAACTGGGAAGCAGAGTCTCGGGGCTCCATCTCGAGCGCCTGTACAAACTGTCCGATCGCTTCGTCGATACGGTTGCGGTCGAGCTCGGCCCAACCCAGTAGGCGCCGCACCTCCGCGGTGATCTCGACGTTCCGCTGTGCTTCGACGAGAACCCCGACCGCTTCACCTGGACGCTTGGTCGAACGGTAGTGTTCCGCGAGCGCCATGTACGCACGGAAGGATTTGGGGTCGAGCTTGATCGCGCTCCGGAAGTGACTCACCGCGGCCTTGGTGTCTGCCAAACTGTCGGCCACCATTCCCTGCCAGAGCTCCACGTCCGGGTTCACAGGCTCGGGGGTGCTGAGATCTGCCAACAGCTTCTGAGCGTCTTCCGCTTTGTCCATGGCGAGGAGCGCTTCGGCGCCGCCAAGCTTGGCGGCGACCACGACCTTCGGTTTGCCAGTCACGTCCATCTCGGCCCCGGGGCGAACCTCAGACCCGAGCACGGTCTGAAAACGCGCATAGGCGTCTTGGTAGGCGCCCTCGAGCAGAACGAGCCGCGCGGCACCGAGCGCTGCGTCCGCATTGCTCGTGTCGAGCTCGATCCCTTTCTCGTACATCTCGCGAGCCGCGCCCAGACGCCCGCGACGTTCCTCTATGCGAGCGACGAGCGTGAGCGCAGCGGACTTGTCGGCACGGGCGACCAAAAGCGTGGCTCCTGCCACAGGGACGAGGCCACCCGGGACCTGAAGAAGCTCATAGGCCTCGTCGAGCTTGCCCTCGTCGACAAGCAAGCCCGCGACAGCCACACGTGCGCCGGCGTGGTTCTCACTCAGCGCCTGAGTTGCCTTGGCAGCCGCAGCGGCCTTTTCCTTGTCGCCAAGCACGTGATAAGCGCGGGCGAGGCCCCACTGCGCGCGCGCACTGTCGTCCTTCTTCATGGCCCTGTCGAACGCGTCGACAGCAGCTTGCCCTTCGCGAGCTCTGAGTGCGAGCTCACCCACCACCAGGTCCACGTAGAGGTCGATCGGGTCCTCCTGCGAAGCGAGCGCAATCTCGGAAGTCGCGGTCTCGATGTCGGACGTGCGAAGCGCGTCTGCCGCGAGCGCAACATGGATGCGCGGCGCTTCGTCGCCTCTTCGCCGGAGGTGCAACCGAAGCATGTCGGCAATACCGGCGCTCTCGGCTTCCTGTCCGTAGCGCGCCTGGTAGTACGACTCATGAAGAAGGCTCCGGGCGACGAGCGAGCGATTTAGGCTCGCATCATCGCGCGCCAGCTCGAGCCTAGCGAGGGCGCGCCGCGTCGCGGCATACGTATCTGAAGAGGCCATCATCTCGGCTTCCTCGACGGCTTGCGCGACCATGACGGCGTCGCCCGATGCGGGGAGAAAGGGCTCCACGAGGTAAACACCAAAGAGGCCATACTGGGTCGTGCCGAGATAGAAGCCTGCGCCGAGCACCGCCGAAATAGCTGCGAACACGGCCATGGCTTTCATCAGCCAAGGGGGCCACTTGATCGAAACCGATTTGAGCTTGATCTTGGGCTTGGGCTTGACGACTATATTCGGCCCGGCGCCACCAGGATTCGGCATGCGCTGCACGCCGTCTTCGGCCTCCCCGGGCAGCTCCGAGAACTCCAGCCCCTCCGACTCCGGCAGCTGGAGCTCGGCAGAATCTCGACTGACACGGTCCTGCCTTGGCGTGTCGCCCGGACCCGCCCCGGCTGGCGCGCCGAGGGCCTGGCTGAGGGGCGGTGGTGGCCCGGGGCGCGGTGCGGGTGCATCGAGCTCCATCTCGAGATCGAGATTGCCACCGTCGGGAAGGTCGAGCTCAATGGGCCCAGCGCCGTGAATCCGTTCGGGGCCGTCGATATCGAGACTTTGAAAGTCATCGCGAGCGACGGGCAGATCTTGCTCCGCACTCGGTATGGGCAGCTCGGAGTCGAGCGAGATCGGCTGTGGCACAGAAGAGGGAGCCTTGGGTCTGGGAAGCTCAGCGTCGGTCAGCGCCATCGGTAGATCGATCTCCTCTGCCATGGGATCGAGGCCGCGCGGCCGCGGGGGCCCCATCCGTCGGGGCAGGCGGAGCTCGACCCCTGAGGAGGCCGACAGCGGCGCGGGGAGATCGGTGCCGCCCGGTGCTTCGAGCGGCGCGGGCAAGTCCATGTCCGCGAATGGATCGAAGCCAGGAGACGCCGACGGTGCCTTCGGAGCAGGGAGGTCGGCCACCCCGGGGTCATCGAACGGGTCGAAGTCGAGCGAGCGGCCGCCTTTGCTCGGCGCGGGGAGATCGGTGAGCTCGCCACCCGAGAAAGGCGCGGGAAGATCGACTGCGCCCGCTGGGGCCGGCAAATCCGAAGGTAGCGACTTGATCGCCGCAGCTGGAGTGGGGGGCGGCGCCTGCGGGCCGAGGCCGACCTGCGTTGGCTTGCGCCGTGGGCGCTTCTGCGCGCCTGGCGCGGCCCCGCCTCCGCTCTTCGCCGTCGAGCCATCGCGATGAACCTGAAAGCTTTCGCTGCACTTTGGGCATCGCATCCGGAGCCCATCGTCGGGCAGGCGGTGCTCATCCACGTCGTAAGCCGCCTTACACGACGGGCAACTAACCTTGATCATGACCCCACCTGTCCCCCGGGGATCAAACATAACACGCTTGCGCAGCGGCTCATAAACCCTCGTAGGCAGATTCCGATCGCAGCGGAACGTAGCGGGGATGGGTGTGGATGTCCTACCTTGACGCCAAAGGAGCTGGAGGACTACCTTCCCGTCAACCGTGAAGCCCAACGTTCAGATCGAAATTGCCGGCGCCCGTTATCGCATGTCCTCGGACGCCGATGAAGCATACCTACAACGACTCGCCGATATCGTGAACGAGCGGGTGCAAGCGCTCGGGCCCAAGGCGGCTCGAGCAGCGACACCCGCGCAGCTTCTTGCGGTCGTCGCGCTCGGTCTTGCCGAGGATCTCGACGCGTCCGAACGACGACGTGAGAGCCTCGAGGCCAAGACGCGACAAGTCGTCGATGGTGCCATTCGACGCATCGATCAACGACTGAAATCGGACGCGGAGCTCGCGCAGCAAATCGACCCGTGACCACGGACGAGACGGAGCACGCCGAAAGCCTGCTCCGTCGGCGCGCCAAGCTAGCGCTGCGGGATCGCATGCGCTCGGTGCGCGAGGCGCTTCCCGGCGTAGCGTGCGACGCGCGTTCATCCGAAATCACCAGACGCCTTTTCGCACTCGTGGAGATCGAACGCGCGTCGACGGTTCTCGCGTTTGCATCGATTCGCAACGAAGTGCGAACGCAGCCATTCATGCAAGCCGCTTGGGAAGCAGGCAAGCGTGTGGCGTTGCCGCGAGTGGTCGGGGACGAACTACGGCTCTACCTGGTCGGCCCCGAGACCGTGCTCGTCGACGGGGCCTTTTCGGTCCCGGAGCCACCCGAAGCGGCGGCGCAAGTCGAGCCTGATGAGGTGGATTTCGCCCTGGTTCCCGCGTTGGCGGTCGACCCGCGTGGCTACCGAATCGGCTACGGCGGTGGCTACTACGACCGGCTGATCCCGCGACTTCGGACGGCGTGCACATGCGCGGTCGCATACCATTTTCAGTTGATCGCCGAGGTGCCGAACCTTTCATTCGACGTCGCAGTCGACCTAGTTGTCACCGACGAGCGCGTGATCCGCGCTGAGTGAAACGCGGGGCGATCCGGGAAGCACGCAGTGGTATACGTGCAGCGTGATTGCAGACGCAGCACAGCGAAAGCTCGACAAGCTTCCAGCGTCGCCCGGCGTGTACGTCTTCCATGGCGAGGACGGGAAGGTCCTTTATGTCGGCAAGGCGCGAAGCCTCAGGAACCGCGTTCGAAGTTACTTCCAGCCGGGGTCGAGCGACGTCCGCGCGTTCGTGAATCGTCTCGAGCGCGAGCTCGTCGACATCGAGACGTTCGTGACACACACCGACAAGGAAGCTGCGTTGCTCGAGAACCAGCTGATCAAGTCACACCAGCCCAAGTACAACGTGAAGCTTCGGGACGACAAAGAATTCTTGTCGTTGCGGCTCGACACGAAGAAGTCGTGGCCCAGACTCGAGGTCGTCCGTCGACCAAAACCAGACGGCAGTCAGTACTTCGGGCCGTACCACTCGGCTACTGCGGCGCGGCAGACGCTGAGGTTGGTGAATCGGTATTTTCAACTCCGAACGTGTACCGACATCGAGTTTCGACTGCGATCTCGGCCGTGTCTTCAGTATCAGATCAAGCGATGCCCGGGGCCATGCGTGTTGGAAGTCGACCAGCAAGAGTATCGCGCGCAGGTCGTCAACGTCGCTCGGTTTCTCGATGGGCGGCATGGCGAGCTTGTGCGCGACATCGACGGACGCATGAAAGGCGCGTCCGGCGAGCTCGAATACGAACAGGCGGCGGTCTATCGGGATCAGCTTCGCGCGGTCGAGCGCGCTCAAGAAGAACAGCGCGTCGCCGGTGTGCAGAAGTCGGACCAAGACGTGATCGGCTTTCACCGCCAGGGCGACCAAGTCGAAATTGCGGTGCTGAGCATGCGCGGGGGACGCTTGTTCAGCTTGCGCACGCTTCCTCTGCGGAAGGTTGCAGTGCCGAACGATGAGATGCTCGGTGCATTTCTCCGGCAACACTACGCCGAGCGGGCTTCGTTGCCGGACGATATCTTGGTCCCGGTGTCGATCGAGATGAGCGAAGCGCTGGAAGAGCTCCTCAGCGAGAACCGAAAACGCCGGGTGCGGATCGTGGAACCGAAACGCGGTGCCAAGGCCAAACTGCTCGATCTGGCAAGAGAAAACGCAGAGCACGCATTCGCAGAGAAGGAACGCGCGCGCGAGGACGTCGAGGCACGCCTCGGAGAGCTCCAGAAGCTGCTGCGCTTACCGGTCCTCCCACGCCGGATCGAGTGCGTCGACATCTCGCACACCGGAGGCGAGGAGACCGTGGGGGTCTTCGTCGCGTTGCAGGACGGCGTTCCTGCCAAGGAGCGCTACCGGAGCTTCCGGGTGAAGCGAGTGAGCGGCGGCGACGACTACGCCGCCATGTACGAGGTACTGATGCGGCGACTACGCCGCGCAAAGAACGAAGAAAAAGGCTGGGAGCTACCGGACCTGCTTGTCGTCGACGGCGGCAAGGGACAACTCGGCGTCGCAGTCCGCGCCCGCGAAGACGTCGGCGTACCCGGCCTCGAAGTCGCTTCCGTCGCCAAGCCACGAGTCACGGCCACCGGCCAAGAAGAAGGCGACCGCGTGTTCCTGCCGGGACAGAAGAACCCCATCCCGGTGAGAGCCAACTCCGCGCTATCCCTGCTGCTCCTCGCACGCGACGAAACCCACCGCGCATCGAATACGCTGCGACAGAAGATCGGGCGCAAACGGCGGCTGCGAAGCGAGCTCGACGGCGTGCCGGGCGTCGGCCCCAAGACCCGAGGGAAGCTGTTGCGAAACCTGGGGTCACTGCGCGAGGTCTTGGCGGCAACGGAAGCGCAGCTGATCGAGGCCGGGGCGACGAAGCGGCAAGCGGAGGCAATTAAGAGGACGTTGGGCAGCCACGCACCGGACGCAGAAAGCGCAGAGGACACCGCAATCGAGAACGCATTCCAGCCAGACTGACACGGGCACTGACACTGGCACTGGCACTGGCACTGGCACTGACACTGACACTGGCACTGACGTATGTTGACTTGCCCGCAGGAGGACGGCTCGGGATGGGCAGCACAGTGAATGGGTCGGCGCCTCCGCGTATGTCGACTTGAGGTGCCGGGCGACGGGGCTCCCATTCGCGAGCACGCCCGTCCCGAGCCGTCCTCCGGTGACTCAGTCGCACAACACAGTTGCTGGCACTGGCACCCGCATCAGGTCGCGACGGGCAGTCGTACCTTCAACACGGCCCCGCCCTCTTCCCGGTTCGCCGCCTCGATCGACCCCCCCAGCCCCTCGACGATCGTGTGACAAACCGCGAGGCCCAAGCCGGTGCCCTGCCCGGGCGCCTTGGTCGTCACGAACGGGTCGAACACTTGCTCGATGATGTCCCGGTCGATCCCTGGCCCGTCGTCTTCGACGATCAGCTGTACGACACCCACGCCGTTGGTCGCCCGCAATTCGATCCGCCCCTTGCCATCGAGGGCATCTGCCGCATTGAACAGCAGATTCAGCAACAACTGTCGCAAGCGTTCGTGGTCGCCGCGAACCCGGGGGAGCTCGTCGTCCAGACGCAGAGCGATGTCGATGTCGTGGAAACGCGTTTGGCGGTCGATGAGCTTGACTGTGTCGCTCACGACCTGCGAGAGGTCCGCGGAGGCTTCGATTCGACCCTCTTGGGCCGGTGCGTTCCGCGAAAAATCGAGGAGATCGCGAATAGTGTAGTGGATTCGCTCAGCCTCGCCTTGAATGCGGGCCAGGAACTCGCTCTCCTCTTCGGGGTCGAGGTCCCCGCTCTGCATCAGGTCGAGCAAGCCTCGGATCGCGGCAAGCGGGTTTCCGATCTCGTGCGCGACACCCGCCGATAGCCGTCCGACCGCCGCCAAGCGCTCGCTTCTGACCAACTGCTCTTGCGCGGCCGTCAGTTCATCGGTTGCACGCTCGAGATCGCCGAGTCTGTCTTGAAGCGCCGCACGGTCCTCGCGCAGCAGCGCCGCCATCTCGTTGAACGATGCGGCCAGGCGCGCGACCTCGGCGGCACCTTGTACCGGAACGCTGGCATGCAGCCTGCCCGCGGCCAGACGCTCGGAGGCAAGTCGCAATCGATCGATCGGCCGTACGATGAAGTACGTCAGCAAGACGTAGGTTAGCAGCAGCACGGTGGCCGCCGTTAGACCCAGGTAAAACAAAGACAAGCTCAGCCGTGCCGCGTCAGCTCCATAGCTCGCAGGCACCCAGACCCGCAGCTCGACTCCCGTCGCGGTCGTCACCGTCAGGTCGGGGTCGCCGTCGAGCACCCCCCAGGATCTCTGCAGGCCCCGCAGGGTGTGGATCTCCACGCGTTCGACCAGACCTTCTTCGAGCATGCGGCCGACCGCCTCGTCGCTCAGCCCTTCGCCCGCAGCACCGGCGCCCGCAGCCAGGGCTTGGGCCAACCCTGCCGCACGCGTCTGCCGCTCTCGGGCGTTCTCGCTCTCGTCGAGCCGCGCCGTCACGAGACTGAGCAATACGAAGGCCGCGCCGAACGCCACGATCAGCGCGAGCATGAGTTGGCTTCGAAGCCCCAAGCCGAACGGACGCCCCATGGGTACAGTCTACAGCGACAATCTCTTGACCCGCCACGCGGGCCAGTGCATGGGGGAATCATGACACGGGGCGCCCGTCTGGGGGTGATCATCGGCTCATTGCTGCTCCTCTCGTCCTTCTGCGCGTCTGCGAGCGCGCAACGCCAGGGAGATGGGCTCTATGGCCGCTGGGATCGCGGGCTGACGCTCTCGTTTGGCGCCGGACCTGGCGCGACCTGGCTAAACGGCAAGGCCGACCCGAATGTCGTCGCCGAGGCCCGATTCCTGGTGGCGGACGTGGCCGGAGTGGTGCTCTCTGGCCGATGGGGCCCCGACTCCGGCCAGCATCTGTTTGTAGGCGTGGACCTCCGCCCCCTCTTCCCGGCGCTCTTCTTCCTCTACAAACAAACCTGGAACGAGTTTGCCGACCTGCTCCTTCAATCGATCTTCCTCGAGATCGGGCCGGCGTTTCTGCTCGACGGCGACCGAAGCACGGGGCTCGGCGTGGGCTTTGGGTTTGGCATCCCGCTGTACAGGCCTCTCACCACGGTGCGCGGGCTGTGGCTGCGAATCGCCGCCCGCTACGTGAATACGGACCCATCCTATCGGAACACGCAGCCGACGTCGGATCGCACGCAATGGACCCTCTACACGACGTTTGTCGTGCGCTTGGGTTTCAAGTCGAAGCTCAGCCGGTGGGAGCCGCCGAGGTACCGCCAACGGTAGTTTGGCTGGCACAGCGAACCCGGCTACAACCGCGCTGTGAGACGCACCAAAATCGTCTGCACGCTTGGACCCGCTAGCGACACGAAAGCCAAGATTGGCGAGCTCGTCAGGGCGGGCATGAATTGCGCGCGGCTCAACTTCTCGCACGGTGACCACGAGTCGCACGCTGCCGTAGCGAAGCTAGTGCGTGACGCTGCGACGGAAGCACAGCGGCCGATGGCGATCTTGGCAGACCTGCAGGGGCCAAAGATGCGCATCGGTCGATTCCCCGCAGGTCCCATCCAGCTTTCACCCGGCGATCGCTTCGCCCTGACAACCAGCGTCGTCGAGGGCAGCCAAGAGATCGTCTCAGTGACGTACGCTGCGCTCACCACCGATGTACACCCGGGCGACACCGTTGCGCTCGACGACGGTCTGATCCGGCTCCGCGTCGATTCCATCGAGGGCGACACGGTTCACACCATCGTCGAAGACGGCGGGGAGCTCTCCAACAGCAAGGGCCTGAATCTGCCCGGCGTATCGATCAGCGCACCCGCCCTATCCGACAAGGATCGGGAGGACCTGGACTTCGCGGTGTCCGTTCTCGAAGCGGACTACATCGCTCTCTCGTTCGTCCGGTCGGCAGACGACGTGCGGGAGGCCAAAGCTCTGGCTGGCGACGTGCCTGTCATTGCCAAGATCGAACGCCCCGAGGCGGTGGCGGTGCTCGGGGAGATCGTCGACGTCGCCGACGGCATCATGATCGCTCGAGGAGACCTCGGAGTAGAGCTCGGCGCCGAGAAAGTGCCTCTAATTCAGAAGCGAATCATTCGGGAGACCAACGCGCGCGGCAAAATCGTCATCACGGCGACTCAGATGTTGGATTCGATGATCCGAAACCCACGACCGACGCGCGCCGAGGCCGCGGATGTCGCGAACGCTGTGATGGACGGAACCGACGCGGTCATGCTGAGCGGCGAAACCGCGGCGGGCCGCTATCCAGTGCAAACCCTCGAAATGATGGACGCAATCATTCGAGAGGTGGAGTCGGACTACATCGAGGATCTCGCGCGCGAGTTTAGAGATCTCAAAAATGTGGGCGAGGAAGACTGGCCTTTCTCGAACGCGGCGGCGCGCGCAGCCGCTGTGCTGACGACTCACCTGCCCCTGAAGGCAGTTGTCGTGTTCACTCAAGACGGTCGCTCGGCCGGCTTGCTCGCGGAGCATCGACCTCGAGCGCCCATCCTGGCCGTCACCAGCGACGTGCGCGTCGCGCGACGTCTCGCGCTCGAGTGGGGGGTCATCCCACGGCTGGAGGTGCCTCCCGAATCGCTCGATGAAACGCTGCGAATCGCGACCTCCTTGCTCGTGCGGGAAAAACTTTGCCAACGGGGCGAGGCGTTCGCGATGGTGCTGGGATGGCCCACCTCAGGCCGCACCAACACGCTGAAGCTGCACCGCCTCTAGATGAACGCACCCATGGAAGAACTGCCGCGACAGATCGGCCGCTACCGAATCGAACGACTCCTGGGGTCGGGTTCGATGGGAACCGTCTATCTGGGGCACGACGCCGATCTCGACCGCCCAGTCGCAGTCAAAACGCTACGTGACTTGGCCCTCGATGCGGACATGCGGGACGTGTTCCTCAAGCGGTTCAAGAACGAGGCCCGTGCCGCGGCTCGCCTTCAACACCCTAATATCGTTCAGATCTTCGACGTCGGCGACGACCCCAAGGTCGGCCCCTACCTGGTCTTCGAATACGTGCGCGGACACACGCTCAAACAAGAGCTCAGCAAGGGCGGGCCTCTCTCACGAGACAATCTGCTCGACCTGGCCCAGCACGTCGGCGATGCACTTGCGACGGCACACCTTGCCGGCGTGATTCATAGGGATCTCAAGCCCGAGAATCTGCTGATCACCCAAAGCGGGCAGGTGAAGCTTGCGGACTTCGGCATCGCTCGCATACCCAACGCCGACCTCACCAAGGAGGGTCAGTTCTTGGGCACCCCATGCTACTCGGCACCCGAGACACTGCGCAGCGGCGAATACAGCGAGCAGAGCGATTTGTTTTCGTTCGGCGCCGTCATCTATGAGGCCGTGTGTGGCGAGCGCGCGTTTCCCGGCGCCGAGGCGATGGCGGTGGCGCACCAGGTCATGAACCGCGACCCGGTGCCGCCAAGCGAGGCCAATCGCGGCGCCGCGATCTCCCGGACCGTCGACGCCGCCATCCTGCGAGCACTCCGCAAGAACCCTTCCGAGCGCTACGCCAGCGCGCGCACATTCGTCTCCGCACTCAAAGAAGCGTATGACGGACGACGCCCACGAAAAGGGCGACGCAAGCGCAGGAGTCTACCGTTCATGATGACGTTAGCCATCGGGGCCCTGCTCGCGTTGTGGCTCGCACTACAACCCTGCGAGCCGTCTCACACTGGCTCTGACTCTGTCACTGACGCTGCCACTGACGCTGGCACTGACGCTGACGCTGACAGTGGCGCCCTCTCGCCTCATGAGCGCGAGGAGGCCGCCAAGGACGAGCTCGGGAGGGTCCGGGACGCGCTTGGCCGAGGGGATCTAGCCGAAGCGGCGGCGGCGCTCGATCGCGCTAGCGAAATCGACCCTAGCAACCCCGGCGTCGGCGAGCTGCGAGAGCAGTTACTCGCGCTGCAGCCGGATGCTGGCTAGTGAACGGATCTTTCCCCTTGTGGTCGGCTCTCCCACACTAGGCTTCTGGATCACACGCTAGTCGAGGTCGTTGCTGTCGTCTCGAACAGCCCTCCAGCGACAATCTTGGCCACCGCCAGCCGTGGCATTGCACTTGGACATGTACGTCAGCGTACGGCCGCAACCGCTCACTCGCTTCACCGTGGGTTCGTCATCGACGAACTCGATCATCGAGGCGTCACAGTTGAGGTCGACCGACGCGGCGCTTCGCACCTGCTGTGTGGACGCAGGCTCGTGCCCGCACCCAAGAGCCAACACGCCGAGGGCCAGCACGCTGAGCACGCGCAGGCTCAGGAGCATGGTGCCCGCAACTTGGACGACTTTGTTCGGCATCGGCTCGACCCCCGCCGCGCAGCATACCGCATGCGCAGGCCAGAGGTGCTCATAACTTGATGCCCAGGCCTCGCAACTCACTCTCCGCTTGCGGCGCCCAGCCGCGATTGGCCTTTGGGCTGGCAGGGCTCGGGTGCAGCACGGTTCCGATCGCCGGGCCCGCGTCGCCAAGGGCAGCACGCGCGCGCTTCGTCGCCCAAGCACCCACTCCGACCACGATCTTCGGCTCGAGGACCTCGACCACAGCGCGCAATGCTTGGTCGCACGCGGACAGCAACGCCTCGCGCTCATCGGCCGACAGCTTGTCGGGCGTCCGATTGCGCCCAGTCGATTCCATGAAGAGCAGCGGACAGTAGTTGGTCACGAAGAAACGGGAAAAGAACCGTTCCGGTGTGCCAAAACGATCTCGCGCCCACCCCCAAACACGTGAGCCGCTGATTTCGGACCGCTGGCACGCGAAACCGAGCACGGGACGCTTCGGATGTTCGTGCGGTGGGCGATCGACCGGCGCTTCGATACCCATCCAATCGCGAACGAACCCCACATCGCCGAAGGGCACGCCGGTTTGCCCCATCCCAAAGGGGCCCGGGGTTCATCCCGACGAACACGACCTCTTTGGGGCCTGCCCCGAAACGGCTGAGGTAGAGCTCATGCGGGAGCTTTGCGTATCGGAGGGGGTTGTAGACATGCGTGACGGGCCCGCCGAACTCGAGCCGCGACACCGCACGGCTCAATGCGCGCGAGACTTTGACCAGCTCGGCCATGGGTGGTCAGCAGAGATAGCGCTCGCCACCATCGCACAGGATAGTGACGACTCGCTCTCCGGTCCGCATCCTGCGCGACACCTCGAGCGCTGCGTGGACGTTCGCGCCGGAGGAGGGTCCCAACAACAGCCCTTCCTCGCGGGCAAGACGCTTGGTCATGCGCTCGGCGGCCAGGTCGGTGACGGTGATCACCTCGTCGACCAGGTCGGTGTCGAGCACGGCGGGGATGAAGCCGGCCCCGAGCCCTTGAATACCGTGCAGCCCCGGCTTCCCGCCCGAGAGTACCGCGCTCGCCCGCGGTTCGACCGCGACGACACGAATGTTCGGGTTGCGCTCCTTGAACACGCGTCCGACGCCGGTGAGGGTGCCTCCGGTGCCCACGCCCACGACGAACGCGTCGATCTTGCCGGCAGTCGCCTCCCAGATCTCCTCGGCCGTGGTTTTCGAGTGGATGTCTGGATTGGCGGGATTCTCGAACTGACCGCACATCAGCGAGCCGGGTGTTGCTTGCATCAAACGCTCCGCCTGCTCGACGGCGCCGGCCATGCCGTCCTCCGCACCGGTCAACACCACCTCGGCACCGTACAATCTCAACAGGTGACGGCGAGCCGCGCTCATGTCCTCGGGCATCACGATGACGCACCGGTACCCCCGAACGGCACAGATCATCGCGAGACTGATGCCGGTGTTGCCACTGGTCGCCTCGACGACGGTCGACCCCGGAACGAGCTCGCCGGACTCTTCTGCTGCGAGGATCATCGAGAGCGCCGGGCGGTCCTTCACCGAACCCGCCACGTTGTTCGATTCGAGCTTTCCGCAGACCTCGGCGCCCCTTGTCACCCGTGATGCGTGCAAGCCTGACCAAAGGCGTGTGGCCGATCAGGTCCAGCGCGCCGTCGTAGATTCCGTCTGTCATGTGGCGGCTAGCATACCAGGCGGCGCTTACTTGTCACCGCCCGAAGAGCCTGATTCGTGAACGTCGTAGGCCTGGACGATCTGTTGCACCAGTGGATGTCGGACCACGTCGGCATGCGAGAAGTAGACGAAGTTGATCCCTTTGATCTTCGAAAGCACCTTTTCGGCATGGCGCAGCCCGCTGCGCGCCCCGCCGGGAAGATCAACCTGGGTCACATCGCCGGTGATGACGGTTTTCGAGTCGAACCCAAGACGAGTCAGAAACATCTTCATCTGCTCCGCCGTCGTATTCTGCGCCTCGTCGAGGACGACGAAGGCGTCGTTCAGTGTTCGGCCACGCATGAACGCCAAGGGTGCGATCTCGATCGTGCCCCGCTCGATCAGCATGGAAACGCGGCCGGGGTCCATCATGTCGTGCAGCGCGTCGTAGAGGGGCCGCAGATACGGGTTGATCTTCTCAGCCAAATCGCCGGGCAGGAACCCAAGTCGCTCGCCGGCTTCGACCGCAGGCCGCGTCAGAACGATGCGCTTGACCTGCCGCTCCTCGAGGGCGCGGATGGCCATCGCCATGGCGAGGTACGTCTTGCCGGTACCCGCGGGACCGATCCCGAAGACAATGTCGTAGCTCCGCATCGCCTGGACGTAGGTTTGCTGGGCAACGCCTTTGGGCGATACGATGCGACGGCTGGAGGTCGTCAGGACGACGTCGTCTAGCAGCGCTCGCAGCTTCATCTGCGGATGAGTGCGAAGCGTCCTGGCGGCGCGCGCCATCTCGACCGAACTGAGGTCGCTGAACTGCAACGCATCGATGAGCTCGTGCAGGACTCGCTCCACCAGTTCGACGTCGCGGTTCGACCCCTTGGATGTGAATCGTAGACCCACGTAGACCCATCGACACCCCGAGCTCAGCCTCGAGAATGCGCAAGTTGGAGCCGCCAGGGCCGGTGAGCTTGAGTAGCAGACCGGGATCGGCGACCTCAATGTCGGCGGCTACACCAGCCTCAACGGGGCCGCGCTGCGCGATCGGTTCGATGCCCAAAGTCTAACCTGTCCCGCCGTGACGCGCGAGCCTCGCGCACTACCGCCAAACCAAGGCATCCGACTCGCGTTCCACAGCGCTTTCGAGACGCTCGTGAGCAGCGAGAATCAGGGACCGCGTCGTATCCCCGTCGAGCGGGTATGACGCCAACCCCACCGCAGCGTGCAGAAAGGAGAGCTCTTCGGGCTCCCGAGTGCGCTGGGCATCGAGATCCTCTTGAAGCCTGCGGACGACCTCGACGACAGCCCGGGCGCTAGAGCCGTCGAACCCAACCACGAACGTGTTCCCCGTCCCAACGGCCCCGAACGTCTTCGCGGCGGAATCTTCCGTAGATCAATCGGCCCAAATGAGTTCGCAAGCGTCGCGCCTTGACGTGATCGAGCCCATCGAGACCCGTCGCCTGAAGGAGGCCTAGCGAGTACGTGCGGCCATTTCGCTGGGCGGATGATAGGCCCGATTCGAGTGCGGCCACCGCACCCGAACGCGCAAGCAACCCGGTCTGGCTGCACCGCAATTGCTGCCGGCGGAGTCGCGCCATCCGCTCGGCCTCGCGGTGCAGGTTCACCAGCCAACCAGCCGCGCGAACAAGAGGCTCGCCGACCTCGGATTCTTTGGCGAGCGGGGAATCATCGAAGCACAGCAAAGCAAACTCCGAATCCCAAGCCGACATGCGGATGATGGCGGGCACCTGTTTGCCAGCGACGCTGGACCCCAGCAGCACCGCGTCCGGACACTGGATGTCGATCTCGCGCAAGAGCTCCTCGAGGCTGAAGTAGAGGAAACATTCGATGCCGGCTTCTTCGATCTGCCGCGCCGCGTCCGGGTCGCGAAGAACGGCGACCTTGGGGCCGCGGGGTCATGGCGCGCTCGACCGCGGTCCCTATCGCGTGATGGAGCCGGACGAGCTCGACCGGGGTGGGGCAGAAAGATGTCGACGCCAAGCTGCGCAGCGAGAGCCCGAGTGTGCGGGTCGTCATCGAGCGAGAGCAGAATGACGGGCGCCTCCGTGCAACCGTGCATGCTGCGGAACATCTGAAAAAACTTCGGGGAGCGCCTCTCGGTCCTCGAGAGGCCAGCCCAGCAGAACCGCTGTGGGCGGATTCCGGCTGGCGATCTTGAGCGCCTCGTCGATGGTCGACACGGGCCTCAAATGGACGAGCACTTCGTCGAGCGCGGACCGTAAGTAGGCGATCATCGCGGGGTCGTCTTCGAGCACCAGCAGGGTCGGGACGAAATCCCTCGGAACGGGGACGGTGCAGGAAGAACGTCGCAGCCGGAGTGACCGACGGCGGAGCGGCCGCCATGGACCCGGTGTCGACCGAGCGACCGACCGCTGCAGCGGCATGGACGCGAACCTCATCGATCGACTCGAACATGGTCGTCCAATCGAGCCGTCCCGATTCTTGCAGATGACGAAGCTGGCTTTCGATTCGGCCCACCGCCGCAGAGATGTCTGCGAAGCCGTGCGTTTGTGCGGCGCCGTGCAGGTCGTGCGCTTGGCGCAGCGCTTCGGCAACCACACTCGTTCGATCGACCTCCGAGTGCACTCGACGGATCGCGCCCGTCAGGTTGTCTGCTGCAATCGGAAGCAGGCTGGTATACGACTGCTTGGCCTTCTCGGCGTCGACGCCAGGCTCGGAATCCTGGTCGGGGAAAAGCACTCGGTCGGCCGGGTCATCGGCAGGCCCGTTCGCGGCTGGCGTCAGGCTCATCGGAGCAGACACGGCATTCGCTACCTCGCGAGCGAATCGTTCCACCGCGACGGGCTTGTGGAACACCTTGATCACGTCGAGATCGACCGTGAGATGCTTGAACGTCGTCAGATCCCTGTAGAACGCGGAAACGAAAATGACCGGGATGTTGATACCGTCACCGCGGAGGCGCTCGATCCAGACGATACCGTTGATGTCGGGGAGCAGACCGTCGACGATGAGCAACGCCGGCTCCTCTTCTTCGAGTAGCGCGCGTGCGATGCTGCCCTTGGTCGCGCTCAGGACGCGAAGCCCGAACGCTTCGAGCGCGGGGGAGACACTCGATCGAAACTGAGTGTCATCGTCAAGCAGGAGGACGGTCGGGGGCACGTCTCAGACAGTGTGGCACCGTTTGCAGCGGCCACAAAGCGACCCGGCGAGTGGGCTCAGGAGGCGCGCCGGTAGTCGGAATCGGCCTGCTGGAGGTAGGCATGGGCGACCGAATGGTCGGCGCATTGGTCGATCACTGCACGCAGGTGCTGCAGGCCCTCTTTGTGGTCTCCGGTCTCGATTTCGATCACGCCTAGCAGCGCTCGGGCGTCGTGGTGGTCCGGGTCCAGTTGTAAGATGAGCGTGAGCTCCTCGCGGGCGCCGTGGGCGTTGCCGCGCAGCCTGAGCAGTTTGGCGAGCTCGAGGCGGATGTCGTGGAACTTCGGGCAAAGCCGGAGCGCGCGCCCGAATTCGTGCATCGCGTCCTCGGGACGATCTAGATCGAGGTATGCGCGACCGAGCGAACGGTGAAGGTTCGCCACCTTGCCGCGCCGGTAGGCGTCGTTCGACGAGTCGGAGTGGCGTTGAGCCTGCTGCAGCGTGCGAACGCCAGACCCGTACTCCCCGAGCTCGTTGCACGTCACCGTGAGATTGAGCGCCGCCTCGAGATAGCCAGAGTTGACCTCGAGCGCCTGCTCGAAGCACCAGCGCGCTTCAGGGGAGCCGTCCATTCAAGTGATAGATGACGCCGAGCCGATTGAACACGTCCGGATAGCGCAGCCCCTGCTGCACCAGCTTCTCGTAGTAGGGCTGAGCGAGCGCGTACTCGGCGCGGTCGTAGTGTTCGTTCGCCGCCTCCAGAATCTGTTCAGCCCAGGGAGCCATGGACCCGAAGGTAGCGATCGGCTGGATCGGTGGCCAGAAATCCGCGCCCGGGGCGTCAGCCCATCTTGCCAAGGAGGGCCCGTGCCTTCTTGGCCTCGCCGCTCTCCGGGAAACGCTGGACGATCTCGTTGAAGGTCTCGCGAGCTGCCTCGACCTCGGCGTTCTTCAAGTAGACCTCTCCGAGCAGCAGCAATGCCTTGGACTCGACGCCGCTGCCGGGATAGGCCGCGAGCAGCCCCTTCAGCCGCGAAATCACGCCTCGATACGCGTCCCGCTTGAGGTAGAAGCGCGCCACGTAAAATTCGTGCGCGGCGAGCAGGCCCATGCATTCCTCCATGAGCTTGTTGGCGTCCGGAACGCGTTGGTCGTCCGGGTAGTCGACCACGAAGCGGCGCAACTGGATGAGGGCGTCGCGTGCGGCGCTCTGGTCCCGCTCGGCCGCAGGAGGTGTCATGAACCAGCCGCTAGGGATTTGGTTGTAGTAGCACTCGGCGATTCGAAACCGCGCGTAGGGGATCTCTTTGTGTGAAGGACGAATGCGGACGAACTGCCGGTAGGTCTGGATCGCCTCGGGATACGCTTCGTTCTTGAACTGGCAGTCGCCGATGCGAAGCTCGGCCAGCGCAGCAAACCGGCTATACGGAAACTCCCGACGGATCTCGCGGAACATCGGCTCCGCGGACAGGCAATCGCCACGGCGAAAATCGAGCAGCGCCTTCTCGTAGCCGCTGCGCGCATCATCGCTCGGCTCGAGCATTTTTCTGCCACTTTTCGAGGGAGAAAGGGAGCTGCCGCCGCACGCCATGGCGAACGCGAGCAGGCCAATCCACACCGATCTGTCGAGGCGAAACCCCATCGCCACGGGGGGTAGCCTCTGATCCTGGCGGAAACAAGGCAACGGACCCCCCGAGGAGTTGGGCGGCCTCACGCGCTTGCGATTTGGTTGTCGATGACTCGAGCCGGGTCGATGCCGAGCGTCGCGAGCGCGGCTTCCCAGCGGTTCTCGACCGGCGTCTCGAATACGAGGCTGTAATTGAGGTCGACCGGAATCCAGGAGCCCTGCTTCATCTCGCTCTCGAGTTGGCCTTCCCCCCAGCCGGAGTAGCCGAGCATCATGGCGCAAGTGTCGGGCCCGTCGCCACGCGCGATGCGTTCGAGCAACTCGAGCGAAGCGCTGCATGCAATGCGTTGGCCCACTGCAATCGTGTGACCGGTCGACGGCTGGGGAACCCCTTCGGCATCGTAGAGGAGCCAGCCGGTCTCAGGCGACACCGGCCCACCGAACATGACGGGGGCGCGCACTGTGCTTGCCGCGTCACCAGACACTCCCACCTCGTTGAAGACGTCTCCGATGTCGAGGCCGGTCACGCGATTGAGGACGAAGCCAAAAGAGCCCTCGTCGCCGTGATCGATCAGCAACACCAGCGTATGATTGAAGAAGGGACACCGCATGGACGGTGCCGCGACGAGAAACCCCGGTGCAAGTGATGCCACCACGAACCGAGACTGCCACCAAACCGAAGACCTCGCGAGCCCAAAGTCAGGGGCAGCGAAAATGAGCAAGGTGCGCGTAGTCTTGCGGGCCGGAGCCTTCGTTGGCTTCTCTGCGGGGATCCTCACAGCCTATGAGGCAAGGCGAGCGCTGACCCCGGCAGAAGGTCAGGAACGCCTCGGGAGCCGATACCTCGCTCGACTGACCGACGGCCTGTTGCGGATCTTCGGCGCGGAGCTCTTGGTGCAGGGGCAGCACACACACGAAGGCGGGGCGCTGATCGTAGCGAACCACCAAAGCGCGCTCGATATCGGGGTGATGCTCTCACTGTTTCAGGGCGTGCTCCTCAGCCGACACGATGTCGCCGATTGGCCGCTACTCGGTCGCTTGGCGAAGCATGGCGATACCATCTTCGTCGACCGCGAAGACCGGCGGAGCGGAGCTGCAGCGCTGCGGGAGATTCGTAGGCGCGCAAAGGAAGGACGTACGGTCGTCGCCTTCCCCGAAGGGGGAACCTCTCCAGGCGACTCCGTCCTCGAGTTTCACCCGGGCACCTTTGCTGCCGTGCGCTCGCTCGACGTTCCAATCATTCCCGTCGGTATCGCCTACTCGCCCGCGATTCCTTTCGAGAGAGAATCGTTCCCCAAGCACATGGCCAAGATCGCCGCACGCCCACGGACTCGGATCGCCGTCCACCTCGGCGAACCGCTACCCCCGAGCCCTGACGCGCGTTCGGCCGCGGAGGCCGCGCGAAGCCGAGTCGAAGGGCTCGTGGCGGACGGACGGCGCGTTCTCGACCATGTTCCCGGCTGAATTCAGGGGTGCCAGGTGGCGGCTCTGCCAGCTTTTGGGCGGGCGGCGCCCTCTTCGCTAGGATCGGACAGTCATGGTTCGTCTCATCCGCCAATCGAAGGAACCCACACCCAATCAGGACAAGGGTGCATGGGAGTTGGTTCCGAGCGCCTTGTGGGACCTCGACTTTCGCGGCCCACTCGAGTGGATCGAAGCGCAGGGATGCCACGATGCGGACGAGTTCAAGGCTCTGGTTCGAAAGGATCCGGGTGCGCTCACCGAGTGCCTCCATCGAACGCGGATTCATCGGGTCAGTGCAGGCGCGGTCTCGCTAGTTGGCGCCGCAAGCGCGGAAGAGTGCATTCGCCGCTCGCTCGAGCTGCTGACCGCCGAGTCCAAGGCCGATTTCCTGCGCGTACTGATGGCGGCCTTCCGCAAAGAGCGGGACGTCCATCTCGAAACCGCGATCATGAGCTGCTCGGGAGAGCCAAGGGACGTTCGCGTACACTGGCGGTTCGTCGAGGACGGCGAGGGACGGTTCGAACGTGCCATCGCCGCGGTCGTCGACATGACGGCGGAGCGCGAGCTTCAACAGCGGCTGTTGCTGGCAGAACGCATGTCGGCGATCGGCACGCTGACCGCAAGCATCATTCACGAGATCAAGAATCCGCTTACGTTCGTCTGGAGCCACCTTCGCTCGCTGCGGGATGGCGGGAGAGCCGTCATCCAGCGAAGCGGCACAGCTGGTCCGCGAAGCCTACGAGGGCGCCGAACGAATTCGACTAATTACGAATGAAATCACATTCTTATCGCACGGCGGAGACGGCGCCGAGGTCGAGACCGTCAATCTGAAACAGGTCCTCGATTCCGTGATCCGGATGGCGCGGCCCGAGACGCAGCACCGGGCGACGGTGGTGCGTGAATACGAGGACGGTAGCCTGCACATCCGCGGCTCGCAGACGCGCGTCAGTCAGGTGTTTCTGAATCTGATCGTCAACGCCGCGCAGGCGATCGACCCGGGCGACCGAATGCAGAATACGATCACCGTCCGAGCACGGATCACCGACAAGGACCGCGTGTGCATCGAGGTGCAGGACACGGGACCGGGCATCTCCTCGCAACTCCTACGACGCATCTTCGATCCCTTCGTGACGACGAAGCCTGCCGGACGTGGAACCGGGCTCGGCCTTTCGATCTGTCGCAGAATCGTGCACTCACTCGAGGGCACGATCGAGATCCAGAGCCACCCCGGGCAAGGCACCGTGGCTCGCGTCGTGCTGCCGAGAGCGACGAGAGCACAACGACCGTTGACCGTGCCGCCTCCGTCGATGAGCGCGATCCGCCGGGCGGCCCGAGGAAAGCTGTCGGTTCTGGTGGTCGACGATGAACCCGTGATTGCGAGGCTCATTCAGAAGGCACTCGTCGATCACGACGTGACGACCGCCCACGATGGAAGAGAGGCGGTCGCCTTGATGTCTGAGAACGCGTACGACGTGATTCTATGCGACCTGATCATGCCTGAGATGACGGGTATGGATGTCTACCGAGCTGCCCTCCAGCGGGAGACCCCGGTGAACGAGCGAATCGTCTTCATGACCGGCGGCGCCTTTACCCAGCGCGCCCGCGACTTCCTCCAGAGCGTCCCAAATCTCCGAATTGAAAAGCCTTTTGACCTCACACACCTCGAACGCACCATCTACGAAGCCGCCGACCTCGTAGATCCTAGGTGATAGCGTGGCCCAAGACATGGCTAGGCACCGGATGATAGTCATAGGGCTCGACTGCGCTGCGCCCCGGCTGGTGTTCGAGCGATACCGCGACGCGATGCCGAACCTGCGCGCCCTGATGGAGCGCGGCACCTGGGGCCCACTTCGAAGCTCGGAGCCGCCGATCACCGTTCCGGCGTGGACGTGCATGGTGTCGGGCCGCGACGCTGGCGAATTAGGGCTGTACGGGTTTCGAAACCGGGTCCCTGGCGAGACTCGACTGCGCATGGTGGACAGTCGCGATGTGCGACTGAAACGCGTCTGGGATTGGCTAGGCGAGCATGGGCAGCGGGTAGCCCCCCTTTTCGTTCCACTCACCTCGCCGCCGACGCCGGTGCGCGGCCAGATGGTGTCCGGCTTCATGTGGCCGGGCAGCGATGCTCCGTGGTGCTTCCCACGGGGGCTCGAGGCCGAGCTCGTAGACCGATTCGGACCCTATCTCGCAGATGTCGAGAACTTTCGCGCGAACGATCTGGACCGAATCTATCGAGACATCGTCACGATGACCGCACAGCACGTCGACATCGCGGCGCACGTGTGGAGCGAGAAGCGGCCAGACTTCATGATGATGGTGGAGATCGGACTCGACCGATTTCATCACGCGTTCTGGCGCCACATCGATCCGGAGCACCCGCGCCACGAGCCCGGCAACCCGTGGGAACACCTGGGCCGCGAGTACTATCAGCTCCTCGATACCCACATCGGGCGGCTCTGCGGCCTCGCCGACCGACACACCACGATGCTGGTGGTGAGCGACCACGGAGCCCGCGCGATGCATGGGGGCTTCTGTATCAACGAATGGTTGATCCGGCAGGGCTACTTGGTGCTTCGAGAGCCGCCCACGGCGCCTTCACCGCTCGACCATGGGCTCGTCGATTGGAAACGCACAACGGCGTGGGCCGAGGGCGGCTACTACGGTAGGGTCTTCTTGAACGTCGCCGGTCGAGAGCCGGACGGAACGATCGCGCCGGCCGAGCTCCGCGCGGTTCGCCGCAAGCTTCGCGCGGAGCTCGAGAACCTGCGGGACGACGAGAACAACCCCGTCCCAGTAACGGTCCGCGTCCCTGAAGAGCACTACCGGCAGGTCCGAGGCCTGCCTCCGGACCTGATGGTGTACTTCGACGATCTGAAGCTGCGCGCCATCGGGTCGATCGGGGGTGATCAGATCGTCGCCACCCAGAACGACACCGGATCCGACAGCTGCAACCACGACTGGAATGGAATCTTCGTGATGAGCGGAGGCGGGACGCCGGCCCGGGGACATATCGAGGGAGCCGAGATCTACGACGTGACACCAACCATTTTGAGTGCATTCGGTGTGCCGCGCCCGCCCGGCATCTTGGGAAAAGACTGGGGCTCCGGGACTGAGGCTTGAGGCATGCAGCCTCGGCTCCAGTTCGCTAGGCTCCGGCCGAATGGTCGCGCGCTCACTAGTCATCGGCCTCGACGGCTTCGATCTGAAGCTGGTCCAGCAATTCGGGCCGGAGCATCTTCCCAATCTTCACGCTCTCATGGCACGCGGCGTGTTCGCTGCGCTCGAGTCGGTGCAGCCGCCAGCCACCCTACCCAATTGGACAACCTTCCTCACGGGGGTCGACCCGGCTCGCCACGGGGTCTTCGACTTCACCACACGCAAGGGATACCAGGTTCGGTTCACGGCCGGGACCGCACGGGAAGTGCCGACGGTGTTCAAACAGCTCGATCAACTCGGGCTTCGATGCGCGTGTCTGAGCTTTCCTGCGACTTGGCCTCCCGAAGAGCTCGAGCACGGGGTTTTCGCAAGTGGCTGGGACGCACCGGTGGCGTTCGAAGCGGATCGCTCCTTCATGTGGCCGCCGTCACTCTACGACGAGACGGTGCAGAAGTTCGGCGCTCCGACCTTCGACGATGTGGACGAGTTCCACGCGGACGCGCCCGGCTGGGTCGACCGGTTGCCTGTCGCCTTAGAGCGTCGCGTCGCCCGCAAGACCGAGTGGGCTCGATGGTTGTTGGAGCGGCAGGACTGGGATGTCTTCGCGGTGTATTTTGGCGAAAGCGACACAGCGTCGCACTACCTGTGGGCACACCACGACCCGGAATCGCCGCGCCGGCCCGATACGGTTTCGGCCACACAGCGAGGTGGGCTCCTTCGAGTCTACCAGTCGCTCGACCGGGGTGTGGGCTCGCTCTTGGAGGCGGCCGGCGGCGACCAGACCGAGGTCACCGTGCTCAGCGACCACGGGTCGGGCGGCTCATCGAACAAGGTGCTCTACCTCAATCGCCTCCTCGCGGAGCACGGCCTGCTTCGGTTCCGAAAGCAACGCGGCCCGGGAGGCGCCGGTCTGAAGGAGATCGCGCTTCGGCGCTTTGCACCGCGTCTGCGCGAGCGGGTCTTCCGATGGGGCAACGCGTGGCTCCCCAGTCGCCTGGAATCGAACGTACGGTTCGGCGCGATCGATATGGGCAATACGGTCGCGTTCAGCGACGAGCTGAACTACTTCCCCGGCATCTATCTCAATATGGCTGGCCGGGAGCCGCGCGGCATCGTTCGGCCGGATGAGAGGCGAGCAACGATGCTCCAGGTACGGGCGGCACTGCTCGACACTCGCGATCCGTGGAGCGGCGAGCCCGTATTCGCAAGCGTGATCCCCCGCGAGGAGCTCTTCGAGGGCCCTCACCTCGAACGCGCACCGGATCTCCTTCTCGATCTCCACCTCGACGACGGCTACTCCTATAACCTGATGCCAAGCACGCCCCCGCGACGGCAAAGTCGCCCCACCGGACCCTTCAGAAAGCTCCTAGAGCACGAAAAGCTGGGCAAGAAGGGCCGGAGCCTCCCCGGAAGTCATCGCTCGCACGGTTTCATGACCCTGGCCGGGCCAAGCGTGCAACGAGCAGGGCAGATCGACGCGCACATCGCAGATCTGACCGCGACGCTCCTCTCACGGCTGGGCCTCTCGGTGCCGCCTTCATTCAGGGGGCGCGTTCTTTGGGAGGCTCTGGGCCAGGACCAAAGCGCACCGACGCTGGCGCTCCCGAAGGCCGGCCCGGTCGCACCACGCGCGACGCGAAACGAGGGACTCGTCGAGTCGCGGCTCCGTGCACTGGGGTACATCGAGTGATCCTTCACGTCGCGTGCCTCCCCTTCCCGAGCTACCAGGGGACCCAGGCCGCACTGGCCGCCATGCTCGGAGCGTCCGCAACCAGCGGTCCAACCCATTTGTTGGCCTATGCGGAGGCGGGATACGAGCTCGACGCGTCCTACGAGGTCCACCGTATCCCGGACTTCCCCAAGGTGCGTTCGCTGAGGTCAGGGCCTTCGTGGGGCAAAGTCGGGCTCGACGCTCGGTGCGTCTTCGAAATCCGCAGACTGGCAAAGCGCCTGCGCCCCGAGGCCATCGTGGCCCACCACATCGAAGCGGCGATCGCAGCGCTCGCAGCACGGGCCGCCCCCGTCTATTACGTCGCGCACACGTCCCTCGCCCGCGAGCTCCCCGTGTACTTCCCCTCGGCGCCCGCGCACCTCGTCAGCGGAGTTGCGAAGCAGGCCGAGCAGGCCGTGTGTGCGCGTGCCGCGGGTGTCGCAGCGGTCGCTCCTTCGCTGGCCCGGCTCCTCGGGCAACGCACGCACTACCTGCCGGTCCCGTGGACGGTACCGGCCGCGCCTCGACCGACACGCAGTGCAGCACGGAACGCACTCGGCCTCGCCGATAACGCGCACATTTGCCTCTACGCGGGCAACCTCGATCCATACCAGGGCTGGGAACACCTCATCGAAGCCCTGGCCCTCCTGCGACACCTCGATCCAATGGCGCAACTGCTCGTAGCCACCGAGTCCGACCCCGCGCCTGCCCGGCAACACGCACAGCGCACAGGCGTCGTCGATGCCATCCATGTCCGCGGGATCGACGGGGAGCGGGCCCGCGAGCTCGCGCACGCGGCAGCTGACGTCGGGTGGGTGCCACGGCGAACCGAAGGAGGCCTCCCGGTCAAGATGCTCGATGCCTTCGCCCGGGAGTTACCGGTGGTCGCCATGGAACGGGCTACCGCCGCGCTTCCGTTGCACAATGCCTGCGCCACCGTGCCCAACGACGACGCTCACGCGCTGGCCGGAGCCGCCCACCGCCTCTTCGTGGCTGCCCACGCCGGCGCCGCACTCCGCCGAGAGGCGCGCCGATACCTCGCGACGCACCATTGTGTCGATGCCTACGCCGTCGCGATGCACGAGCTCTTGGGCCGCCACGCGCTGTCAACATACGCGCCAACACGCCTATTATTGGATCCAAACTGAGCGCACCAAGTACCATTTTCTTCCCTGCTCGCGTCGGAAAGACAACATGGTCGGCCACTTGGACGAATCGCTCTCATACGCCCGAAAACGCGCTAACTCCGGTGTTCCGCATCTCCTCCTCGGTGGAGAGCTCGACGTCGAAACCCCGGCTTTGGCTGAGCTGACGGCGGCCGCCGTGGCACTCGCGATCGGCGCGAAACGCAAAGCCCTGCTACCGCTCGCGACGGCCGCGATCGAGTACGCGCTGGTTCGCCGCGGCGACTCGGTCTTGGTCAGCTGCTACGGCACTGCCAGCGCGCCGGTCGTCTACCAGCTCGACCGCGCGGTCCCGCTCCGGCGATTGCTGGACATCTGTGCACACTCGATGCTCGAGATGGCGGGGCAGGAGGCCGACCCGACCGCCCGGCAGATCGCGATCCGCGTCGCCGAACGGGCACTGGCCACCAAGATCAAGCCCGACCCCGAAGGACTCATCGCACCGATGAACCAGCGTGGCGGAGACCTGGATGCGCCAGGCGAGCACGTGCCGCTCGCGTTTGGATACGAGGCCGCGGTCTATCCTTCCTCTTCGTCTACCCAGGGTCGATCCGCGCGAGCCGATGTACATGCATTACTTTTCGAGGGCCACCTGTGGGCCTTCGTACGAGGACGCCGGCTCTCCTTGGTGCGGGGACCGATCATGCTGGCCGCCCATCGGATGGTCGTCGCGGTGCGAACCATCGTCGATTCGTGGGACAGCAGCCGCCCAACCCATGTGCGTCTTCGAGCAGGCGGCTTTCAGATCGCCATGCGCAAATCGCCCCACCAACTCGTCAGCGTGGAGCTCTCCTCCGAGGGGCGTGGCGACCTGACCGCCACCTCCCTGACCATCGCCGAAGCTGCCCTGCCGATCCTCAAGCTCGCGGGCGATCTACTCCGAAGCCTGGTCGCTTCGGACCGCGGTCAGAGCCGAAACCTGCGCGTCCGCGGGCTTCGCCAAGAGATCCGAGCGCTCCGCCGCGAGATCCGTGCCCGCCGAAGCGCCGATAGCTTCGTTAATCTCGACCCCGACCGCCTCCGCATTCACGACAGCGGCGAGTCCGAAGAGGCCAAGGCGCCGAGCGCACTTCCTTCGCTCCAGTTCGACGAGCGTTGGCGCATCTGCCTCGAGGGTCTCGATGCGAACGCGGTGTTCATGTGCGGGGACCGTCTGGTGATCGCGACCCAAACCCACGTAGTCGCCGTGTCGCGTGACGACGGCCAGGTGCTGTGGGCGCGCCCGGGTCAGGCATCGACGACCTTGATGGCCGGGTCGGTCCTGATCCGCCTGTCCGCCGACGGCGACGTCGAGCTGTGCAACGTCGAGGATGGCGAACCCTATTGCACCACGCAGATCACGCCTCGAATCGGGGGACCGCCCGTTGGCTTGATGGCCGGGGGCGGCAGCATCCCTCCGGTCGCGGTGGTTACCGAAGGCAGTCACAGGCTCATCGCAATCGACGTCCGCACGGGAGAGCCCCGCTGGCGGTTTGCCTCGCGAAGCGGCGGCGAGTTCCGCATGACCAAGGTCGGCCGCGTGCTGCTGGTGACCTGCGGAGAGGAGGCGATCCACGCACTCGACATCGCGACCGGCGAGGACGTCTGGCGCTTCGCCGAACGCGGATGCTTTCAGTTCAAGCCGCTCGTCAGCAATGACACAGTCATCGCGGCCGCCGTGCGAGGGCCGCGTGAGGGCGCTCTGTTCGCCATCGACCTCTACAGCGGCCAACCGCGGTGGCAACGCGAGCTTGCTGGTCCCACCCACCTCGGATCCCTGCGCCGCCGCCAACGTGGCGCTCGTCTCGACGGCGGGCGACGAGGCCAACCTCTCGGCACACTGCCTGCAAACCGGCAAGTCGCTTTGGGAAACCAAGGACCCGGGCCTCGGGATCGGTGGCGCCGGACTGGCCTTCGACGAAACCTGGATCGTCAACGCCCCCGTTTGGTCAACTGAGCGCGCTCGACGTGCGCTCCGGGAACGTCCGGTGGAGCACCAACTTGGCGGACGCGCTCGCAGATGAGATCCCGCGCCGGCTCGAGCCCGTGCTACGTGGCGGCGCGCTCTTCGTTCCTGCGTCCTCGGTGCACGTCGTCCGTCCCGCCGACGGCAAGAAGCTCTCCGCGAGCGTACCCTGCGACCTCGTCCCCGACCTGATGCGAGTCGACGAACGCGGCTGGGTCTACGTCGCGGAGGAAAGCGGCTACCTCGCGGCCTATGCCCCGAAGCCGATGCTTACCTTGGTCCGAGGCGGCGCCCGCTAGTCAAACGGGATGCAGTTGAACTGCATCGACCAGCCTGCGAAGGTTGGCGTGCTCAGGCTGTCGCTCGACGCGTTGAGCTTGGCCCGCACGCGAAGGAAGGGCATGTAGTTCACCTGCCCTCCACTGATGAGTTCGTCGCCGATATCATAGGACTGTGCGGTCGTGTCGGTCGGATAGACAATCGACACTGGAATCACCGAATCGAGCTCCGCGAGCGTGTTGGCGGAGAAGATCTCGAACTCCACCGTGCTGTCCGACGGCGTCGAGCCGATCCAGGTCAGCGTGCCCCAGTCCGGTCGCTCCGGCGGCATCTCGCAAACGACATCCGAATCATAGGTGTTCTGGTAGAA
>PVMK01129283.1_pt1 | contig 42986 bp, 39 predicted proteins | sample 1853481 | NCBI WGS metagenome assembly PVMK01 (sample SAMN08533507, study PRJNA380276) | Marine sediment metagenome, whole genome shotgun sequencing project.
TCCGTCCAGCAATATGATTACGATTCGGGCAGCGGAACGGGCATTGTTTTTCGCGACTTTGATGCCGGCGGATTCAGTTGGGCCATCCATTTCGCCCTGGACCTGTATCAAAACAAAAAGGACTGGAAACGGGTAGTCCGCAACGGTATGTCAAAAGACTATTCCTGGGACCAGCAGGGAAATCTATACGAAGAATTATTCTACCGCCTGGTTAAGGCTTAGCTAGGTGAATTCCAGTAACGTTGAATATACCTGGTACTCGAGCTTTCATGGACGCTCCTTTCAAGAGCAAGCCTTGTTCGTGAAAAACGCCGTGCCAGGGGGAGAGATCGGCTGGCTGTTTGCAGGACACGTTCAAGACATCCCTGTGCACTAATCGGCTGTTCCCGACAGCCCGATTGTCCTGCAAACAGCCAGCCAATCTCTCCCTGAAACGCCGGTGACCAAAATCATGCGCAATACACGATATAACGACTTGTCTGCCTGTCCAGCAGATGCCGGGTAGCTACTTGAAGAGAACCCGGCCCCACCCACAAGCACTTCAGAACAACATGCGAATGAAACAACCCAGCCTCCGCTTGATGGCACGGCGTTTTTCACAAACAAGGTTCGGTCCTACAAACCCTGACAGGCTCCTGGCTCCCATATATTGGACGAAGGCGGGTTAGTTGGCCTGTCTCATGGTGCTGGCTTCGCTGGAGTCCGGCTGGTTGTGTGTATCATCAACCGGTTGATCCAGCACTGTGGGCGCAGGGATGCCGATCAGGCGGTACAGGGCTTTTAATTGAAGGCGGAACAGTTCGTCGAAAGCCGGGCCGTCCTGGGCCCTGCCTTCCTCGCCCAGCCACCAGAACCAGTCGGAGCTTTCGCAAATGGATAGTTGCTCCAACACTTGTTCCACGGGGAGTAGACCTGCATGGTCTTCGGCAATCGCTTCATCGACCGCGAGCCTGGCGTCGACCAGTCTTTCCCAGGCGCGGTTCTTGGCGGGATGGCCGATCCAGACCGAGAAGTTGCCGTACACCCAGCTTCCGGCAGTCAGCCGGGGCAGGGGCTGCAAGGGGACTCTTTTTATTACATCGGAGAAGGTAGTGAGCCGGAATCGTGGGTGGCTGGCCAGGCGTTCGTACAGCATGGACAGGAATTCCCTGCCATTTTCAGGATAGTATTCCCAGGCATTTTCGCCATCCATGATGATGCTGACGGTGGGGTCGCTGTTGCCCCGGGTGTTGGCATGATCCAGTGCTTGTTCCAGCCGGAATACCAGGTCATTCACCGCATCTGCGGCCTGCCACTGCGAGTAGGAAAAGCCGATGAGGTCCGCCAGTTCGTCGTCACGGAATATACAAACCAGGTGTTTTCCGTCCCTGTCTTCTGCTGGCGCCGTCCATAGCCGGTGTTGCGGGCTTTCATGATGGTCATCCCCCAGGCTGTTGCGCAGCACGTTGGTGCCGCTGGCGGTCCACTTGAAACCGTGATTTCGAAGCAGTTCCAGGGTCCGTTCGCTTAGCGCCCCTTCGGAGGGCCAGCAACCAGCCGGCCGGAAGCCAAAGTGATGCTCGAAATAGTCGATAGCGTGCTGCAGGTGCCAGTTGCAACGTGCCTCGCCGCCGGGGTAGGAGGCGTCCGGCAACTCGACGCCAGGCATGGCTTCCCTGGCGCTGGAGAAATCCAGCAACAGGGGGAGTATCGGGTGCGACCAGGGCGTTACGGACAACTCAACCCGGCCGGCTTCGGCCAGCCTCCGGTAGCGCGGCAGAATATCGACGATTTGTGTACCGATCAGTGCCAGCAACTCATGCCGGTCCTGCAGGCTGAAATCACCCGCTTGCTCCATCATCCGGCCGGCAAGTGGTGACTCATTTCGCATGAATTCACCCATCCAGACCAGGCAGTACCAGGCCAGGAGGTCGGTCATATCGCCCTGTTCCGGCAGCCTGCCGGCTTCCAATGCCTGTTCCGCCAGGTGACAGAGATGGTCATAGGGTGCAAAGCGCTGCCGCATATTGACGTCATGGGCCCTCAGGCATGACCGGACCAGCGCCTCTTTCTCCGCATTTCCTTCCGGCAACAAGCCACCCAGGGCATCGAGTATGTGGTCTTTACTCGCTTTACCGCTGTCCAGCAAGCGCCTGATCAGGCGGGCATAGTCATCGATTTGCACCATAAGATGCGGTGAAAAATTCACCACGGCACGGGCATCCGGCACCGCTTCGATGTGCGCCGCCATATCGGTGTAATCCTTGATGGCATGCAGCCAGGTCCAGGGCCGGGTGTAAATGCCATTACAGCGGTACTGCGGCTGGTGCATATGCCAGCACAGCACCACGTTGAGCTTGTTCTGGTGCATTGGTTTTTGTTTTTCCCGGGGATTTATTCGAGTTCTATTATGGGGCTTTTATTACAGCATGTGGGGGCAGACCAATACAATACCTTCCTCGGTTACCGTAAATCGCCGGGCGTCATCTGCGTGGTCCTCCCCAATGACCGTGTTATCCGGAATCCGGCAGCGTTTGTCGATGATGGCCCGGCTGATGCGGCATTTTTTGCCGATATGAGCTTCCGGAAGAACCACGGTACGCAAGAGTTCCGTGCCTTCGTGCACATGGACACTGGAGAACAGCAGCGATTGGTTCACGCTGGCGCCGGAAACGATACAGCCCCCGGAAACCATGGAATTGGTGGCCCTGCCGGTGCGGCCCGGGTCATCGAGGATGAATTTAGCCGGCGGCAGTTGTTCCTGGTAAGTCCAGATCGGCCACTGGGAATCATACAGATTCAGTTCCGGGCGCACATAAATCAATTCCAGGTTGGCCCGGTAATACGCATCGATGGTGCCCACGTCCCGCCAGTAGCTTTGTGCCCGTGTTTTTACATCGTGAAAGGGATAGGCGAATATCTCGCACTCCCTGATGCTGTCGGGGATGATGTTTTTACCGAAATCATGATCGGAATCAGGGTCGGCGGCGTCGGCTTCCAGTGTTTCGATCAGGAATTCGCGATTGAATACATAGATACCCATGGATGCCATGGCGGCTTCCGGGTTGCCGGGTACCGGTTGGGGATTGACGGGTTTTTCATCGAAACGAATGACCCGCTGCTCCTCGTCGAGTGTCATTACGCCGAAGCCGGTTGCTTCGTGCAGGGGGACCTGGATCACGCCTACTGTAATGTCCGCATTGTTCTCCGTGTGGAAAGCGATCATCGGGCCGTAGTCCATTTTGTAGATATGATCGCCTGCCAGGATGAGTACATGCTCCGGGCCATGCTCCCGGATCAGGTCCAGGTTTTGGTAGATCGAATCGGCTGTACCCTTGTACCAACTCTCATCCACCTGTTGCTGGGCCGGCACAATCTGGATGAATTCGCCGAATTCACCTCGCAGGTAGCCCCAGCCGAGCTGTACGTGCTGGATCAGTGAATGGGCCTTGTACTGGGTGAGTATAAAAACCTGCCTGATACCCGAGTTGACGCAATTGGAGAGAGGAAAATCGATGATTCTGAATTTGCCGCCAAAGGGTGTCGCAGGTTTTGCCCGGATTTCGGTCAGGGCGCCGAGCCGCGATCCACGGCCTCCGGCCATGATCATGGCCATCGTGCTGCGGGTCAGGCGACTGACGAATCGGCCTGATTTTTTTTGGTACATTCAACACCTCACACATGCAAATGCCGCGTGGCGACTGGAACCGGATATGATACATTCATGATACGTTTATCCACATGACAAAACAGCGAAAATCACGGGGATATCCCAATTAAGTCAAGTAAATCGAATATCGAACTATCTGAAATTCTGCGTCTTGCGGAGGGGAGCCATGGCGATCCATTCTCTGTTCTTGGACGTCATGCCTGTAACGGAAAGGAAATATTCCGTTGTTTCCTGCCTTGCAGCCGGAATGCCTGGATCGAAGATGAAAAGAATCCGATGAGCAGGGTGGGGGATTCAGACTTGTTCGAATTTCTTGCTGAACCCGATGCAATTCCTGCCCGCTACCGCATCATTCGCGAAGATGACAGCGGTTATCGTCACATAAATCACGATCCGTACAGTTTCTGGTCCATGCTGAACCCGGATGAAATGGAGGCGTTCAACCAGGGTGAACACCGTTGCGCACAAAATTTGCTTGGCGCCCGGCGGCATTCAGAAGATGGTGTAGACGGTGTCATTTTTGCCGTCTGGGCGCCCAATGCCGAACGGGTCAGTGTCGTTGGTGATTTCAATGGCTGGGATGGCCGCTGTCACCCGATGCGCAGGCACGTATCACAAGGCATCTGGGAACTGTTCATACCGGGCCTGCAACAGGAACGTTACAAGTATGAAATCCGCAATGCCCGAACCAGCGATATCTGCCTGAAGACAGATCCTTACGCAAGCGCCTGTGAATACCGGCCCGATACCGCCAGCCTGGTGCCTCAGGAGGTTGGCCACGACTGGCTTGACGGCGATTGGATGAGGCAGAGAACTGCGGGCGATTGGGGCAGCAAACCCATGTCGGTCTATGAAGTTCACCTGGGTTCGTGGCGGCGTTTACCAGATGGCAGTTTTATGGGTTACCGGCAATTGGCGCAGGAGTTATGCGCCTACGTCAGGAAGCTGGGTTTCACCCACATCGAACTAATGCCGGTGATGGAACACCCGCTGGATGAATCCTGGGGCTACCAGGTTACCGGGTATTTTGCACCGACCAGCCGCTTTGGCAATCCAGATGATTTCCGGGCTTTTGTTGATTATTTTCACCAGAATGGGATTGGCGTGCTGCTGGACTGGGTTCCTGCCCATTTCCCGCGAGATGAGCATGCGTTGGCCGCCTTCGATGGCGAGGCGCTTTACGAGTACCACCATCCGCTAAAAGCGGAGCACCGTGACTGGGGGACGCTGGTGTTCAACTACGAACGGCGGGAAGTACGCAGTTTCCTGATCTCCAATGCCATCTACTGGCTGAATGAATTTCACCTGGATGGTTTGCGTGTGGACGCGGTCGCATCCATGCTCTACCTGGATTTTTCGCGCCAGTCAGAGCAGTGGGTTCCAAACGTCTACGGTGGCAACGAGAACCTGGAAGCCATCGATTTTATTAAAAAACTGAACAATGCCGTACTGGAGGAATGCCCCGGTTGCGTGATGATCGCAGAGGAATCCACGGACTGGCCGGCGGTGACCGGTTCAACGGCCGAAGGCGGACTGGGATTCGGGCTCAAATGGAACATGGGCTGGATGCACGACACCCTGGACTATTTCAGCAAGGATCCGGTGCACCGCAAGTATCATCAGGGGCTGCTGACATTCGGCCCGATGTATGTTTTCAACGAGAACTTCCTGTCGCCGTTGTCACACGACGAGGTGGTTCATCTTAAGAAATCCCTGTTCGGCCGCATGCCCGGTGATGAATGGCAGCGCTTCGCGAACCTGCGGTTGCTGTTCACCTATCAGTGGACTTACCCGGGCAAGCAGTTGATTTTCATGGGCGGAGAATTTGCCCAGGAAACGGAGTGGGATTCGGGTCACTCGCTTCCCTGGAGCCGCAGCGGTGAAATATATCCGGCCGGGGTGTCCGGCCTGTTGTCGGATCTCAATCACCTGCAGGCTGTGCACCCGGCATTGAGCCAGTGGGACTGTGACCACCGCGGCTTTGAATGGCTGAACGGGGATGATGCGGAACAATCCGTGCTTTCGTTTATCAGGAACAGTGAAAGCGAGACCCTGCTCGTGGTGCTGAATTTTACGCCGGTGCCAAGGACGGGTTACCGGATTGGCGTGCCCGGACCCGGGACCTACCTGGAGATATTCAATTCCGATGACGGTTCCTACCAGGGTTCGGGCATGGGGAACAAGGATCCACTGCAGTCAGAGATGATCGCTCAATGGGACCGGGAACACAGCCTGTGCCTGACCTTGCCGCCGCTGGCGGGCATCCTTTTGAAACGTCAGTCCTGCAGAGCATATTTCGCAAAGACGGACCAGCAAGTAATTAGCATGTAGTCCACATAATGTAGTCCGCGCTATGTGGACCATGCTACACTTGTCGCAATGCAAACTCTACGGAGCCGGATTATGCACGCTACAAATGTAAGAAATCTAAAGAAAAACCCTTCTCTTGTGCTGCGCCAGGCTGAAGAATCACCGGTATTGGTCCTTAAAGGGAATGAGCCTAATGCCGTTATAGTACACCTTGATAAAACACTGGTTGATGCTGAGCAGTCGGTAAGGCCGTCACTGGCGGCGAGTCTGTTTAAAGATGGAACGCTCTCGCTGGGCGCCGCAAGCCGTTTAAGTAACATGACTTTGCAGGGATTTCTTTTATTCCTGGCAGAGTTGGGGATTGATGTAGTAAGACCAGATGAAACAATGGGTCACGAGGTCAAAGATCTGGATCGATGGCTCGCATCGTAATCGCCGATGCAGGGCCACTCATTGCCTTTGCGAGTATTGATGCGCTTTGGGTTTTGCAAAATCTTTTTTCTGAGATCAGTGTTGCTGGGTCAGTCAAGTGCGAGTGCCTGAGTAAACCAGGTAAAGATGCTCAGCGCATTGAAACTGCAATTGATGAAGGTTTGTTGCTTATCTTTCCATCGGGTGATAATGCTGCGCCTTTATCTCCCAGCCTGGGAGCGGGTGAGAGCGATTCGATACGCCATGCTCTCGAATCCCCGGAAGACTCATTGTTGATTGTCGATGATCGATTGGCTCGTCGATTTGCGCTGAAGCAGGGCATAAATATCATTGGCACAGCCCGCTTGCTTGATTTGGCAGAGCAGCGTGGACTGATCGAAAGTGCCGAACAATGTATTTCTGAAATGGCAGCGATTGGTTACCGGATATCCCTGGATTTGTTGAAACAAATCAGATCCGAATAGAACGCAGCGCGACAGAGCCCGTGTCGCGGAGTCACGGAAACCAGTTTGGCTAGTCCGCTTGAAATTAATTTTCATCTCACACCGTGATCTCACCGCGTAAATAGAGTATCGCATCGCCGGCAATCTGGACGCGATCACCCAGGTTCTGGCAGAACAGTTCTCCCCCTCTCCTGGAAACCTGCCGCGCGTGCAAATCGGATTTATTCAACAGCCGTGACCAGTACGGAATCAGTACGCAATGCGCTGAGCCGGTCACCGGGTCCTCCGGAATACCGTAATTGGGGGCAAAGAAGCGCGACACAAAATCGCAGTGATCGCTCTCGGAAGTTACGATAAACCCCCGGCACTCCAGTTCAGACAGCCGGGACATTTGCGGCTGAAGGTTCCTGACCTGCTCTTCATCCGCCAGGCGGATCATCAGGTCCTCCCCTGCAAGGTATGTTTCATTCAGCTCACAGCCCAGAGCATCTTCGAGGCCTTGTGGTACAGGCGTGGGATGGGAGGCTATTGCCGGAAAATTCATCTCCAGCAGGCCGTTGCGCCTGGTCACGTGAAGTGGCCCGCTTTCCCGGGTATGGAAGGTGATTTTTTCTGCCGGCCAATCCAGGTAGTCGAATACAACCAGCGCGCTCGCGAGGGTTGCGTGACCGCAAAGAGCAACTTCCGCTACCGGCGTGAACCAGCGGAGTTCGAATTCTTCACCTTTGGGTACAAGAAAGGCTGTTTCCGACAGATTGTTCTCCTCGGCTATGGCCTGAAGAACCGGATCTTCCAGCCAGGCGTCGAGAATACAAACGGCTGCCGGGTTCCCGGAAAAACGCTCAGATGTGAAGGCGTCAACCTGGAATAAGGGAATATTCATACACCGCCTCCTCTTAAGCTACCACGTCAAATAGTCTGCCCACTGCCGCTGTAAGGCCCATGGCAAGAGCCCCCCAGAACGTAACCCTGATGGCGCCGATGGTAATAGACGCTCCCCCGGCGCGCGCCGCCATTGCGCCCAAAACTGCCAGAAATAAAAGCGACAACCCGGCGACCAGCGGTATCAGATGTGCCTCGGGAGCGGCCAATACAGCCAGCAATGGCATCACTGCGCCAACAGTGAATGTTCCCGCTGAAGAAAAAGCCGCCTGAATGGGCCGCGCCCTGGACATGTCAAATATGCCAAGCTCATCCCTGGCGTGCGCCCCGAGTGCGTCATGGTCCATCAACTGTTCCGCCACTTGCAACGCCAGGTCTGAATCGAGCCCTCGTCCCTCGTAGATAGTTGCGAGTTCATTGAGCTCAAACTCACTGTTGTGGTCTAAATGGCGTTGCTCGAGCTCCAGTTCTGCTTTTTCTGTATCTGCCTGGGAACTCACAGAAACATATTCACCTGCCGCCATGGACATTGCTCCCGCGACCAGGCCGGCGATTCCCGCGAAGAGAATATCGCTGTGCGCGGCCTGGGCGGCTGCAAAACCAATAATGAGGCTCGCCGTTGAGACAATGCCGTCATTTGCTCCCAGGACGGCAGCACGCATCCAGCCTATACGATGTGATCGATGTGCTTCATTGTGGTTCATAAGCGGTATTAACCCTGGCTGTGAAGGGATGGTTTCGAATGCCAGATATCCCGGTCGTATTCCCGGATGGTCCGGTCTGAGGAAAACCAGCCGATATTCGCGGTGTTCAGAATGGCTGAACGGAACCAGCGGTGATAGTCACGGTAGGCGGCGCCTACATCGCGCTGGCGTTCCATGTAGGACCCGAAATCAGCGGCAATCATGAAATAATCGTGGTGATACAGGTTGCCCAACAGGGGGCTGAAACGCTCCGTGTCTCCTCCTGAGAAAGTGCCTTTACCGATTTCACTGAGCACCCTCGAAAGGAGTTCGTTCTCCTCGATAATCTGTCCTGGATGATATCCGTGTTGATGCCGGTCACGGACTTCATCAGCGGTGAGGCCGAATATGAAGATATTTTCTTCTCCCACGCGCTCCAGGATTTCAATATTCGCACCGTCCATTGTGCCGATGGTCAAGGCGCCGTTCAGGGCCAGTTTCATGTTGCCGGTGCCCGATGCCTCCATCCCTGCAGTTGAAATCTGTTCCGACAGATCCGCCCCGGGAATGATGACTTCGGCACGGGTAACATTGTAATTGGGCATGTAAACGACTTTTAGCCGGTCGCCGATGACGGGGTCGTTGTTGACCGTTTGGGCAATATCGTTGATCAGTTTGATGATCAGTTTGGCCGTGGTGTAGCTCGGCGCCGCCTTCCCGCTGAAAATCTTGACCAGCGGCAACCAGTCGGCGTCCGGGTTGGCGTGAATGTTGAGGTAACGCGCGACCACCTGCAGGGCGTTCAGCAATTGGCGCTTGTATTCATGAATTCGCTTGATTTGTACATCGAAAAGGGCATCGGGAGAGACCACCATTCCGGTAAACGCCTTGATCTCCGCGGCCAGTGTTTCCTTGTTTTTTCTCTTGGCCGAAGCAAAGTCATCGAGAAATGCGTCGTCCCCGGCAAAGGGCGCCAGGTTTTGAATCTGCTCCAGGTCGGTGATCCAGTCATCACCTATGGCCGCAGTCACCAGGGCGGACAGTTCCGGGTTGCAGTTGTGGAGCCAGCGGCGTGGCGTGATGCCGTTGGTCTTGCTGATGATGCGCCCGGGATAAACCCGGTGCAGGTCTTTGAATACGGTCTGCTTCATGAGTTCCGTGTGCAGTGCGGATACTCCATTGACCTTGTGGCTGCCAATGAAAGCCAGGTTGCCCATGCGGACCACACCTTCGTGGTCATTGGACAGGTCGAGTGCCCGGACATCCTCCGGCGCCACGTCGACCTGGGCTGACTGCAGTTCCTCGATAAAAAAACTGTCAATCTGCTCGATGATCTGGAAGTGGCGCGGCAACACGGCCTTGAACATGTCCAGAGGCCATTGTTCCAGGGCTTCGGGCAGCAGGGTGTGATTGGTGTAGGAAATGCAGGCTCGGGCAATCTGGAAGGCGGATTTGGCGGATATATCGTGTACATCCATCATCAGCCGCATCAGCTCCGGAACCGCGATTGCCGGGTGTGTATCGTTCAGTTGGATGGCGGCGTGATCGGGGAGATTATGCAGATTGTCATGCACGTCCAGGTAACGGCGCACCAGGTCCTGCAGTGATGCCGATGTGAACAAAAATTCCTGCCTCAGCCGAAGTTCCCGTCCCTGTGGTGTTGAGTCATCGGGATAGAGCACACGTGTCAGTGTTTCCGCCCGTACTTCCTGCTGAGCAGCCTGCAGATAATCACCCTGGTTGAAACGGGCCAGATCAAATAGCTGCCCCGGCCGGGCTGACCACAGCCGCAGCGTATTGATGTGCTTTGCCCCCCCAGCCGGCAATGGCCATGTCCTTGCTGGCTGCGATCAACTCCTCGCTGGGCTGCCACCTGGCCTCAGCACAGGCGTTGGCATCGGCGACGCCGCCAAAAGGAATAAGGTAGCGGCTTTCCGGGCGTTCGATTTCCCAGGGGTTGCCGCCCTGTACAAGCCAGTCTTCGGCTTCCTCGACCTGCCAGCCGTCCGACAGGCGCTGCCGGAAAAGGCCGTGCTCATAGCGCAGACCATAGCCGAAACCAGCAATACCCAGGGTCGCCATCGAATCCATAAAACAGGCTGCCAGCCGCCCCAGGCCACCGTTGCCCAGTGCAGCATCGGGTTCTTCATTCAGGATTTCATCCAGGTCTATGTCCAGGTCTGCCAGAGCCTGGCGGCATATTTCAGTGATGCCGAGATTGGACATCGAATCTTCCAACAGGCGGCCGATCAGGAATTCCATGGAAAGGTAGTAGACCCGCTTGACATCCGTTTCCTTGACCCGCCGCATGGTGCTCAACCAGGGATCCATCAGCCGGTCGCGTACTGCCAGGGTCACCGCTACGCACCAGTCCCGGGGCACTGCGTGCTCCGTATCTTTACCCACAGAGTAGACCAGCCGCTGCAGGATGTTGCGTTTGAAATTTTCTTTTTCCAGTATGGGTACCATGCGTGGACGTCATTGTGCTCAGGAGTAACCCGCGATTCAACTACAGATAGCCGGAACGTGCAAGGGCATTTCTTACGTGGATCCGTGCAAATTCCTGATGACTACGTTTGCGAATTGAAATAGGCTGTGGATTGACTCGCAAGATGTGGCTTGCCAGCCAAATCTGTATGATGCACATTGCTGTTTTCCAGAGACCGTCCGGATGCCGATCAGATCCTTTCATGGACCCCATTAATAACACATTGCGCCAGGTCTTCGGCCTGCATGAATTCCGCCCCCACCAGGAGGAAATCATCGAACAATTGACTGGCGGTGGCGACGCTTTCGTGCTCATGCCCACCGGTGGTGGAAAATCACTGTGTTACCAGCTCCCGGCGCTTCATCGCCCGGGTATGGCCATAGTCGTTTCTCCCTTGATTTCCCTGATGAAAGACCAGGTGGATGCCTTGCTCGGCAACGGCGTGAAGGCGGCTATGTACAACTCGACGCTTAAGCAACACGAGGCGCGTGAAGTACTCAGGCAATTGCATGGCGGGGAACTGGACCTGCTCTACGTTGCCCCGGAACGGATGATGAATCCGGGATTCATCCAGAGCCTGGAGAATGTGGAAATTGCCCTGATAGCGGTGGATGAAGCGCATTGTGTTTCACAATGGGGCCATGATTTCCGGCCCGAGTATGCCGCCCTGGGTGATCTCAGGCAGTATTTCCCCACGGTCCCGTTGATCGCGCTGACCGCCACGGCCGATCCACATACCCGTGAAGATATCGTCAATGTGCTTGGCTTGCCCAATGCACCGCGCTACATCACCAGCTTCGACCGGCCTAACATCCGTTACTCGGTGCTGGAAAAACACCGTCCCCAGAGCCAGTTACGGCGCTTTCTTGCCCGGCGGGAAAACGAGTCCGGCATTGTTTACGCGCTTTCCCGCAAGCGGGTGGAAGAGATTGCGGCCTATCTGCAGGAGCAGGGTTATTCTGCCGCGGCCTATCACGCGGGGCTGGGCAGCGATACCCGCAAGCAGGTGCAGGAGCGCTTTTTGAAGGATGATCTGCTGATCGTTGTAGCGACTGTTGCATTCGGGATGGGGATCGACAAATCCAACGTCCGTTTTGTCGTTCACTACGACCTTCCCAGGCACCTGGAAGCCTATTACCAGGAAACCGGCCGTGCCGGTCGCGATGGTCTGCCAGCGGAGGCTCTTTTGTTGTTTGGCCTGCAGGACGTAGCCATGGCGAGATCACAAATTGAAAGCAAGACCAACGAGACTCAGCGGCGCATCGATGCTCACAAACTGAATTCAATGGTGGGTTTCGCGGAAAGCCTGACTTGCCGCAGACGTGTCCTGTTGGGTTACCTGGGTGAAACGCTGGAGGAGGACTGCGGGAACTGCGACGTTTGCCTTGAACCACCCGATAAGTTCGATGCTACCACCTCCGCCCGGAAAGTTATTTCCAGCGTGTATCGTGTCGGACAGCGTTTCGGCATCAAGCACGTAGTGGACGTCCTGAGAGGCGCGGATACGGAGCGGATCCGCACATTTAACCATGACCGGCTGACGACCTACGGCATCGGGCAAGAGCACACCCACGCCGAGTGGACATCCATCGCGCGGCAGTTGATCCACCGCGGCTATCTGGTGCAGGACATTGCCAATTATTCCGTTCTGAAACTCACACCGCAGGCTCTGCCCCTACTTCGTGGCGAAGCGCAACTGGAACTGGCCGTGCCCCGGACCAGGGAAAAGACGGTGAAAAAGAAAGCGCCGAAATCGACCATCAACCTGAATACTGATGAATTGAGGTTATTCGAAACCCTCAGGGAAATCAGGAAGCACCTGGCAGAGGAGTCGAATGTACCGCCTTATGTCATTTTTGGAGATGCTTCCCTGGTTGAAATGTGTCGCGACAGACCGGCAACCGACGAGGAATTTCTCGAGATCACCGGTGTAGGCCAGGTAAAGCTGGAACGGCACGGTGAAACTTTCCTGGAGGCAATCGCCCGGGATGAAGCAAATTAAACCTTCTAACTCCGCCGGTGCGAGGCTTAAGGATTAATCCACGCCTGATTCGATTTTTTCCAGTCTTTCCCTGAGCTTTTCTAGTTCCAGTTCCAGTACTTCGACCCGGGCGGCCAATCCACTTTGAGCAGAACCCGTAGCGACCGGAACATAAGCTGGAACATCCGGTTCACCGCTGAGCAGGTGAGCGTAACGCTCCTCTTTTTGCCCGGGCTGACGAGGCAGTACAGTCACCAGGGGTGGTTCATGTTCGGACAGGCGCTCGAGCATGTAATGTACGTCATCCAGGTCGTTGAAGGCGTACAGGCGGTGGGAGTTGATTTTCAGTTCACCGGGTGTTTGCGGACCGCGCAGCATCATTGGGACAGAGCAGGGCGAGGCCTTTGCTGTGCAGACTCAGTGCTTTATCGGCCAGGTGCTCGTACTTGGCTGCCCGGCTACCCCAGGCCTCACGCACGAAGCCGAGTGATTCGAGTTCACGCAGCGTATGCCCTATATCTCCCACGGTGTAATTGGTGACCGGCTGGCGGGCAGTCTTTCTGGTTGCAGGCATTACGCAGTGCGTTCAGCGTTAGCGGGTACTGATCGGGTACGGTTTCCTTTTTTTCCATCAGGCAGCCGAGTATACGTACCTGGATGTCGGTCATTTCTTGCGGGGTTTCATCCTCAGCGGCGTCCGGGAGACCCTGATCTGCTTGATTTTCCATTTTCCTGTTGTTCCTTGTTTACGGGTTAGTTGCCTGCAACGCGGCGAATTGATTCTGAATTGATGTCAGAGATTTTTGTGCAGCCCAGCAGCGCCATGTCGCGCAGCAATTCACTGCGGTACAGTTCCAGCGCCCGCTCCACGCCTTTCTGGCCGCCGGCGCCCAGGCCGTACAGGTAGCCCCTGCCGATGGAACAGGCATCAGCGCCCAGCGCCAGGGCCTTGATGATGTGTGTGCCGCGCTTGATGCCGCCGTCAACAATCAGTTCCAGAGAATCGCCCACGGCCTCCCTGATCGGGCACGATACAATCCACCGGCGCCGGGGCCGATTCAAGCTGCCGCCCACCGTGGTTGGAGATCATGATTGCGCTGGCGCCGGCCTCGACGGCGCGTTTTGCGTCTGCCGCTGTTTGCAGGCCCTTGATCACAAAGGGCCCGTTCCATTGCTCCGCGAGCCAGGCGGCGTCCTCCCAGGTGATCGTGCGGTCCAGTTGGTCATTGAGATAAGCGATCAGGCTTACGGTTCCTCTTTTCCCAAGTTTATCAACACGATGGACGACATTCTTAAGTTCAAAATCAGGATTCAAAGCCAGGTGCATCGTCCAATAGGGGTGGGTGGCAAAACTCCACAAGCTCTTCAGACTGAAGCGGGGCGGCATGGTGAATCCGCTGACCAGGTCCCGCTCCCGGTTGCCTGCCAGTGGCACATCCACGGTCAGGCACATCACGTCATAATCACTGTCCTTGCATCTCAGCATAAATTCGCGCGTGAGTTCCCGGTCCTTCAGGATGTAAATCTGGAACATTTTGGGACCCGAACTGACCTCTGCTATTTCCTCGATGCTGGCGGTGCCCAGGGTAGAAAGGCTGTAGAGCGTGCCATACTTCTCCGCCGCTTTGGCGACTGCGATCTCCCGGTCATGATGAAACAGGCGCGACATGCCGGTGGGGGCGAGGAAAACCGGCAGGTCAAGGGTGGTGCCCAACACGCGGGTTTTCAGATCGATCCGGTCAACATTACGCAGATAGTGCGGCAGCAATTCGTAGTCATCAAAAGCCAACGTGTTTCGCTTTGAGAGTCCACTCGTCGTCTGAGCCACCGTCCATGTAGTTGAAAATGGGTGAGGGCAGTCGCTTTTTGGCAGCCTTTCTGAGGTCAGACTGGTTATGGCACCTTTCGAGGTTCATGCGGCTATCATCGCGATGATTTTTACCTGAATCAACTATAATCGCTCACTGTATTGTTTTTGGAAGAAACTTGCCATGCTGCGCAACAAGTTACCCGGTACCGGCACTACCATATTCACCGTAATGTCAAAAATGGCCCAGGACCAGGGCGCCCTCAACCTGTCCCAGGGATTTCCGGATTTCGACGGGCCACTGGCGTTGCGCGACCGGGTTGTTTACCACCTGAACCACGGACACAATCAGTACGCGCCCCTGGCCGGGGTGCCTGAACTGCGCGAACAGATTGCGGCCAAGGTATTGGATCTTTATGGTTGCGTGGTAGACCCGGACAGCCAGGTGACGGTGACGCCGGGCGCCACCGAGGCGATTTTCTGCGCGGTCACGGCCGTGGTCCATGCCGGCGATGAAGTGATTGTTTTCGACCCGGCCTACGATACCTATGACCCCTGTGTCACGCTCAATGGCGGTGTGACGCATCATATACCGCTGCATTACCCGGATTTTCACATTGACTGGAACCAGGTGCGCGATGCGATCAATGACCGCACCCGCCTGATCATCCTGAATACGCCACATAATCCGACCGGAACCGTGTGGAATGAGCAGGATATTCAATCCCTGCGTGAAGTCATCGCGGGCCGCGATATCCTGTTGCTGTCGGACGAGGTTTACGAGCACATCAGCTTCGATGGCAAAGAGCACCTCAGCCTGTTGCGCTATCCGGACCTGGCGGAAAAGACTTTTGTGGTTTCTTCCTTCGGCAAAACCTACCATGCGACGGGCTGGCGAGTGGGGTACTGCATTGCCCCTCAGCCGTTGATGGCCGAGTTCCTGCGCATTCACCAGTTCATCAATTTCAGCACCAATACGCCGTTACAGTACGCCATCGCAGATTTTCTGCGCGACTGCCCGCAGCACCACCGTGAGCTGGGCGGTTTTTACCAGCGCAAGCGCGACCTGTTCTGCGAACTCATGGCGCCGTCACAATTCAGCTTAAGACCATCGGAGGGAACTTACTTCCAGCTGGCCGATTACAGTGCGATCAGTAATGAGTCCGACACGGAATTCGCTACCCGCCTGACTCGCAAACACAAAGTAGCCGTTATCCCGATCTCGGTGTTTTACAAAAATCCGCCGGACCAGCAGGTTGTCCGTTTTTGTTTTGCCAAGCATGACGATACGCTGCGCGAGGCCGCTGGGAGGCTGGTGAAGGTGAAGCGGCCTCTTACACCACCTTTCGCCGCGGGTCCGCGCTATTGATTCTCAATGTCTGTGAGAAGTTGCTGAAACTCAACATTATTACGCAGCAGTTCCCGCCCCGCCTTTATTAACTTGTCCACCTGCTCGTCATCAAGCGCAAAACTGGTTGGGATTGCATTAAAAAACGCCAGTATTTCCGGGTGTTGGATATCCTGAATACTGACTTTAATAAAGGCGGGGCGGGAACTGCTGCGGCGACAGGGTATGCAGACAGTTCTGAGCACAGCAGGTCAAAATACTCCTGGATAAAGGAAAAGCGGATTCCGTAGCCCAAATCAGATGAGTTGATAACGATCATCGGGCGATCCGGCCGGATCATGTCAGCAAACGTGGCGTCCTGGAACAGGAATTTCTGATAGTACTTGATAGCGGATTCAGTGCGCCCCTTCTTGCTAAACAACAGGAAAGGATTGACGGATCTCCATAACAGGTGCTTTTCAAGGTTAAATCTCAGAAAATCCTTTTCGTAATCTTCGAATATGCCATCGCCATGCAAGCCGTAATAGGCTGAGGTAAAACTGCCACCGGAAACCGAAGAAATATAGTCCACTTCATCCAGCAATCTGACCGGGCTTCCGCCCATCACAATTTTGGTATCACGCGGATCCGGTATATCTTCGTTCATAATGGTGCCATAGTTCGCACAGCCAGCCAGCAGAACCGCCGCCGACAAAGCGCCAATCAGGTTTGCTCGAAACGCAGATGAAACCAGGTGCTGGTAAATTTTTTTATGGTTCGTAATATTCATCGCATTGTTTCCCGGTTGATTGCTCAATATTTCTCCTATTGAATCCAAGAAGATTAAAAACAGTCTGGTGAGTATTTTCAATTTACCGGCTATTCTTCTCCAATATCCTCCCGAAATCGATCGATCTGATGCATGCGTTCATGTAAAACCGTTACGATGCCAATGTCACCATTGATCAGCGTCTTCCAGTACACGAAATGCTTCTCATACCGGAAGAAGAAGCCTTCGACCTCAAATTCCGCAGGGATCGGATGTGAAAGTACTTCGTGTGTTGCTATCCTGGAAAAAGCATTAAACAGCCCGGTGACGTAAACCTCGGCTTGATCATTTCCCCAACGGCCACGTGTGTAGCGGTAGATTTCATCAATGCGATATGAAGCCGCGTCCTGTACCCGGAATGAGGTCATTCGTCCGTTTGCGCCCTGTTTCTCTTGATAACATCTGAGGCTGAAAGCGTATGATAGGCACCATCCGGCGCAGCGAAGGCGCGTTTCAATTCAGCCTTGAGGCGATCAAATGCCTCGAGTTCCGTCCGCTCCTTGTCGCGACGGATGAGGTCACGAATGTATTCGCTAACATTTTCGTAGGATCCAGTTTCGCTGACATTGGCTGAGACAAAGTCGCTGAGAGTGCTGCCGAGGCGAATCGTCATTGTTGTCGTGCGTGGCATGGCCAATTTTCCTTGGTGGGTAGTGTATTCAATATAACCAATATTGCACACACTTACAAGATATCAAGGTGCAAAAATATATTGTTTTTGTTTCAAATTTCGGTGCAAATCTACAAGCATCGTGAATAGTGGTCAATACACCTAAATATCTTTAACTCGGACCATCAACTTGCCCGTGTTTTCACCGGTGTACAGTTTCTTAACAGTTTGAAGAGCTGTTTCTAGTCCATCTGATACATCAAGACGTGCTTGCAATTTACCCTCAGCCATCCATCCAGCCAGGGCTGCCGTTGCTTCGGGGTATCTGTCCATATAGTCCAGAATAATAAAGCCCTGAATTTTCAAACGGTGCATTAATATCAGGTCGTAATTGTAGGGGCCAGGTACGGGTTCAGAAGTATTGTATTGGGATATTAGCCCACAGGTGGGGATCCGGCCAAAGAGGTTCATATGCTTTATGCAGGTATCTAAAATTTTACCGCCGACATTATCAAAGTAAACATCAATACCGTTGGGGCAAGTGCGGGTTAGTGCTTCCTCTATATCTTCAGTTTTGTAGTTAATGGCTTCATCAAAGCCCAGGTCATTTTTAATCCAATGGCATTTTTCATCGCTACCAGCCAGCCCAACCACGTGGCAACCTTTAATTTTGGCGATTTGGCCAACCAGAGAACCCACAGCACCAGCAGCGGCGGAGACTACTACAGTTTCACCAGCTTTTGGTTCGCCAAGTTCGAGTAAGCAGAAGTAGGCTGTTGGTCCTACTAAAGCAAAGGTGCCAAATGCATCGATAACCGGTACATCACTGGTATCCCCTAGTAATCCAACGGTTTCGGGCGTGCCAATTTGGTAGTCTGCCCAACTGCCGATGCCACTGATAATATCGCCCTCTTTGAAGGCCGGACTATTACTTTTAATGACGGTGCCACAGACGATACCTCTCATAGGCGCACCAATATCTACAGGAGGCAAGTACTGTTCTATATCGCTCATCCAGATACGGTTTGTAGGATCAAGAGACAGGTAATTTAGCTGGAATAGACATTCCCCTTCACCAGGTTCAGGAATCGCTTCATTTTCAAGGCTGAGGATATCGTCCGTGATATCACCTACAGGGCGATTGCGCAGACGCCAGACTCGGTTATTTTCGGACATAATACTTTCCTCATTGATTTAGATTTAATTAGAGTAACAATCTGTTTGAATCCATAAAAGTAAACAGAGGACATTACTGTTTAGCCTGTTATATTTTGGATTATTTATCGGACAATAACCCGACGTCGTACTTTAAGTAACCGTCTTCACCGAACTGGATTTCGACCATCTTATTGACCGTTTGAACTTCATTGAGCCAGTCATATTTGTCAGAAGAAGTTTGAAATGTTGGTGCGGCAACAAAACAGGGAATATCTTTATCGGTTAGCAGTTCGCCATTATTGAGACGCTCGGCACTTTCTTCAGAATTTTTGATAATGCCATTGTAGGAAATATAAATATGGGCGCCACCGTCCCGAAACGACTTTACTCTGAGTAATAGGTAGTTCAAACACTATTTTGCCAGAAGCCCCAGCCGTCAGGCTGATTTGTTTTGATTGAAGAATCGCAACGCCTTGTCGAGGCGGAGTTCTGCTTCTGGCGACATTCCAATCCCCAGGCCCCAGAATGATCCCTGGATCATCAGCACATCTGCGCGGGGGGATTTCCCGTAGAGGTTCTCGCAGAAATACATGACCGCACGGGGGGGCAGTACATGGGATGTAAATTCAAAATCCTTTGAGGGCTTGCAGGGTTTCCATTGAAAGCCGCCGGGTAATTCCCCTTTGTAGGAATCAACGAAAATGACGCGTTCCGCGCGACTGATCAGGGCGGCATCTTCGACCTGTAACTGATAGCGGTATTCGATCCGGCCGCGGAATTCTGATTCCTGCTGAATCCGGTCGAGAAACGCCCAGCCCAGCCCATCGTCGCTGCGGCCACTGTTGCCGATGCCGAACAGGATGGTTTCCGGCCCGGCGCCCGCCCCGTTGTTGCCTGGCAGTATGCCGCTCAAGTGGAGTCTTTAACGTGTTCGGCCAGTACCTTGCCTTCGGCATCCAGCACGGTCAGTATCAAGGGCATCTGGCCCATGGAATGGGTCGCGCAACTCAGGCATGGATCATACGCGCGGATGGCTACTTCCACCTGGTTCAGCATGCCGTTGGTGATTTCCTTCTGCTGATCCAGCACGTTCTGTGCTACCCATTGCACGGCCCGGTTCATGGGCTCGTTATTGTGCGTGGTGGAAACGATCAGGTTGCACTTGGTAATGGCGCCTTTTTCATCTACCTTGTAATGATGGATCAGCGTGCCCCTGGGCGCTTCGATGATGCCGATACCTTCCGGCCGCCGGTTTACCCTGGGCCGTTCGACCACGTCCAGAATGGCTTCGTCATTAAGCAGTTCCCTGATCAGTTCCGCACAATGCAGGATTTCGATCAGGCGCGCCCAGTGTGAGTGCATCGTGTGGTTGTTTGGACGGCCGTTGGTATAGGCCTTGAACTCGCGCAATTCCTCGTTGGCCAGTGGCGTTGAAATGTGATCACAAACATTGAGACGGGCCAGTGGTCCCACGCGGTTCCAACCGGATTGCCGGCCCAGGTGCCGCAGGAACGGGAATTTCATATAGGACCATTTCTCGACCCCCTCGCCAAAGTACTTGAGGTAATTGTCACCGTGAACATCGTTCAGGGTGATTTGTCCCTGGGCATCGATGGCCCGCATACGCCCGTCGTAAAATTCCAGGGCTCCATTTCTGTCGACCAGGCCCAGGTGACCGGAGGGGTAACTGGCGAAGGAATCCAGCCAGTTGAAATTCTTGTCGTGGTAGTCCTTGATAAACTCAACGACTTCCTGCGACCATTTGATCATGGTGTCAACCGAAGGTGTGGCATTGTCTTCGAGGAAATAATCCCGCTCCTCGGGAAAAAATGTCTTGTGCACACCGCCCGGAACCGCAGTGATGCCGTGGATCTTTTTGCCGGCCAGGGCTTTGATGAGTTCCTGGCCGAACTGTCGCATCTGGATGCCCATGCGGGCCAGGTCTTCGTATTCCATGGCCACAGCGGTTATAGACCGCTTCTCCACCGGTGCATCCACGCCGAACAGCAGGTCAGGGGAAGCCAGGTAGAAGAAATGCAGCGCGTGGGATTGAAACACCTGCGCGTAATGCAGCAAGCGGCGTATTTTGGTTGCTGTCGGGTGCAAATCTTCCGGGTCCAGGCCGTAGATCTGGTCGATGGCCTTGGCCGCCGCCAGGTGATGGCTGACCGGGCAGATGCCGCACAAGCGCTGCACCAGCAAGGGCGCCTCCCAGTACGGGTGCCCCTGGATGAAACGTTCAAATCCACGGAATTCGACAATGTGGAAGCGCGCCCGCTCCACCCTGCCCTGGTCGTCCATCTGGATTGTGACGCGCCCGTGTCCTTCCACCCGGGTTACGGGATCAATCGTGATCTTTCTGCTTGTTGTATTCATGGTTCAGTCATATTTGAATTCGGAATAAAGGACAGAGAGTGGTTCGCCGGAAATCAAGCTCAGGATTGACTTCCAAATGTGATTGGCGTCCGGCGGGCAGCCGGGAATGAAATAGTCGATGTCAACGATCTCACTGCAGGCGTAAACCTTGTCGAGAATTTTCGGCAGGTCTTCATGGTAGGGGACTTCACAGTCATCAGACACGGAAGAAATGCAGTTGAGATAAGCCTCTTCCAGGCATTCACTCAGGGGAATGGTATTGCGCATGGCCGGTAGCCCGCCCCAGATAGCGCACTCGCCGAAGCCGACCAGAATATCGCATTTGCGCCGGAATTCCCTCAGCACCTCCACGTTATCGGAGTTACAGCAGCCGCCCTCGATCAGGCCAATATCGCATTGCCTGGTGAATTCCTTGATGTCGTTAAGCGGAGACTTGTTGAATTCCACAATCTTGACCAGGTCGATCAATTTCAGGTCGATATCCAACAGGGACATGTGACAGCCGAAGCAACCAGCCAGGGAGATGGTCGCGATGGTCTTCTTTTCCTTTGGCAGGACCAGAATCGGATCTTCCACCGGTTCCTTCTTCTGCATCGAGCGCATATCGAAACGCCGTGCACCAAACGGCCTGGCTCGTCCTTCGCCCCTCACCAAAATGGCCCCGGTGGGACACAGGTTCATGGCCTCGACCGCCTGCTGCTCACTGAGCCTGGCTTCCTCGCCGTAATCGATCCCCACGCGGGTCTCGTTACCCCTATAGCGGAACGAGAATACAGCTTTGCCGTCGTCTGTGAATACTTCTTTAACGCAGCGCATGCATTTGATGCAACGGTTGTGCTCCATAATCATGCGCTTGGGATTGAAATCAATCAGGCGGTCTTTGAAAACATGCGGGAAACGCGATTGCGTAAGGCCCATCTCGTAACCCATGTGCTGCAGATCGCAGTCACCGCTTTTTTGGCAGCCCGGACAGAAGTGGTTGCCCTCCGAGAACATCATCTCGACGATTGCCTTGCGGGCGTCCACCAGTTCATCGGTTGTGGCCTCCACGACCATTCCGTCTCGCACCGTTTCCGTGCAGGCCGGGCCCGCCACACCGTCTATTTTGCAGATACAGACCCGGCAGGTTCCCAAAGGCGGCTCGATGTCCTCGAAGTAACACAGGCTGGGAATAAAAATGCCGTTCTCGTTGGCCACCTGCACCAGGTTACGGCCGGGTTCCGTTTCGATCTGCTTGCCATCAATGGTGATGGTGATTCGATCGGCTGCCTTTTGGCCTGCTTTCCCGGCCTGACCGTTCGTTTTCTTTTTTGCTTTGTTCATGTATGTAACACTCAACCTGGGTCAACTGCTGAACCTGTCGTATTCCCGGACCGCATCTTTCAGGCTGAAGCCTTTACTGAAACGCTCCGGGTTCTGATTGACGATGCTTTCGAAGTACTCGGGAAATTTTTCCTGTGCGAACAACAGGGCATTCGGCGCTGCTTTGCCGAGGCCGCACCTGCAGGTCAGCTTCATGATTTTCCCCCATGACCTGACTTCTTCGACATCCGTCTGACGAGCCAGATGCGCTGCGAACATATCCAGTTTCTTCTCGATGATGAAATTACCTGCCCGGCAAGGTGTGCAAAGTCCGCAGGACTCGTGTTTGAAAAAATTAGTGAAATTTCTGAGGATTTGCAAAATATCCCGCGACCTGCTGAATATCATGAAAGAACCACCGCAAGGCAGATCATCCAGGGCAATGGCCCGGTCAACTTCATCCATCGAAATACATTCGCCCGACGGCCCGCTGACCTGGATGAAATGCGGGCCGGTCCGCCTCACATTTTTCCAGGATTTCCCGGACAGTAGTGCCCCACTCGATTTCGTAGATACCGGGGAGGCGGCAATCACCAGAGACGCTCAGCAACTTCGTTCCCGGCGAGGTTTTCGTACCGGTTTGCAGGTAATGATCAGCACCAAGCTGAATGATCCGCGCCGCGGCACAGAATGTTTCGACGTTATTGACCACGGTAGGTTTTTGCAGATAGCCCCTTTGGGTCGGGAAGAAGCGCTTGTTGCGGGGTTCGCCGCGCTTGCCTTCAAGCGAGTTCAACAGGGCCGTTTCTTCACCACAGACGTATGCACCCGCACCCAAAGCAACGTGGATATCAAAATTGAATCCCTCAATTCCGGAAATGTCCTTGCCGAGCAGTCTCATTTTCCGGAAGTGCTTGATGGTATGCTCCAGCTTGTCCTTCATCCAGGTATATTCGGCCCGCAGGTAAATGATGCCCTCTGTGGCGCCGACTGCGTAGCCCGCGACGATCATTCCCTCCAGCAACAAACCCGGCATTGAGTTCATCAATACCCGGTCTTTGAAGGTGCCCGGTTCTCCTTCATCCGCATTACACACGATATATTTCGGACTTGCTTCTTCGTTCCTGCAATACTCCCATTTCAGCCCGGTCGGGAAGTAGGCGCCGCCCATGCCGCGCAAGCCGGATTTCTTGATTTCTTCAATAACTGACTCCGGCGACTGTTCCTGCAACGGCGCCACGGCTGTGCCGTGGTCATAGTCGCGCAGCAGTATCGCTTTATCCCCGTCGGGAACTGAGCGAATATGGTCGGGAACGGGGTCACAAATGGAGGCCGGCGAGGCGCCCTGTTTCAAGCGGGCCACGATGTCCTTTACCTTGAGACTGTTGAGCCTGGTGAACGGGTAAAAATTGATTAGCGCGGCCGGCTCCAGATCACTGAGCCCGATACAGGCCGTTTCGAACAAGCCAAACTGGCCGCTGGGATCGACGCCATTGATCGTCGCGCCCGTGGCCATCTCGAATGCTTCTTTGACTCTTTCGAACCCCTTGCACTCCGAGACTATGCTCCTGTTCAGGTAAATGGTGAACTTGCCGGGGGGCTGGCGGGTGAAAAAGTGGTAAAAAGAGACCACACCCTCGACTTCGATGGCTGAGATATCCAGCGCTTGGCTGCAGGCCGCAATGTCTTCGGGCCTGATGTAGCCATATTTATTCTGCACCTTCCACATGCAATTAAGGAGTTCGGTGCGGTTGCCGGTGAAATCAGTGTTTGGACTGCCCGATTTACTTACTTTTTCCTTGTTCAATGCCACTTCCTTTCGTTAACCGTCAGGATTCCGAAAGCATTTTGTCTCGCGGAAAAACCCGCTGGTTGAAGTCGGCTAAAGAGTGCTACCAGGCAGCCCTTCTTACCATGATTCAGGTCAAAATAGTTCCACAGTGTGATCCGGATTCACTTGTATCTTGATCATCATCAAGGAAATCAGCCCAAGGCTGCATTTCGATATTTGGGGTCAGTGGATATTTGGGGTCAGGGATATTTGGGGTCAGTGTAAAAACTATTAATTAGCAAATTAATTCTTGGATGAGTATGGATACCGTCTTCCTTGAATTCAACCCGTCCCGCAACCAATTGCAGACTTCGAGAGATTGTACCGTGCGTGGTGACACGGATAAGTGAGCGACCTCTTACACCACCTTTCGCTGCTCGTTTGTGTCAAGCCGGCAGTAGAGTTCCTCATCAGCAAGAATATCTTCCAGACCATCGGCCAGGATGCCGGCCCATTTTCGTGCGCCGTCCGTATCGCTGACAAGGTCCTGGCGCACTTCGATGCCCATGTGGGGCAGGCCGGCGGGCTCGGCGTGATGGTCTATGGTGAAGTCGTTGGGGTGGCGTCCGGAATAAGGCTCATTGTCGCCGATGCAGACTTCTTCCACCTGGTTGAAATAATCGATCAGAGGTTGCGGAATCCGCGGATCCTTGTCCCACAGGATGCCGATATGCCATGGCCGCACGACGCGGTCGAACACGGGTGTACAGGTGTGGACGGATATCATGGCGGGCACGATGCCTTGCTTCCTGAAGGCGTTGAGCTTATCCGTGATGGCATCGTGATAGGGTTTGAAAAAGGACTGCACACGCAGGGCCTTCTGGGTTTCATCCAGGCCGATATTGCCGGGAATGGCAATGCCGTCACTCAGTTCGGTAAAGGCCGTGGGGGCGTCGAGCTTGCGGTTGGGGTCGACAATCAAGCGGGAAAAGCCTGCCAGTACAGCCTGGGCGTCGAGCCGGTCGGCCAGAAAACGCGTCAGCATGTCTGAACCGATATCCCATGCCACGTGCTTTTCCAGCACCCAGTCGGCCAGGCCCAGTTGGTTCAACCCGGCCGGAAAAAACGGGCTGGCGTGGTCGGCCACCAGCAGTACCGGCGCCTTGCTGTGGTCGTTGTATGTCATGAAAGGCGGTGGGTCGCCGGGACCTATCAAGGGGTATTCACCATTGATTCCCGGGTAGTTCTGGAAATGTGTATAACCCGGTATTTTTGTCTTGCTCAAAGCCTGTCCTTTTATTTCATTTCTCTTCAAGCGCTTTTTCCAGCGCGTCGCAGACCGTTTTCAGCACCTTGATCCGGCCGTATCGCTTATTCTCGTTTTCGACCAGGACCCAGGGGGATTTCTGCACCGAAGTCTGCTGTATCATTTTGTGCACGGCAAAAGCATATTCATCCCATCTTTCCCGGTTTCTCCAGTCCTCATCGCAAAGTTTCCAGCGTTTGTAGGGGGTATCCTCGCGGGACTTGAACCGCTTTAATTGCTCATCTTTGCTGATGTGCATCCAGAATTTGAGCAAAACGGTGCCATGCTCGATCAACTGGTCTTCAAAATCATTGATCTCGGCAAAGGCCCGGCGCCATTCATCATCGCCCGCAAATTGTTCAATGCGTTCGACCAGCACGCGGCCGTACCAGCTGCGATCGAAAATTGTCATCCGTCCGGCCCGGGGTATGCAATTCCAGAATCGCCACAGGTAGTGATACGAGTTTTCCACGTCCGTCGGTGCGGCAAAGGGGTAAACCTTGTAATTGCGGGCATCCAGCGCTTGCGTGACGTGGCGGATCGCGCCGCCTTTACCGCCGGCATCCGGGCCTTCAAACACCAGGATGGTGGTCAGTTTTTTCTGCATGGCCTGTTGGTTGAGCCCGGCCAGCCTGGCCTGGTAAACAGCCAGTTCCTCGCGGTATTCTTTCTTGCTCAGGGACAGGGAAAGATCCAGTTTATCCATGACGGTTTTGATCTTGCTGCCATTACCGTTGGCGGCTGACTGCATGGCTTTTTCATGAACTTCCCGGCGCATTTCCACCAGGTATTTTTGCCGGAACTGTTCTTTCACCAGGTGACGTTCGAGCCTTTGCTGGAAAATTTCACCGACGCGCAGGCTGCGGAAATAAAAATCCTCGCCTTCGATGATTTCCCAGGGGGCGTAGCCGGTGTTGGTATGGGTAATTATTTTTTCCGCCGCTTCGATGAAGCGGTCATACATTTCCCAGTGCTTCCAGTCATCGGGCGACATGCGCCAGCTTCTCAAGGGGTCGTTTTCCAGCAGTTCGAGACGCTTTTTCTGAACATCACGACTGATATGCATCCAGAACTTGAGCACCATGGCGCCGTCATCCGCCAGCGCTTTTTCAAAGTTATTGATCCGGTCCAGTTCTTGCGTGAACTGATCCGGTGACAATTTCCCGTATACGAAATTGAGCAGGGGGAGTGAGTAACGGCCGCTCAGGTGAATGCCGATCTGGCCTTTGGGCGGCAGGAATCGCCAGAAGCGCCAGAATGTGGGTCTTTCCGCTTCTTCATCGGATGCTTCACTGTATGCGTGGGTGACGATCCAGCGCGCATCCATCCATTTATTGAGCAGGTTGGTAGAAGTGCCTTTTCCCGCACCCCGAACACCGGCGAAATCCAGGATGACCGGAAACCTGCCTTCGCTTCTCAGGCGTTGCTGCAAGGCAAGAAGATTCTCGCGCAGGATCAGCTCCCGTTGCTTGTATTCACTCCTGGAAACTTTCTGCCCTAATTCCGCAGTTTGGAACATGGATGGCCCACTTGTTTTATTGCGGCTTAAGATAGCATATCTGCAGAGCAATTCCGGTGCTTCACGTCAAGCTTGCTTCAATCATCATAAAACACGGATAATTCAATGCACGGTTCAGGTTTAAACACGCCGGGAGCAGTATTCCGGCCCAGGGAAAGAAATTGAAAACCATTGTCGTCAATGAAAGAGAAAATGAGCGGGTCCCGTTTCTTCGGGGAATCCTGACCCGTAGCCTGTTGGATGCCGGTCTTGCTTTTGAAGATGCATTCGAAATGGCCTCCACGGTGCGTGATCAACTGGCCGACATTCCTGAAATTGCATCTGATGAATTGCGCCAACGCGTATCCCGATTGCTGCAGGACAAGGGGGACGAAGAAGTCCTGGAACAGTATCGTCTGCCGGCGGTGGCGCCATCCAGGATCCTGGTCATCAACCTGAGTGACGAGGTAAGCGCATTTTCGCGTGGCCGGCATGCAAGGCATTTGCAATCGAGTGGAATGCGTGCCGAAAAAGCAGAGCAGACGACGGCGTTGATTTATGACCAGTTAATTGCAACTGGCATCAGTTCCATTACAACCAGTGAACTCGGCTATCTGACCTACCTGTGTTTGCAGCAGGAAGTCGGGAAGAAGGCCGCAAAGCGCTACCTGGTTTGGTCGGAATTCCAACGCAGCAGCAGGCCGCTGGCCTTGCTGATCTGTGGCACTGTGGGTACCGGCAAAAGCACAATCGCCACGGAAATTGCCCATCTGCTTGAAATTACCCGCATCCAGTCCACGGATATGCTGCGGGAAGTGATGCGCATGATGGTTTCCAAGCGCTTGTTGCCCGTGCTGCATGCGTCCTCTTTTAACGCCTGGAAGTCCCTGCCGGTTCAAGGTGGGAACGACCGCGACCGCGACCAGTTGATTGCCGAGGGTTACCGCAGCCAGGTCGAGTTGCTGGCCGTACCCTGTGAGGCGGTATTGCAACGCGCAGTGGAAGAATGCGTACCCATAATCCTGGAAGGTGTTCATGTGCACCCGGACCTGCTGGCCCGCGCCCCGAAGGATTCGGATGTCATCACGGTCCACATCACGCTGGCCGTCCTCAAGTCAAAGGAACTCAAGTCTCGATTGCGCGGCCGGGGCGTAGAGGTGCCCCAGCGGAGAGCAAAAAGGTATCTGAATAATTTTGATTCCATTTGGAGTCTCCAGTCATTCCTCCTGTCAGAAGCTGACCGCTGCGATGTTCCCATCATCCCCAACGGAGACAAGGAAAAAACCGTTCTTCAAACCATCCAGCAGGTCAATGTGGAATTGGCCAGGCACTTCACGGGGACACCGGAACAGATATTTGGCGGCGTTGTCGGTGAAATTAAAGAACAGGCTGAAACTTCTTCCTGGCGCGAAATCGCCCCCCTGTTACGCGATTTATCACGGCCTTGAACCAGGGCCTGTTAATGCTTGCCGTGCATGAAAGGCTGACGAGGAGCTCTGCTTGACTGATTCACATCACAAATGCGTATTGCTGATAATAGATGGCCTGGGTGATCTGCCGGTACCTGAACTCGACGGCAAGACCCCACTGGAAGCAGCCTCCACACCGGTGCTTGACCGCCTCGCGGCTGGAGGCCTTTACGGACTGGTAGACCCGATCATACCCGGTGAGATTCCCAACACCCATTCAGGCGCAGGGATGTTGCTGGGTTTGTTGCCCGAACAGGCCGGCCGTTTGAAGCGCGGCCCGGTGGAAGCCTCCGGGGCAGGCCGGGTCCTGATGGCAGGAGAGATTGCGGTTCGCGCCAATTTCGCCACTCTTGAAATCCGTAATAAGGCGCTTTGGGTAACAGACCGCAGAGCAGGGCGAATCGATGCAGGCGTGAATGAACTGGCGGCTTTGCTGTCGGATGTCGATCTCGGCGACGACGTGCATGCAAACCTGGTAGCAACCGACCAGCACCGCGCTGTCCTGGTGCTGTCGGGTCCCGGGCTGGATGCTTCAATCAGTAACACGGACCCGGGTGACGGCGCCATGCCCGCCGCGTTGAAACTTTGCCGGCCATTGAGCCCGGAAGCTGAATTGACGGCGGGAAAAATTAACCGTTTTGTCGACGAGGCTTACCGGCGTCTGGTTGACCATCCCATCAATATCGCCAGGGTTCGCGAGGGCAAACCGCCCGCCAATGGGCTGATTACACGCGGTGCGGGTGCGCGATTCAGCCTGGACAATATCCTGCACGCCCACGGAATCAATGCAGCCGTAGTATCGGGTTGCAACACGGTGCGGGGCCTGGGCCGTATTTTTGGTTTCGATACAGTTTCAGATCCCCGTTTCACGGCTGCGCTGGATACCGATTTGAATGCCAAGGTGGCGGCAGTGCAAGCAGCGCTTCGGGATCACGATATGGTTTATCTGCATGTCAAGGCGCCGGATATCTGTTCCCATGATCGCAATCCGCTGGCCAAGCGTGATTTTCTGCAGCGACTGGATGCGGCGTTGGCGCCGTTGCTGGAAACGGAAGCGATAATCGCAATAGCCGCGGACCACACGACGGACAGCAATTCGGGCTTTCACACCGCTGACCCGGTTCCTGTCCTGATCAGTCAACCGGGGTCTGGTCAATCTCAATCCCCGGTTAAATTTGCCCCGGTTAAATTTGGTGAAACAGCATGCCGGCAGGGCAATATGCCCCGCCAACTCAGTAATGAATTCCTGCTAAAGCTCATCCATCTGATGGGTTATTGAAGCCAGAGTCCGCTTAATTCAATCATCTTCCAGGTACTCGGCATAGGCGCTGACGTACTTGGTGGCATCATCCGGTGAGATCACAACGGCACGCCCTTTCGCGTTTGCACCGGTTTGTTGCGCTGCATAAAGCAGGGCGCCTGTTGTAGGCCCGACCATGATGCCTTCTGTCCTCGCCAAGCGGATACCAGCCTCAAAAGCATCGCGGTCATCCACCGCAATGATGTCGTCGATCAGTGAATAGTCCAGGATTTTCGGCTTGAATTCTTCCGGAAGGTTGGAGATTTTCTTGATACCCGACAATTTGTGCACTCTTGAGCTGGGTTCGATACCGATAATCTTGATATCCGGATTGCGTTCCTTGAGATAACGGCCGACACCGGTGATTGTTCCACAGGTGCCAAAGGCGGCGAAGAAATAGTCGATATCTCCTCCCGTCTGATTCCAGATCTCCGGTCCGGTCGTGCGGTAATGCGCTTCGACATTGAGCTCGTTTTCATACTGGTTCGGGCTGACGTACTTGCCATTGAACGCGTCGCTCTCGACCAGGCTTTTCACCACACCGCGAGCACCTTCGGTTGGAAAGAGAGGGCACATCTCATCCTCAACTTCCAACAGTTCTGCGCCGAGGAATCGCAACAGGGTTTTCTTCTCCTCGGGCGTGCCTTCAGGTATTGCCAACTCGATGGGGAAGCCTTGTGCATTCGCCAATGCGGCCAGCGCGATCCCGGTGTTGCCTGCAGTGGGTTCGGCCAGCACCTGGCCCTTCTTGAGCTGAATTCCACGTAACAGATACAGTGCGGTCCGGTCCTTGATGGAACCAAAGGGATTGAAACCCTCGAGCTTGATGAAGATATCGAAATCCGGCTCGGCGTTAAAGCGCTCACTGAGTTTCACCATCGGTGTCGGGTTGTCCGGGTTGGCGATCAGGTCGACGATGCTGTCGTAAACACGATGTTGGTTTGAATAAGCCGTTTCCCGCTGTTCGGGGATGGTCCGGCGCGCCAGGCAGGAACTCTCCGGACCGTCAAGGTCTCTCGAAGGGGATCCAGGCCCGGAAATTCGTTGGATGGATGACTGTGTTTTCATTGTGTGCTCTCCAGTTTGTAAAAATTAGACCGGGGCGCACAAAGAAAAATTCCGCCCCGGCTTGCCGATGCGGATTTTGTCTGTTTTATCTGGTGATTAAATCGGAAACTTCAGACACCGCACGGCAGGCCGCTACGCATACAAGCGCAACAGCAACACAGACACATGCAGTGGTTAGAAGTATTCATCACTTAAAGATTAGCCCGTTCCGGAGGGCCTTGTCAATTTATCTGCCACAAATCAACGACAAACCACTCGTCTTTGGATATCCTCTGAATATGGGTCAGGGAGGTGAAAAAGTGCACAGGACAGCAGTCAGGACCAACGTAATCCTGGAGGGTGTACGTTATGAAATCCGTGGCGAACTGGCGGCCCGGGCGGGCGAGTTGGAGCGGCAGGGTTACGAGGTGATTTCACTGAATATAGGCAACCCGGGGCTGTTTGGCTACCGCACGCCGGAGACCATGCGCCTGGCCATGATCGAGAACTTGGGCCAGAGCGAGGCTTATTGCCACCAGAAGGGCATTTTTCCGGCCCGTGAGGCCGTGGTGATGCAGCAGCAGGGCCGGGGCGTGATGGATGTCACTGCAGATGACGTGTTCATGGGCAATGGTGTTAGTGAGTGCATCGATCTTGCTTTGCGCGCCATGCTCAACAGCGGGGACGAGGTGCTGGTTCCCAGCCCGGAGTACCCCTTGTGGAGCGCTTCGGTTTCCCTCAATCATGGAATGCCTGTTTATTATCATTGCTTGCCGGAAAATGGCTTCCAGCCGGACCCGGATGAGATTCGCAGCCTGGTGACGCCACGCACCCGCGGAATTGTTCTGATCAATCCCAATAACCCCACCGGGGCCGTCTATAGCCGGGAACTGCTGGAGGAGATCGCCCGGATCGCCGAGGAGAACCGGATCGTTGTTTTCAGTGATGAAATTTACGAGCAGATGCTCTATGAAGATGCAGAACATATTCCCATGGCCACGCTGGTACACGACACCTTGTGCGCGACATTCAACGGGCTGTCGAAAATCTACCGGGCCTGTGGTTACCGGGTGGGATGGATGGCGTTCAGTGGTGACCGGGAAAATGCCGCGGAATACCTGCATGCCGTCGAACTGCTGGCGTCCTTGCGCTTGTGCGCCAACGTACCGGGGCAGTGGGCCGTACAGACAGCGCTGGGTGGTTACCAGAGTATCCGGGAACTGACTGTGCCGGGCGGCCGCCTGTTCCAGTCACGCCAGGCCATCATCGATGGCGCCGCCAATAGCCGCTTCATGTCATTGTGCAAACCGGATGGCGCCATGTATGCGTTTCCCGGTGTGGATACCTCGTTGTTCAGGGATTTTGACGACCAGAAATTCGCCATGGAATTACTGGAGAAGAAACACGTTCTGATCGCCCCTGGAAGCAGCTTCAATGTGTCGTATCGAAATCATTTCCGCCTGACCACCCTTCCCACGGGCCGCAAGATGGAGACGGTTTTTGAACGCATGGAGGAAGTTCTTGAATCCATGGCGGATATGTAAGAGGTCGCTTGCGGCCGATTATTCCAGAGCGTTTCGGCCGCGAGCGACCTCTTACATATCAGAAATGAATTCCAGTTCCGCCAGGCTGATGGTGTCGAGTTTGCCGTTCGGGGGCGCCAGCTGTATCGCACGGTCCAGGCTCCGTTGCGCTGCCTTGTTATCTCCGGACAGGAACAGGGAGCGGGCCAGTGCATAGTGAAACTGATAAACCGTACCATTAATTTTAATCGCACGATTGAGCAGCTTGATGGCGGCTTCGTAACGCTGCTCTTCGACCGCCTGGGCTGAAAGATGGTGCAGGTAATACGGATTCTTTCGACGGTGTCTTTCGACCTTTGACCTGACTTTTTCTGCCCGAACCAGATCACCTTCCTCTACGTAGATCCTGTGCAGGTTGTTCAGGGCAACGGACTCCGCCGAATTGATTTCCAAAGCGGCGTAGTATGCGTGTTTCGCGTCTTCATGCTGTCCGTTGCGGCTATAGACCACGCCGAGATTGGACCAGATATAAGATGTGTCAGGTGCAATCCGTATGGCCTTGACCAGGTAGGCGAAGGCCCTTGCCAGGTCATTTGTGATCAGGGCGTCCGCACCGTGATTGTTGTAATACTGGGCTTCTGCCTCGGCATCCGAAAGCTTGCGAGTCCGCACCCACTCGGTGCGTTTGGCTCCGGTCACATCGACGACATATTCTGACCGGGCGTCCTGTACCACGGCGTTGACGTGCATGCTGACCAGCAAGGTTTCGTTGACATTGGTCCAATCGGGAGGAATTTTTACTTCCTGGAACCAGGCCCTGAGCCCCGCCTCGCGCGCCATGGCAATGAACATGCTGGAGAAGCCGAGGCAGTTTCCGGCCCGCCGGTCAAAGGTGCCTGCAGCTGTCAGCGTCAGGTACGAATCATAATCAAAATTCAACAGCATCGGGTTCAGCGTGGCGTAGGCGAGGTTCCACGCTCTTTTTCCACTGGGCATGTCTTCAGGGGCGTAGTTTCTGATGAATCGTTTCATCGATGCGGACACGCCCAGAAAATCAACATTTTCAATATCGACGTGAGGCTGGTTTTCCAGCGGAGGGATGGCTGCTGTTCGCTGGGTCTGGACAGCACAGGCCGAAATGATCATGGACAGGGTGACCACGCCAAATAAGCGGGTACATCTGATGTGTAATTGCCTGTGTGCCATGACCTCTGATTTGATCCTCGGTCCAGCCTGAAATTCCATCATACTGCAGGAGCACGCGTCCAGCTGATTAATTTCTGCAGGATCGGGGTGCTTTATTTTGCCCAAAATTTGTTTTGGGGGGTGGTTATCCCCACCTGATTAAGAGACACTACACGTATCCTGAATCGGGGTATTTCATCTCCCGGAATCGACCAATGGAAAAGGAATCAATGAAACCGACTGTCAAGCCGGACAATCCTAATTTTTCATCCGGGCCGTGCAGTAAACGACCCGGTTACGATGTTAAAAACCTGGCAATTGAAACTCTGGGGCGCTCTCACCGCTCAAACCTGGGCAAGGAAGTACTGGGCCGTGTATGCACCGAAACTGCTGAACTCCTGGGCTTGCCGGAAGGGTACCGGGTCGGAGTGGTGCCCGCCTCTGACACCGGCGCCGTTGAAATGGCAATGTGGTCACTGCTGGGGCCGCGGCCGGTTGACGTATTTTCCTGGGAGTCTTTTGGCAAGGGCTGGCTGCTGGACATCATGCAGCAACTGAAACTGGAGCAGGTCAACAGTTACACCGCAGATTACGGCGCCTTGCCGGACCTGGGCCAGGCCAGCCCCGATCACGATATCGTTTTTACCTGGAACGGCACCACATCGGGAGTCAAGGTGCCCGATGGCGAGTGGATCAGCGATCAACGCCAGGGCCTGACTATCTGTGATGCCACTTCCGCGGTGTTCGCCATGCCGCTGCCCTGGGAAAAACTCGATGTCGTGACCTACAGCTGGCAAAAAGTACTGGGCGGGGAAGGCGCCCACGGCGTGTTGATCCTCAGTCCGCGCGCAGTCGAACGGCTTGAGACCTACACACCGCCCTGGCCGCTACCGAAGATCTTCCGCCTGACCAAACGCGGCAAGCTCAATGAAGGTATTTTCAAAGGTTCAACCATCAATACACCGTCGATGCTGTGTGTGGCTGACTACCTTGATGCCCTCGACTGGGTGCGCAGTATCGGCGGTCTCGAGGCTGTGATCAGACGCGCAGAGCGTAACCTGGCCGTTGTTGATCGTTTTGTACAGCAGCATGACTGGATCCATTTCCTTGCCAGTCATGAAAACCAGCGCTCCAACACCAGTGTTTGCCTGACACTTGAACTGGAGGATGAGCAGGTGAAAACCATGGTTCAGCTGCTGGCCGCCGAGGGTGTCGCCAATGACATTGGCGCTTACCGGGACGCGCCGGCAGGGCTGCGCATCTGGTGTGGCGCAACGGTTGAGGAGAGCGACCTGGAAAAACTGATGCCGTGGCTGGAATGGGCCTGCCGGCAAGTAAAGGGAGAATGATTCAAATGTTTCGTATTCGCACTTATAACCAGATTTCTGAAGTTGGCCTCAGCAGATTAGCTGCTGACCGTTACCAGGTTGGTCCGGACGTGGAAGAACCGGTAGCCTACATGCTCCGCAGTCACAAGTTGCATGGCGAGCCGGTGTCGGATGAACTGCTGGCAGTGGCCCGGGCCGGGGCGGGCGTGAACAATATCCCGATTGATGAATACACCCACAAGGGCATCGTCGTGTTCAACACACCGGGCGCCAACGCCAATGCAGTCAAGGAATTGGTAACCGCCGCTATGCTGTTGGGTTCCAGGCGGATACTGGACGGCATGAACCGGGTGCAGGAGTTGACCGACATCAGCGACCCGCAGGAAATGGCAAAGCTGCTGGAGAAGGAAAAGAAGCAGTTCGCCGGCAGTGAACTGGCTGGCAGAACCCTGGGCGTGATTGGCCTGGGCGCGATAGGTTCCATGGTGGCCAACATGGCGCTGGAGTTGGATATGAAAGTGGCCGGTTTCGATCCGGCTTTGTCGGTTGAGGCTGCGTGGCGCCTGTCCAGCCGGGTTCGCCAGACAGAGAGCATCGAGGCTCTTTTGAAGCAATCGGACTTCATCAGCCTGCACGTGCCGGCAATTGAACAAACCCACCATTTGATCAACAGCGAAACACTGCGCCGGATAAAACCCGGTGCAAAACTGCTTAATTTCGCCCGCGAAGAAGTTGTCGATGTCGATGCAGTAGTGTCCGCACTCGATGAGGGCCGGCTTGCTGCATACATCACGGATTTTCCCGTACCGGCTTTGCTGGGCCGGAAAGATACGCTGCTTTTCCCTCATATTGGCGCCAGCACGGCCGAGGCAGAGGAAAACTGCTCGGTCATGGCCGCCGAGCAGTTGATGGATTTCCTGGAAAACGGCAACATCGTAAACTCGGTCAATTACCCCCAGACCCGCATGGCCAGGGATGGCGGTTACCGGATTACCTTCGCCAATGAAAACGTGCCGCGCGTGCTGGGTACTGTGCTTTCGGTACTGGCGGACCATGACATTAACGTGATCGACATGGTCAACAAGAGCCACGGCGACATGGCCTATAACATCATTGACATCGAGACGGAACCCACGCCGGAAATCATCGGCGCCATTGCTGCTGCGGAAGGTGTTATGCACGTGAGGTTAGTGTAAGTTCCGTTTTAAAATTCGCTGGTTACAGTTTGAAATTAAAGTAGAATTTAGTAGATAAAAAGCCTCTCTTCAGGTATGTTGGGCAGGCTGGTGTTGATCAAAAAGGATTAACACGCCGAATTCGCCGGATTGCAAATTCGTATTTGAGAAATGGAGGTCTCGATATGTTTTTGATTAGTGGTGGCTTGAAGCGCGCCCGTAAAGTGCTTTCGGGCCTTGCAACAGCTTGTTTTTTGTTGCTGGTTTCTGTCCCTTCAGCTCTCGCTGTACCCGCCAACCCCAACAGTTTCCAGGATATTCAACCGGATGGCACGGTAGTCTCACTGCGTGTGCGCGGTGATGAGCATTTCAACTGGACCGAGGATATGGCTGGCTACACGGTTGTCCGCCGCAAAGGCTGGTATGAGTATGCCCGGGTTAATCCGCAGGGCCGCCTGGTGGCGACCGGTTTGAAAGTAGGCCTCAGTAATCCACGGGCGAGGGGATTGAACAAAGGTTTGCTTCCTTCCGCTGCCCAGCGTGCGAAGTCTGCCAGGAAGTCCCCCGGCATTTCGGGCGGCACAACTACCCAGGGCGTAGCGCCTGTTGGAGCGATCAGGAACCTGGTGGTTATGATCCAGTTCAGCAACCACGCTGGCCGTGCTCTTCCTTCATCATCCGACATCAATGTGCTGTTCAATGCCCCGGGTGGTGACCCGCTTCTGGCGCCTACCGGTAGTGTCCGGGATGTCTATTTGCAGAATTCCTATGGTCAGATGGAGTTGAACTCCGATGTTTCCGGGTGGATAACAGTATCCCAATCCGAGCAGTACTATGCCAATGGGCAGTCCGGTGACAGCACCTTGTGGGAAGCTCTCCGCGAGGCGCTGGATACGCTGGATCAGGCTGTCGATTTCACCCAATACGACGCAGATAATGACGGGTATATCGATTCCATTGCATTTATTCATTCAGGCTATGGGGCGGAATGGGGTGGTACGGATGCTGACGGCGCCGCCTCAGCTGATCGTATCTGGTCTCATCGCTGGGCCATTCAGAATCCAGCCTGGATCTCGACTGAAGGCGTCAGGGTTTCTGACTACCATATCAGCCCGGCGCTGTGGCATACATCGGGTTCCGACATTGGCCGTATTGGCGTGATTGCCCACGAAACCGGCCACTTCTTCGGCCTGCCGGATCTCTATGACACCGATGGTGGCGGAGCCGGCATCGGTTCCTACGGCCTGATGGCCAATTCCTGGGGTTTTTCGGGCTCGCAATTATGCCCGCCCCATTTTTCTCCCTGGAGCAAATTGCAGTTGGGCTGGATCAACCCGGTTAACATCAGCCAGTCCGGTGAGTACACCATCGGCCAGTCGGAGACCGGCAACGACTACTTCGTGATTACAGACGGTTTCCCGGGCAATGAATACCTGATGATCGAAAATCGTCAAAATGCCGGTTTCGATTGTTCCTTGCCCCAGGGGGGGCTGGCGATCTGGCACATAGATGATGATGCCGGATTCAACACGGAAGGTTATCCTGGGAAGCGCTGGCCGAAGGACGGCAAGCATTATCGCGTTGCCATGGCGCAGGCCGACGGCAATTTCCAGTTGGAAAAAGGCATCAACCGCGGCGATTCAGGTGATGTTCATCATGGCGGGGGCGTAGATGCCATGGCGCCGGGTCCTGATGGACATCCGAACACGGATGCTTACCAGAGCGGCCGGGATCATCGTGACTGGACACACGATCTCCAACATCAGTTCTTCCGGCCCTGCCATGACGTTCTGCCTCAACGGATGTGGCGGGGGCGGAGAGCCCGAACCGGGGGGTAGTTTTAACGCCCCTTCGAACTTGCTCGCTTCGGTGAGTACATCCGGCAAAGGCGATACGGCAATCAGGACTGTCGTCCTCAACTGGACTGATAATTCCAGTGGAACCGGCAATGAAAACATTTTTATCATCGAACGTTGCCTGGAAAGCGGGAGGGGCAGGATCACACTTTGCAGCTTTTCACAGCATGCAACCACCGGGCAGGACGTAACTTCGTTCAGTGAATCTCCCGGTTCAGAACATTACAAATACAGAGTAAAAGCCCGCGGGGGCGAAGGTGACGACACCGCTTATTCGAATGAGGTAAAAATTTGAATCCGTACGGACGCCGGGAACTGAAAAATTGAAAGGCCCCGCATTTGCGGGGCTTTTTTTAATTTCGTGTCCTGAAATCATTGATATGGGTGGCTGCCTGGGGGATAATAACTGACCGACCGTACGGTCAGTTTCAATTATCGGAGTAAACAGGGTAGTGACAATGCAGGCCGCCGAAAGAGTAAAGGATAAACCGGGTCAATCGCCGGGCGAAGCCGCAATCCTCTCAGCAGGAGTACGGCTTTTCGCAGAACAGGGTTATGACGGTGTTTCGATGCGGGGTATTGCGCAGGCAGCAGGCGTCAGCAAAGCGAATATCTACCATCACTTCAGTTCCAAGGAAGCACTTTACCTGGCGATCCTCCAGTCTAGCGCTGAGGAGACAGCCGCGCTGGTCGAAAACCTGGCTGACGGTGCGGGCAGTTTTCACGAACGCCTGAGGGAGTTTGCTGAAGCGTACCAACACCACCTGTTTGACCGGCACCTGTCATCCCGTTTACTGCTTCGCGAAGCGCTGTCGGGTGATGAGCAAAAGAGCAAAAAAATTGCCGACCAGGTTGTGGGAAATGTCTTTCGCCGGATGATTTCCATTTTGCGCGCAGGGCAGGAAGCCGGTGTCCTGAGAGATGACCTGGACCCGACGCTATGCGCATTTTTGTTGTTCGGTGGCAACGTATTCTTTTTCCAGGCGCAGAATATTCTGAAGCATTTTCCTGAAGCAGAGTTTGCGCGGGATGCCGGTTGTTTTTCCGGTGGGATGGTGGATGTGCTCCTCAATGGCATGTCGAAACAAGCCGGTGCGGTGGCGGATCGGGAGGGGGTGTCATGAAAACTGGATTCATCAGGCAGCTTGCGCGCTGTGGCATGCTGATCTTCGTATCCCTGGTTCTGCCAGCCTGCAGCGGCAAGGATGCGGATTCAAACAGCCTGGACAATTCCGTTGCCGGCTCCCGCGTTATCCCGGTCCGGGTTGCCAAAGCAGAAACAAGGGAGGTCCTGGTCGAGCTTTTTGCCGTCGGCCGCCTGGTCAGCCAGAATTCACCGTCTCTTGCTGCGGAGATCGATGCGCGGGTAGTGGAAGTGCTGGTGGAAGAGGGCGAGGCTGTCAGTAAAGGCCAGGAACTCGTTCTGCTGGATAAGACAAAGACTCAACTCGCCCGGCGCGAGGCGATGGCGGATATCGAACGCCTCGAGGCCACCATAGACAATGAACAACGTCGTGTCATCCGTTACCGAGGTTTGAAAAACGCAGGACATGATGCCCCAGGAACGCCTGGATGATGCGGAAGCGCAACTGGCCATGAGCCGGGCCTCGTTAACGGCCGCCGCCGCACGCCTGGCCGTTACCCAGGACAGGCTGACCAGGGCACGCTGCAATCACCCTTCGATGGAGTGGTTGAAACCCGTCATGTATCGGTCGGGGACTTTGCTACCGTCGGCAAACCGATGATCACGATCACTGACACCCATGCGCTGTGGGCGCGCCTGCCGTTTCCGGAAACCGTTGGCTATCAACTGAAGGAAGGGGCTGGAAGTTTTCATTGAAAGCCCGGTTGCCCCCGGCCGGGTGGTGCAAGCCAGGATTGATCAGATCCGGCCCGAAATCGGGTCCATGAACCGGGCTTTAATTGTCATCGCCGATGTGATCAACCCGGGATTCTGGCGCCCCGAAGCCACCATCGAGGCGAGGGTGGTGGTCGAGAGGCGGACCGATGCGGTTGTTATTCCGCGTATCGCCCTGGTGTCCCGCCCGGTGGGGAAGGTTGTGTATCTGCTGGATTCAGACCACGTCAGGCAGCGAGAAGTTGAAACGGGGGAAATCCTGGATGGCTGGGTAGAAATCCGCAGCGGGCTGATCGCTGGAGACACGGTTGTAACAGAAGGCGCCCATTACCTGACTGATGGCGCAGCAGTCAGCGTCCGAGAGCCCGGAAATTGAACAAGCCCATGTCCCCGAATGGTCACGCGGATGCCGGGAAAGACGGCGGAGCAGGCCTTCCCGCTCTGTCGATCAAGCGCCATGTGTTCGCCTACATGTTGTCGGGGGTGCTGCTGCTGTTCGGCATCATCAGCTATGACCGCATTGGTGTAGACCGGTTTCCAAGGATTGAATTCCCGATGATATCCGTGCAGACGGTGTTGCCGGGAGCCAGCCCGGAAATCATGGACGCCAGCATTTCCAATATCATTGAGACCTCGGTCAATAGCGTGCCCGGTATCGAGCACATTCGCACTACTTCTGCTCCGGGTATTTCCGTTTTGGTGATCCGCTTTGGCCTTGAAAAAGATGTGGATATTGCGTTCAACGAAGTCCAGGCCAAGGTCAACCAGGTGTTGCCGGAACTGCCGAAAGAGGCGGACCCCCCCATCGTCGCCAAAGTGGAATTTGGTGGAATGCCGGTATTGTGGCTGGCCCTGACCGGTGATCGCACGCTGCAACAGCTCAATCAGTATGCTAGAAATGTAATTAAGAAACGTTTAGAAACTATTGATGGTGTTGGAGAAGTTAGGTTGGGTGGTGAGCGTAGGCGTACCATCCGGGTCAATCTTGATCTGGGCAAAATGGCGGCTTTCGGTATCGCGGCAAATGATGTGATCGGGGCGTTCGCCACCGAACACGTGCGTTTGCAGGGTGGATTCCTGGTGGGTGGAGAGCATGAAAAACTGGTCACGCTGGATCTGGAATACCACGACCCGCAAGAGCTCGAAGCATTGATTGTGGCCTACCCCGATGGAGCACCGATCAGGCTGGGTGATATTTCCTCGATCGAGGACGGGCTCGCTGACCACCGGCAGTTCGCCAGCTACAACGGCAAGCCGACGGTGGGGCTGGGCATCGTCAAGGTCCAGAATTCCAACACGGTGGCGATCGTGGATGAGGTCAAGCGGCGGCTCGAAGAGGACATTCTGCCAGAACTTCCAGCGGGCATGAAGCTTGAGATTGCCCATGATGATGCGGATCTCATCAAGGATATCGTAGATGCGCTGAAGGAGCACATCCTGCTGGGCACATTGCTGACTGCCCTGGTGGTCTGGCTGTTCCTGAAAAGCGTCACGTCGATGTTCATCATCGCGGCCGCTATACCGGTCTCACTTCTGGGCGCAGTAGCCGTCATGTATTTTTCCGGCTATACCTTCAACACGATGACCCTGCTGGGCCTGTTGTTGTTGATCGGTGTTGTCGTGGATGACGCGATTGTGGTGCTGGAAAACATATTCCGCCAGTGGGAGCGGGGTAACCGGGATCCGGTCAGCGCGGCCATCGAAGGCAGCCGCGAGGTCGTGTTTGCAGTGCTGGCCTCAACGCTGACGCTGGTGGCTATTTTTGCGCCGGTCATTTTCATGAAGGGCATCATCGGCAGTTTTTTCCAGTCATTTGCCGTCGTCGTGACGGTGGGCGTGCTGGTCTCTCTGTTTGTTTCTCGAGCCTGACACCGGCGCTTTGCTCCCGGCACCTGAGGCACTCGCAACGGCATGGACAACTGTACCGGTTGATCGAAGCGCCATTCAAGGCGGTTGACCGGCTCTACCTGCGCTTGATTGACCGCAGTTTGCGCTATCGCTGGAGCGTTGTTTTCATTGCGCTGGCAATCGTGCTTTCCAGTGGTTTTTTCTTCGCTCAGATCAACAAGGGATTCATGCCCGAAGAAGATGAAAGCCGTTTTATTGTTACCCGTGAGCGCCCCTGGGCTTCAGCATCGAATACACGGAATCCAGGTTGAAGGAAGTGGATGCCATTTTCGCCGACTATCCGGAAATTATCGGTTCATTCGCAACCATCGGTGAGGACCAGGCGGGGCAGGTCAGCAGAGCCAGTATCCTGGTTCGAATGGCCACCTGGGAAGACCGTGACATTTCCCAGGCCCAGCTCATGTCCCGCTTGCGCCAGCGGTTTCTCGAGATTCCCGGAGTCGAGGCCTTTTGTCACCGAAGTGCCAATGGTCGGCGGGCAAAGAGGGGAGCCCCTGGTTTTTGTCCTGGTGGGCCCGGAACTGAAGCGGGTGGCCGGGCTGGCGTCTGAATTGAAGGCCAGGCTGGACAAAGTACCGGGAATGGGGACACTGGATCTCGACCTGCAACTGGATTTGCCGCAACTGGAAGTGGACGTTTCCCGCGAACGGGTCAGGAACCTGGGGATTACCTCCCGTGATGTCGCCCTGGCGGTCAATGTGCTTTCCGGCGGCTTTGATGTTGCCAGGTACAACGACGATCCGGGGGATGGTGAGCGTTACGATATACGTCTCAAGGCGGGTGCAGGCAGCTTGCAAAACCTGCCTGATCTTAGCCGCATATATCTCAGGGCGGCCGGTGGGGAACTGGTCCGGCTGGATAACCTGGTCGTGCTGGAAAACAGCCTGGGTCCGGCCATCGTGTCCCGTTACGATCTGCAATATTCGGCAACCTTTTACGGCACCCCGCTGATGGGCGAGGCGACTGCCATCAGCCAGGTTTATGAGACCGCACAGGAATTATTGCCGGCGGGTTACAAGGTGATGATGACCGGCCGGTCAGAAGAGTTTGGCAAGACGGTAAACTACATGGTGTTCGCCTTTGTGACCGCCCTGATCCTGGTGTACATGGTGCTGGCGAGCCAGTTCAATTCTTTCATTCAGCCACTGGTGATCATGGTCGCCCAGCCACTGGCGATTATCGGTGGTGTCGCAGCCCTTGTGGCTGACCGGGACACTCACTCAATATTTTCTCGATGATCGGCCTCGTCCTGCTGGTCGGTCTGGTGGCCAAGAATTCCATTTTACTGGTTGATCTGACCAACCGCGTGCGCGCGGAAGGGACAGGCATAGATATGGCTCTCAGGGAGGCCTGCCCCCGGCGCCTGCGGCCGGTCCTGATGACGTCGTTCACCATTATCCTGGCGTTGCTTCCCGCCGCGCTGGGATTCGGCGCCGGGTCGCATACGAATGGCCCGCTGGCCGTTGCGGTGATCGGAGGCTTGAT